>Ga0208128_1000076_pt1 | contig 36799 bp, 20 predicted proteins | sample ETNtaG_35_FD_185758 | JGI IMG/M metagenome (GOLD analysis project Ga0208128, IMG submission 185758) | Marine microbial and viral communities from oxygen minimum zone, Eastern Pacific Ocean - ETNP201306PF51B (SPAdes) (version 2) | ecosystem: Environmental > Aquatic > Marine > Oceanic ... | reverse complement strand
TAAGTTGATGTCCAACAATTATGAAGAAAAGAGTGAGGGCGTACAAGCCCTAGGATCTTTTTTTTTAATTTCTTACATTTAATCCCGAATTCAGGTTAATTTAAACATCAGAAAATTCCAATTCACGCTGGATCAAGACCAAACTAGATGAACTAGACCAGATTCACTTCAGAAAAAAAGTTTTTTTGCAAAAAGGCTAAACATTTTCTGAAATCCTGCCGATAAGGAATCAGGTTTTGAATGAACAACTAAGTTAAATAAAGATCGGAGAAAGAAAAATGGCAACAGGATTTAGAGTTAGCACCAACGCCAGCGCAATGAAAACATATCGCGCATTTTCGGCAGCACAATCGAAATTAGAACAAAGCATCGAAAGATTATCGTCAGGCTTGAGAATTAACAAATCTTCTGATGACACAGAAGGAGCCGCCACCGTCACCCGACTCAGCAACAGAGTTCGTGGGTTACAACACGCTCGGAAAAACTCCAAACAATCCGTTGACATGCTACAAACAGCAGAGAGCGCACTGAACGATATTCACGGAATTTTGGCCCGAATGAGAGAACTATCCGTCCAAGCCGCTTCAGATAACGTGAATACAAACGACCGCTACACTCTCAACATGGAATACCAACAGTTGAAAGCTGAAGTCAATCGAATCGCACAAGCAACAGAATACAATGAGATTAAGCTGATTAACGGATCGCAAAAAGCAGTTATCAATGCCACTAAAGCTGGTGTAGGTATTGATTCAATCGTCTCCGCTGGACACGGTGGACAAGAAGTCGTTTCTGGAACTTACACTTTCGAGTCTTCCCAACCTGGCAGTTTAAAACTGATTAACCAAAACACAGGCGAAGCCGAAATTATTGATTTCACGCAACCAGGAGCCGGAGAGGTCAAAACCCATCAATTCTCCAACCTCGGTATCTCTATTACGTTCAACGAGAACTTCAATCCAGCTAACTTGACCGACTTGTCATTCGATGCCACCACTACTGGCGGCGTCATACAAATTGGTGCTGACGACAGTGATGACAGCAAATTATCTTACAGCATCGCCGATGCGACAATCAAAGGATTGCTAATTGACCGTACAGCTATTGACACGTTAGCTGATGCCCAGTCTACAATCAATGCTCTCGATAATGCAATTGATGTAATCAACGATGACCGAAGCTACATTGGCTCTATCCAAAACCGACTCGAATTCTCCGCTATAAACGCTGCGAGTTCTGTTGAAAATCTACAAGCTTCGATCTCAACGATTAGAGACGTCGATTACGCACTAGAAGCGATGGAATTAGCCAAGTATCAAATTTTGGTACAATCTGGATCGGCTATGATGGTACAAGCCAACCAACTATCACAAACTGTTCTGAGTCTGATGCAACAGTAAGGCTACCTGACCCATCAGTCAGCGCAGTTGGAAGGCACTAACGCGAGAAAATAAAGCCAATCAAGATAGGATAGAGATATAAGGACTTGAATAACAGGTAGGAATTCAAAACCGACCAAACAAAACCGAAAAATTGGCGGCGGGATAAAGAGTAGGTAATTTACCCATATGCCGAACAACGACCGAATGTTACTTGTCAATAAATGCCAATAATCGAGTTACACTTTTAGCGATAAAGTTAGAAAGAGAGAATGACTCCACGAGTGCAATGGCAACGCTCACTTCTGCCACCCTCTCCGTGAGCAATTGCACAATGACGGGAGCATTCTCTTTTCTTGCTTCGTTTATTGCATTTTTTACAGCCCTCGTCACAGACCTGCTAGGCAATCCCCTGACGATGGGTTTCCGCTCGATATAGACAACCACCCGCAGTGACATAGAGCGTTCTTAGATCTATTCCCCCAAAAGCGCAGTTGGTGACAATGCCACCTGGAAACAGTTTGCCGGATTCATCACTTTCGGGTTGAACTAAATCAATCGGATGAGTTTCTGTAACTCTGCCTCTTGGACTGAAAACATAAATCATCGAACCTGGGCCACTCTGCTCCCAACCGGCTGTTGCCACAATGTTACCCTGATTGTCAAGTGTCATTCCGTCGATTCCCCGATGCGGGTAGAAATTGTGCAAAATTTCGCACTCACCCAACCCCCCATCTGAGTTGATTGGATAAGCTCGTAATTCGGTGTTGTTGCCAAGGCCGTAGTTGCTTTCAGCCACGTAAAGTCGTGATTGATCCGGTGAGATCAAAATACCGTTCGGTTTGACGGTATCAAAGGTCATCCGTTGTAGCAACCAATTGCCGTCAGGTTTCGGATCCGCTCGGAGCACTGATTGGTGATCGAGTTCCAAATCGTCAATCCTATCCCCGTATCTTGGATCGGTAAACCAGATCCGCCCCTGATCATCGAAAGCTAAGTCGTTGGGACTATTTAACCGTTTACCTTCGAAACGGTCTACGATAATATCACGTGAGCCATCGGCATTATAACGAGCGATACACCGCCCACCGCCCTCACAAGCGTAAAGTTGGCCATGTTGATCGAACATCAACCCATTAGCTTCGTTGGTTGCTTCACGAAAGACATCGGTTTTACCGGTTTGCGGATTGTACCGCATAATTCGGTTGTTTGGAATATCGGTGAACAGTACGACTTCACCCGTCCAAGCGGGTCCTTCTGTGAAACTGAATGGGCCAGAGACCCTCTCAAAAATCCATGAGTTAGTAGCCATTAGGTTTCTCCTTTAGTTTTTTTAGTCTGATAAAATTTTGTAAAGGTTTCCAAGTCTTTCCTAAACGGTGGATCGTAGCGACAACTTTTGCTTGCTTCGGATGGTATCGACGCCTGAGTCCGGCATTATTAATGCCATGCACTCCGAAAACAGGAGCGATCTTGCCATGACTGGTTATCGAAGTAGCTTCAACTGACTTAACACCTCTAATTTCTTTCAGACAGGTTCTCAATCTCCAGAATTGGGACCGGCCTGGATCTGAACTTTATAGCCGTAAGTCTGAGTTCCACTAAAGTGTTCTGGGACTGAGGTGACCACCAAGCATATTTGGCGGTCGCTGCCCTTTGCCATGACACGACCTTCGCCCGTCAACGGATTGCTCATTTCCATCTCAGAATAAGACGGCCCCGATTCGCCCACCACAACAATCCGCCCTTCAAAATGAGAGGCTGCACCTTCACTACCGGTTTTATCTCCTTTCAGGATAAATTTGTAGGTGGTCGCGTGATTGTTCTTAATCCGAATGACGTTATAAGCCCAGCCACGCGGCTTTAATACCTTCGGTGGGCGAATCCAGTTACCGTGCGTTCCTTGATTCGTATAGGTAAGCACGTCTGGATGCAGGTTATTTGGATCGCCTACATTGATTACCTCTTGGGTGGCCCTTTCTATCTGTTCAGGGGTTAGGTAATCCAAGCCCGCTGTGTTACGTGCTGCCCAGTCGGAAAAGTGGCCACGTAACCGATCAGCGCCAATCTGCCTATAGTGGTATTCCTGAGGACTGAGATCAATACCCAGGTAAAAGCCGTTGGTTATCAGTTCCGCGGCAACATCCGCTACGTTGGTCAGGTAGAACAGGTAGGTGTGCATGCCGTATTGTCGGACCTGATAAAGCCAATCGGTAGGATCACCAGCGGCATGGTTGCTAAAGCTATGCCAGAGTGCTAGATGCGGATTAGCTCCCATCGTTCCTGCTTCGACGAAAGCGTTTATATCATCTGGCAGTTTCTGGCACTGATACCATTGGGCAGATGCCTCAATATACCACTGGGAGTCTCCTTGGTAGGCGAATCCTGGCGAATTGGCACAGTATTGGAAGATATGAAAGCCTTCATGGTACAAATTTGACTCTGAAGTATGAACGCCAATGGGAAGGGTCAAGAACGGCATTCCGTACTTATCCGTGCCTTGCCCGTTTCCCCATTGATTCGGGAAACAATCCTTCTGCCCATGATGTATGTAGACATTGTAGTAGTATCCAGCACTGGGGTTAGGCGGATCAGCCATTCCTAGATTGTGGAGACAATCCTGGCGGATACGCTTGAGCTGAGTAAAGATGATCTGGGCGTCCGAGTGATGGTCAAATTGCGGATCCCACCAAACGGCAAAGATGTCGTCAGTAGCGACCTCCAGGGATGTCAGCGAACCAAAGGCTGTTTTCAATACCAGATCTCTGTCGGTTGAATTTATCATACGATTTGATTTTGCTCTGAGATCAACTGTTAAGTGTTGGCAGTTAAGGATGGAATCATCAGCCGAATGGGCTTAAAAGCCGGTTTGGGATAGGGTAACCATAAGGAGTCGCTTCTGCTTCAGAATTACTATCTTTTTGATCTGGCTATAATCATCAGCTTGAATCCGGTAGAAATGGGGGCTGCCGGCCACGGTTTCATCGGTACCAGCAGACGTTAGCGGTGTGACAATCTCGCCGTTTCAACTCTAAACCGGTTTGGTTAAAAGGATCTGGACGATGATTTCTATAATTTTTGTAATTTGGATAGCCTATACTTCAGACATCCATCCTTTTGCAAAAGAGGCATTCTTACCAAAGAGGAGGGCAGACGGAAGATACTAAAAATCCGTAATCCCAAACCGGTTCGATTAAAAGGTCGATTTCTCGACCATATGATTGTAGCAAATCTAGGCCTAGCCTACAATCAATAATTTGATAGGTAGCTAAAAATATCAGGGCGTTTTTCCGTCAATCGCCAGCTCCACAAAATCCCTAAGAAGTAGACGGAAGTGGACAAGGCAAGGAGTTAAGGTTTTTAAGATGATTTTTAGCCCAAAATAATGGAGACAAACTGGTCGAGTTTAGCAGATTGACGAAAGTCAGTAAAGTAAATGACGAAGTGCCTATGGACTCCTAGTTAACGTGTAAACGGCGCGTGCGTGATACTGGTGGGAACTGACAGCTATTCGTCATTTCCAACAATTGGCATGGGGTAGGTTCGGTGCCAACCGCCAGCACCAAATTCTAGATCTTCCCAACTTGTTCCCACCGTTTTCTCTGAATGTGCCTGCGTGATTGACCTTAGCATCATCGTGGTTAACTCGGCGTCCAACTGCCGTCTTATCTCCTGGTAGTCGGAATGATCGATTCGGTTTATCTGCTCGGCGGGATCCTCTTTGACATTGAACAGCATCACATCGCCAGAGGCATATTTAGCCAGTTTCCATTCACCGTCATAGTTCATACACCCACTTGCCAGAAAGCCGTAAACCCGATCTCTTACGCTATCAGTTTGGATACCCAACCCGGGTAAGGGGATCGAGTCCAGATGTGTGGGGATTTTACATCTAGCAAAATGTAACAGCGTAGCCGTAATATCCTCGATACTAACAGGACTACTACAAACCGTACCGTTATCTGCCCACGGTAAATGAACGATTAACGGCACTTTAATACTCGATTCGTAAAAAGTTCCTTTGCCGATTAAGCCGTGGTCCCCCAAATAGTCACCATGATCACTGGAGAAGATGATCACTGTGTTGTCCTGACGTCCTGTTTCTTCCAGTGCAGATAGGATGTGGCCGACTTTATCGTCGATCTGTTTGACCAGTCCGGCATAGTGGGCGCGGATTTTCTTTTTGTGGGCGGTAGTGAATTCCGAATAATCGACACCGTTCCACGATCCCAGGTTGCCCTGAATATTGCTCCGGCGGAAATTGGGGGGTTGGCCGGGCGCTTCAGGATAAGGATCTGGCATTTCTTCCGGCTCGAATAGATCGGCGTACTCCTGACACGGGTCATAGGGACAGTGGGGGCCCGGAAACCCGACCATCATGGCAAATGGCTGGTCCTGATCGTAGTTTCGAATGTACTTGGTTGCCTCCTCTCCCACGAAATAGTCCCAAGAGTGCTCCCACGGTAATCGGCTGATAACTGCTCCCCTATTTTCCTGGTAACCTTCATGTTCGTTGCCGTGAAATTTTTTCAGCCCTTGGACTGTCAGATGGTGATGGTAATCGTCTTCCACGTTCAACCACCGCTTATCTTCACAGATAACGCGATGCTGAAACCCCATCGCTGCTTCCCAGGGGTAGAAGTGCATTTTACCGATAGCTGAGGTCGCATACCCGCTTTGGCTCAACATCTCCGGCCAGGTGGAGGTACCACATGCTGACAGGTCTGGTCGCAGAAACTGTCCATTTGACAGGACGCCGGTTCGGATAGCATTGATCCCTGTAAGCAACACGGATCTAGCGGGTACGCATACGGGCGATGGTGTACAGGCATCGGCATATCGAACACCTCGAACGCACAAACTGTCGATGTGTGGTGTCTGGATAAAATTAGCACCATAACAACTCAGGAAATCAGCCCGTAACTGGTCGGGCATTAAAAAAATAAGATTTGGTCGTGAGGACATTATCTTCCCTCCGTGCGGGTCCTCGACTCCGGCCAGGTATTCATCAACCCTAGTCGGGTCAAAATTGTGCAGCTATTAAGATTACCGATACGAATGTGTATGGCACACCTCGCTCGGTGCTTGCGTGTTTTTGCTATCTGGTCATAGCCAAACCGATGTTAGCGGTAAGGCTTTGATCCAAACTGATATCACCAGCCACCCAACCAACAGATTTAATCTTTCCGCCCAAGAAGACGGCCCATCGATCCGACAGTAGTCGGTAAATCTTCAAGGCGAACAACCCGCCGAGGGAGGCCCTATCGGTATAGAAACTTTGCGCCTTGGGTTGAGTCCAAACCCCGAGTTCTGAGGTAACCAGGAGGCGATTATTGCTCCAGTTTAGCGGATAGTCGATCAACTGGATCTCGAGTCCTGAAAAGTGACGTTGGTGGTTGAAGTATCGGTGACCAACGATGAAGAGGTTAGCCCGACCGCGTTGCAGAAAGAGATGTGTGTCGATAGTGTATCCGAACGAAGTCAGCATATGTCCCAGACTCAGATTGAACCTTAACGGGGTTGACGTCGGAATACGCCCTCCCTTCAGTCCAATCAGATACGGGTCTAGAAGGTTGAGCCACTGTAACCGTGCTTGGCGACGTAAAAAAATGCGCTCGTCAGAAGTTAGGTCTGAAAACTTAATATAGCGATCGAGTCCTACTCCAGAAGGGTGAATACCACGTTTCTGATAGGCCTCTTGAGGTCGATGTAGGTCGTAAACCCAAGCTGTGAAGTCGTGCCCCGTAAAGTCCCTGACTTCTATATTACGCCCCTCCTTTTGATTAAATTCGTCTGTTAACTCATCTACTTCTGTAGAGTTGCCCGAGACAACATAGGAGAGAGAATTCAATTTTATCAACCAATATAAGAAGTAGTGCCAGGCATTTTTCCGACTGAAGAAGTTGTCTCTTTCCAACTTGAGTACCAATTGCTGTTCCCCTTCAATACCTGCTTCGCTCAAACGGATCTGCTCAGCGGGATATTTCTGTTTCAATCTTACCAGGTCTCGATCGTCAACATGACTAACTGCGATCATTTCAGCAAAAAGATCCAGGTAGTAAATATCGTTAAAACTACTAATTCCCCGATGGTTCATCACTGCTCGATGCCACTCCTCGTGTAGCCAGGCGTCTGCAAATGGTAAGGCAACGGTGGATAAATCGAATAATGTTACGGAAATGATGGTCAACGTTTTTTCAATCAAAGTGTCATATCGTCCCCAATTGATCTGTGTCCATAGGTGACCAATGGCCGAGTGAGACAGAGTGTAGAATCCGGCAGTTAAGGCTAAAGATTGATCCATGCTGGGAAATCGACCACCGTGCGATAAGTTGAAAGGAAGATCGAGTGTGGCTAAATTTCGTGTTACCACGGTCTGTACCTGAGAGTCGTGGTTAGGTCTTAACGGGTTGTTGTCAGCGATGGTAGTGACAGCACATCCAAAACAATACGTAACAATAGCGCTAAAGTAGATTAGCGGTTTTAAGTCGTAGTTCATTTTAAGATATTGAGATAGCCGTCTTGAGTGCAAACCAGAATTTCAGCCAGGCCATCTCCGTCGATATCGGCCAGAATCGGAGTTCCCGGTTCTGATTGTAGTGGTACTCTCCACAAAACGTGGTTAGGAGCGTGATAATCGGCGGCAATCAGTTCGTTGGATCCTAATGGATACAGAAACTCATCGCATCCATCAGAATCGATATCTCCGCTAGCAAAATGCCCAGTACTGTAACTGTTGTGATTCTGTAAATCTTCAATCTGCCATTTTACCACTCCGGTTTTTCCGTCGTAGCAAGCGATTCGACCGTCGAGATGGTAGAAAGCAACATCGGGAATTCCATCTCCATCGCAATCACCAATACCCTGTAAACCACGTGCGCCAATAGTGTTATCCAGCGCCTTTTCCCATAATATCTCGCAGTTAGGCGTAACAGTAGCAACTCCACCAATGGCGTAAGATCCTGAAGCCAGTAGGAATTCCGTTTTACCGTCTCCATTATAGTCCGCTGGAATGGGATGAAAATAGGCTTGCCAGCGGTTAAAGACCTGACGATGGATATTAATCGGTTTTCGAATTGGTATGCCAGTTTTGCCATCCAGAACATAGTAGATATAGGCGTAACTGCCGTAAATCTGGTGGAACCCATCCCCATCGACATCAACGCAGGTGTAACTATTGGGATAAGGCCAGGAGCGACCATCATCATCCGTCCAGGTTTTCTGATGCCACAGTACGTTTCCAGTTCTACCATCCAGACAAAGCATCTCCGGTTGGGTTTTTTCTTGAATGGTGACAATTACATCCCAACCCTGGTCTCGAAAATATCCGATGCTGAACGTTTCAGTCAAACGGGGCGCGATTCCGGTCAGTTCTGACCGCCAATACACCGACCCGTCCGCACGGAGTGCGTAGAGCGTGGTATACGGTTCATTGCCAGCGTCGCAACAGATGACCTCTTTCTGTCCATCCCCATCCAGATCGACCGCCGGCACGGGACCGTGCTCCGTTTTCCAGGTGACCCAAATCGGTTGGGCAGAGGCCGCAAATTTCCAGCGGCTTGATCTCTCTACCGGATCGATCACTTCAATAAAACCGCCTGCGTTTTCAACGATGATCTCGTTCTGACCGTCACTGTCCAGATCAGCCACAGTAGGTGTGGTTCGGAAATTGCCTGCTGGATAGTGTGATAGGTGTTCCGCTTCGGCGCCTTTAATTTCAATCTTTCCTGATTCTGCCTGCAATTCGACCAGCACACGGTTGCCACTAGCCAGAGATTCAACCGCCAAGGCTCTTGGTGGTTGCTCGGATGGGCTATCGACAGTAAAGTTGATTTGATAGCCGTCATCACTGCCACCTACGGCCAGTAATCGTTGATCGACCATCACAAAAAACTCGTCATATCCGTTTCCATCAACATCACCGGTAACAACTGTTGAACGACAGACCGGCCCGCGAGAACTGGCGCTGTTGGTATGATTGGGGAAAAAATACGGCTGCATGCAGAACCGCCCAGCGGTTTTGCTTTTCCACTGTGGTATCGGTTGGGTATTGCCGCGATAGGTTTCGACGAACAGTTGGGCTTGTATATCAACTGTTTTACCCGGTGCATAGCTAAGAAAAAGCTCAAAATGACCATCGTGATTGAGGTCGGCAACTGCCCAAAGGTAGCGATCAACAAAATCCGACTTGACCTCACCGGTCATAACGTCAAAAATCACCACATGCCAACGTCGATCCTGCCTGAAATCGTGAATGTTGACCGCCAACTCGATACGGCCATCGCCATCCAAGTCACAAACACTATTCGGCAGGTTGTTGAGTTGGAAATCGGTCGGCACAGCTACGTCAGCCTCGTCGGCTAGATATTTATGTGACCAGCCGAGTTTGAGACCCTGATCTGTATTATGAATAAACTCCAGGTGCGGTGGTGCGTCTGCCTGAATCACGAAATCGGGTGTACCATCACCGTCTATATCGATGACGTCCAGTTGCCCGTAGTTGCGGCCTACATTCCATTCAACACGGTCTTTTACCTGTCCGCTAAGGGCATCGTATATCGCCAAATGGTAATGGGTTAGGAGGATAATTTCATCCTGTCCATCAAGGTCCGTATCAGCAATAGCAACCACGGGCGAATACATATCTTTGACGCGCTCTGTTTGCCAGATCTGGCGCGGATTGTCTGCCCCTTGATCGTAAGCAATTAACCGACCACGATTTTCTTCCGCACCTTCGCTAAAAGCGTTGTCAAACTCGACACGTTGCAAGCCGGGAAGATCGGCCAGCAGTTTGGCTAGTTTAATCTCCGATCGATTGGGTAGATCTATTGTCGTTTCTCGTCCATCAATGTCAACGGGTGGTCGCCTCAACCCCCAACTGATAGCTTTGGAACCTAAGTAGTCCCGGCCAAAAACGGTCTTAGGTAGATCTATGGTTGCGCTTTTTTCTGTCGCCGATGTCAATAGCAGATGGTTATTCCAGAGACCGAGGTAGTATCGCCAGACGGTTTCTGGCGCCTTGTGCATTTCAGCCTTTAAGAGGGTACGACCGGTCATCTGCGGATCATAACGGTGCATCGGCCAATCGGTTGGTAATTTATGATTACCTTCGACTCTCGAATTCTTGCAGCGTTTCAACCGGACCGCCTGCTCTATCTTCAAAACAGGATCTTCGGGCTGATGAATTATGTTGTCGGTAATGGCCAATCCGTCTGTTGATGTAACCAGGATCTGCGGTGCGGGGGAGTTCTCAATTCGGTTATCGACGATAGTAATATCCCTGTGGGCTCCCGCCGGGGATATTTGTCCACTTCCGCTTCCGGAGGAAACATCGATACTGCGGCTTCGACAGTTCGTGATGGTATTATTACGAATCACCACGTCAATCCCACTACCTGCTTCCAACCACCAGTATTCGGGTGCAAGTTTGATCGCCTCCATCCAGCAGTTCTCCAATCGGTTGCCCCGGATTTCACCTTTACTCGCTTTGACCAGTATACCTCTTGAGCGGTTGAACCCGAACTCGCAGTCGATTACCTTGAAGCCATTGCCAACGCGATTGGCCGAACAGATCAGCGATCCCATCGGCAACGAAACGGAACGATCGATAATAACCCTAAAAGCCGTCGTTAGAGCATTATGACGGTTATGCTTTAGGTTATCATTCAAGCGTTGGTTCCGGAGAAACGCTCTTTCCTGATCATCGATGCGACCATCGCTCTCAACGGAGATAACCGTTGCATCCGGCAGTCGCACTCCCTCATAGGACACTAGTTCAACGGGATCACCTTTGACGATATTAAAGTTGTGTTTGGCAAGAACACGCAGCTCATCGCCTGTCGCTTCCATGATCATGTGATAATCACCGTTGATCGCTACGCAGTCATCACCCTGGAACTGTGCACGACACTCGATGTAGCTTGGGCCAACTTCGGCGTGTTTGCTGTGAAAAGCATCAGCATTCAGGGATCGAATGCGCGAATTGGCGCGTTTTTTAAGATCTGTCGAAGTTGGTCGGCGGTCAACGACGCATTGTCGGTAAACGTTTCCGCGGCAATCAGACTCAAAAAAACCAAAAACATTGGATGCATAGAGCTTGACCGACTCCAATTTTACCTGGCTTGATCGATGAATGAAGACCGCATGGGGTATACTTCCACCTGGTGCGTTGCTGCAGTCGATGGCAATAATGTCGCCTATTTGTTCAGCAGAGGTACAACCCTGTACTTCTGCATATTGGTTTCTATAGTTGTCCGGCTTGGTAACGCGGATTCTTCCCGGGGCCGGTTTCGTAACCTCACATCCGTGATAACTTCCAAAACGAAGTGTGCGTGTATCAGATCGAAATATCTCATACTTTTGCCCGCTGATCTCCCCGGTCTGCGGATAGCCTGCGAATAGTTCTATGTCGTGAATTAGCCCGTCCGGAGAGATGTTTACGATCTCGCCCTGTGTGAAAGGAAGTGGATCGTAGTCAATGACAAGCCCTCTCAACGTCAGATTTCTGCAATTCGTAATAGTGACCGCACGGGTCGTCTCCGTGCATATCATCTCTACTCCATCAGCGACTATTTCGATATCTTCGAGATCCACCAACCGTAGATGCTCACGTTTCCTGGGTGTAACGCGATAGCGACCAGGCGGGATTATTATCTGCTTCTTCCCAGCTTTCAACTCGTGGTTAATGAGACCTTGCAGGTCGGACGGCTCTCCCGCGCAGGTGCTTTTCTGCTCTTCAACCAAAGCGGGAGAGTGAGGAGCCGGTGAAGTGAGCAACAGTAAAACAGATGTGAGATAGAATTTGTTCATCACGCTTTTACCTGTATGCCGCTCTACGCCTTTTAGCACGGCGGCTAAAACCGGTTTCTTTTCGAAGGTAATCGGTACCGGATTTTATCTCTGAAACTAGAGAGATTGTAACATGTTGGAACTGCTCTAAGTGAGAGCAACATCTCTAAGGCTTTGTCCGCGACTCAGATAGCAAGCGGGAGATGAGTCCGTCTGATAAGGATTTTTCATCGCCTAAGAAACCACCGCATGTTGATCCATCAGAACTAGTTTATCCCGGCCTCGACAGCACTTTGGTCAACACCGTGGCCCAGAATCGTTTAATAGAAGCCAAAGTGGAGCCGGTAGGGACACCGAGTATCTTCAGTCATCGGGCGGCCCTGGTGGGAGCCAATCGGCGTCGGTTGTTGAACTAACAGTATGCAGGTACACCGTGATTAGTGTCGGGGTTCAGCCAATAGCTGTTCTGCTATGCTCAAGACATGGGAATTGATGGTTTTGTCCGACAGGGCCAGGTGGATTCGTCAACCGGCTCAGACGCAGTATCCAAAAGCCGTCCCGATTCTGGATTAATAGCATCTAAAACGACGAGTCTGGTAAACAATCATACGTGATCGCTTAAGCACGACTCAACTAGAAAATGGCCAACAAGTCTGATTGGTTAGTTTGCGACAAACAGACCTAGGACTTTACAACGGTGAGCCACGGAGAGATCAGCGCTGCTTTGGCTTAATCGCGGTCTATAACGATGAAGAGAGGCGCTACCACTGCGACATGACAAACCTACCGGTGGATCAGTTTTCAGCCGAGTCAGTGACCAGGGTTGATGCGCTGAGGTGGCAGGTTGAGATCTTGTTCCAGACGATGCCTGGAGACCACTCTTGAGCAGATAGATCTGCCCAGTGGTGACAAAGATATGGTAGACTGCTTTTTGGGGCCTCAATCTGGTCTAACCTGGTGAGTCACAAGTGTCGAGAGGTGATCAAGAGTCGGATTCCTTCCTGGCCTGATCGCCCTTTACTCCGTGGGTCAAAAGACTTCAGTCAGAGTTTGAGAGACTGGCTCATGTGGGTCACCATGCCGAGGTCTCGGTGGATGCGTTTGCCGGCGGATAAGGCGGATGATCTGCGCTTCAGATTTGGGGCGGATCCAAATATAAAAAGAAAGACTCAGGTATTTAGTTTAGATATTACAGGCATTTGCGCTTAAGCGATCCACATGGATTGGATTAGCAGGTCTACCGTAAGATAACTCTTGGATACTAATTGGTTTTCCAACCTCGACTCCACTTGCTTCCGCTAAAATTTCAGCTCTGGATAAGGCATCTTCCATAGCTAGGCGTTGGGCTTCCTTCATCAGGTTAAAATTTAGTATAATGAAGACTAGTGGAACTTACTTTTACCACTTGCACGCGCGCCTGAAACCTCAGGCGGGAGACTACAGCCAAACCCGCAAGATGGTAATTGTCAAATAACTAACCAGAGGCCAACTGCGTAGTACATTCAGAAGAGGAAAATTCAGTCGACTAAAGTTTTGCCAATAACTGAAGGACGGAGAATTAAGAAGAACATGACCAACCAAAAACGTCAACGAGAGATGAGTACTGGAAGTGACAAAGGAGATGTCGGTACAGCGGAGAGTAAAAACGGGCCAAGATCAGACCGACCAGGTCGGTATAAAATAGAGATTTATCACTGGATCTTCTCTGTTGGGGTGCTGTTTTTTCTACTGCAGAGTGTACTGGCCTCACCGCCGGTTCTCTATAAGCCTGCGCCTCATCCACACACAGGGGATCATCCCCATTTTAATCGGCTTACCGATGATACTCTGAGTCACAACGACCTGAAAGTTTTAACCGTTCATTTCGTGCCGAGTGGCATCCAACCCAACGTTAATGCGGCTAACCGAGCCAGAGCATTGGCCGGCGATGTACAACTGTTCTTCCGTACGCAAATGGCGGCCAAAGGTTATCAGGCCAACAGTGCCGGAAAAACCTTTGATTTAGTTAGAGATACCGATGGAAATATAGTGGTTGTTTCTATCGACGGTGCTGAAGGTTTGGGGGGTTATGAATCCTCAAGCGATGAGGCTTTTGATAAAGTCAAACTGGAATTGAGCGCGCATGCCAGTCTATCTCAGTATCCTCACCAAAAGTTTATCTATTTCGTCGTTTTTGAGGGACTGGAGGCATTTGGCCAGGCCGGCGGGGTTGGTGGTCAATCTGGCCCCAGCAGTGGAATGGCACTGATTCCTCGAGGTGTGGGTGACACAAATTCGCTAGATTTTGAGATGGGCACCATGGCCCACGAACTCGGCCACGCTTTCGGTCTGGATCACGACTTCAGGTCCACTGGCAATTTTGCCCCACCGATTGGAACGCATTACATCATGTCTTATGACGATGCGGATATAGCCGATTATGTTCTCTCCGCCGACAACGCCGATTACCTGAATGTTGATCGCTATTTCAACCGACAGAACTCCATCGGAGTTGCAGTGGAGGGTTCCAGTCCCGAGATCAGGATTAAGACCTCCTTGGCTTACGCCTCAGGTGCAGCCATGCACCGAGTGGACATTGACCTGTCTGATCCAGATGGCCTGCACCAGGTGCAGTTCTCGGTAGTTACCGACGTACCCGTAGGTGACCCACATGAGGTGGGCAACGGTTCCCCTCAAATCGAGTTTTGCCAGTTGCTATCCGGTAGCCCGTCGGCAACGATCGACCACGTTTACGGCACCCACCTGGAGGCGGTGGCCGGATCTAAAAGTAGTACCGCTCTGGCCCGTCGCCTACACGTCAAGGTGGTAGATAGAAGCGGACAAGAGTCCTACAAAAGATTCGCCATCTATGACCAGAATCGTCCGGCAACCACACACCCCCTTTCTACTGGCGCTTCACTAGAAAAATTGCTGAAGCAGGCCTGGCCAGGAGATATTATCTCCATCTCCGGCACTCCAGTGGAAACCGGCGATTTCATGATTGAAGACGGTTCGTTGCTGACTTTGACCTCTGCCAATCCAGCCAGACCACAGCAAATACTAGCCACACTGTACATTGATGGCGCCGAAGGAGTGCGGTTGCAAGCCTTGAGGTTGAGCGGTGTCGGTCTGCAATCCTTCGCTAAGAACGTAGTAATTCAGAATTGCACCATTGAAAGTACCGGCATCGCCGGTGTTTATGTCGATGGCAAGTCCAGTGCAACCTTGACTGGAAATAAAATTCAGAACTGCAGTGGGTGGGGTATCTACGCTAAACCGGGTTCTACCGTCACGGTTGGTGGGCCCAAGGCTCAAGATGCAAACCTGATTGCAGCTAACACGATCGGTGTTCAATTAGAGGGCGTGGGAAGCGTGGAGCAACCCGTTCTCGTCACTGGTAACACTATTCGGAATAATACCCAAGACGGGATCGTGGCCAGTGAAGGCGCAATTGTGACTGTCGGTGGGTCTATAGATGGCCGGGCCAATAGCATTTTGAACAATGCCGGCAACGGTATCTCTCTGTTCGATACTAACACCTATGTGAAAATCGTCGGCAACACTATTGAAGGCAATCAAGAGGCTGCGGGCGTCTACATAGATGGCGGCCAGGCTGATATTGTAGGTAATACTGTGCAGAACAACCGAACCTGGGGCATCTACGGTAAACCGGGAACCCAACTCACTATTGGAGGGGCAACGCAGGCAGAAAAAAATACCGTCCAAAATAATAGTATCGGCATTCAGCTGGAGGGCGTAGGCACAGTTCAGCAACCGGCCTCGGTTGCAGGCAATGTGATCCAGAACAATGGAGGTGAAGGAGTTGTTATCAGGGATGGGGCAACTGTTACCATTGGTGGATCTATAGATGGCCGGGCCAATAGTATTTTGAATAACGCCGGCAGCGGTATCACGCTATTCGATGCCAGTACCGAAGTCCAAATCTCAAACAACACCATTAAGAAGAATAACTACGGTCTGTGGCTACAAGGGGCGAAAGCCACGATCAACGATAATCTGATCGAAGGCAACAACGATTGGGGGATTTACGTCTACAGTGCAGCCAATTCGGTATCCGTCGACCGCAATGTAATCACCAAAAACAGAGGAGGTCTCATCTCCTTTGAAGAGAGCCATCCGCTTACGCTTCGAAGTAATCTGATTACCAGGTGCACCGGCACCGAAAATGAGGCTGCGGTTTGGTTTCAAGGGGCAGAGGGCGCTTTAATTAACAATACAATTGCCAACAACAGTGGGTATGGATTGGTGGCTAGCGTTGACAGACCACTTATGGTAGCCAACACCATTTTTGCCCGGAACCAAAACTCAAGCCTGGTCAACTTTCGAGGCGATGCTGCGGGTCGGCAAATTATCTACTCGCTGTTTGATGACGGCTTACCCTTTGGCGTATCTGAAATCAACAACCTGACCGGTGATCCGCAATTCGTGGATGCCCCCAGTGACGATTATCAACTGCAGGCATCGTCTCCAGCTATTGATGCGGGTGATAAAACCGTCGCTGGTTTACCGGACCGGGATTTGGCCGGTAACCTGAGAGTCTTTAATGATCAGGTCGATATTGGGGCTTACGAATATGGCGCTTCTCCGACGCCCGCTCAACTGAGGCATGTATTAGTCTTTACCGGTCCGGTACAATCGATCCACACCGACCAAAAATCACAAAAAATTACCGTTGAAATCCAGGATGAAAACGGTTTAGCCGTTGTCTCCGACACCGATATTGTCGTTACCTTGTCCTCCGACGCAAAGACGGGCAGTTTCTTAGATGCGGGTAATACCACAACATTGGTTATGGTACGAGCAGGGCAAACCTCCGCCGATTTCTACTACACAGATACTATTGCTGGAGATGTTACCCTGACGGCCACAGCTAGCTTGGGGCGACCGGAAACGGTACAAATAGCCACCCAAACCCTAACTGTAATCGAAGAGGCTCAACCACCATTAGTTGGGGATGTCAACGGTGACGGAACAGTTAATATCTTCGATCTGGTTATAGCCGCAGGTCAATTTGGTCAAGCAGGAGGTAACTTGAAGGGTGATGTCAATGGCGATGGCTCAGTCAATATCTTCGATTTAGTCTTGGTGGCGGGCAACTTCGGTCAAAGTGCCGTTGTCGCAGCCCCAGCGACAGCTAAGGTCCAACTCACAACAGACCAGAAACGTTATATTGCTTCAGCAATTGATCAGCTAGAGTCCAATCCTAATCGATCCAATGAAGAAGAGATAGCGTTGAATGTTCTGAAATCTATCCTGCCGGAAAGATTACCCACTCAAACCCAACTATTAGCTAACTATCCCAACCCATTTAATCCAGAGACCTGGATTCCGTTTCAATTAGCTCAGGATGCCGATGTTAACATTACCATTTATGGCGTAACCGGTCAGCAGATTCGCAAGATAGATTTAGGCTATCAACTGGCAGGAGAGTACCTCAATCGGGATCAAGCCATCTACTGGGATGGGAAAACTGAAACGGGTGAAACCGTATCTTCAGGAACTTACTTCTATCAGATACAAGCGCGCCTGAAGTCACAGGCGGGAGATTACACGGACACCAGAAAGATGATGATTCTGAAGTGAGACCGCCCCCACCCTAAATCCCTCCCTTTTGAACCGGGGTGCCTTGCTGTAGCGGCGAAGCAGGTCATCAGATACAGGTTCTCGGGTTTCATTCGAGTCTGGTGCGAAGGTGGGTTCGATGAGTGACCTATCCGCTTCGCCCAAACCGATTTAATGATGCTGGTGTTCCGAGGCGGAGCGGATCAATCACTTGTAATAATCGCCCCATACCCACCTTCAGGTTTAAAGAATAGCAACGAATCGGTGCTAACTTCACGAATAGACGTCAGTACATTTTCTCCTACAAGGAACAATCTCAAAACAGGTCTTATCACTTTCGTATAGGCGGAAATCCAGTTGATTTCACAGTGCCATCTAATGTCACCTCGATATCACTTTACAGAAATAGACAAGACAGTTTAGCCGTATGGCCAGGGGCGATGAAAAGCTGCGTAATTCAGGTCTAGGCTCAACTTGGCGTCTACCATCATCTGCTTGGCCTGAATGTTAACAGGCCCTAGCCTCCCGCAATATATCTTATAAACTATTACAATGGTAAGGGGATTTTGGTATAATTTTGCGGTACATGTTGCGGTTTTGTGGGCGTTTTTGGAGAAAAACATGTCGACTGAAACCAGAGATTAGCACGAAAAAGGCGCGTTCCGTAACAAAAATGTCTCTATCTTATTTAGTTTGACTTTAAGTTTGACAATGTCACCTCTAGCATTTTATCAATCGAACCAACTCCAGAAGGGATCGGGTTGAGAAAAACGCTCTCTCAATGGCTTAATGAAATATGACATTGACAAATCGACCGCAATCAAATTTGTGCTGTTGGATTTTACCCAAAGTTAAGGAAAAGAAAATCTTATGGTGGAATATCCGCAAAAATTCCGAACAAATCACACAACTACAAATGGTCTTTCTAGTAATGATGTTCGGTCAATCGTTGTTGATGGCCAAAATGGCATCTGGGCCGGTACGTCAAAGGGGCTGTCTCAATTCGATGGTGTAAAATGGACACCAGTTGCCGAGATAGCAGACATCTCGATTCTGTACCTGGATGGCAATCAGGATCTATGGACTGTTGCTCGTCGTCGTCTATTTGATCACAACTACCAAATCGCCTTTGAAATACCAGAAATCATTCGGACAATAACAGAAGACAATCGAAGACAGGTATGGATAGCCGGATCAAATGAAATCTACTACTCTACACTAGATCGCGCCTGGCATCACCTCGATAAGGAACCCATCGGATGCAATATCCAGGGAATGGCCATTGATAATGACGGGCGAATTTGGCTGGCCACCGATAACGGTCTAATCAGCTACTGCGATGGAGAAGAGGTCTTATTTAATCGACAAAACTCCGGTTTGCCCAGTAACAATCTTCGGTGCATCGAAATCGACCGATACGGCCATCTCTGGATTGGATCAGATGCAGGGGTCACCGTTTTTGACCGTCAAACAGAATGGTATCTCATCAATGGGAGCCGAGGTGGCTTACCATACGAAGATGTTGTTCAAATCAGACTTGGGCCGAACGGTCAACGCTGGATCGGCACCACTCTGGGTGCAATATTGTGGGATAACGGAAAGTGGGAATACTTTCATTCGAAACGGTGGTTGCCTGATGATTATGTCAACGCAATCTCTATTCAAGATGATGGTACGGCTTTTATAGCGACCTCAGAGGGAATCAGCCAAATTGAGAAAAGAGCGTATACACTAGAACAGAAAGCTGAAGCTTTTGAGAAGACAGTCCTTGCCCGCCATGATCGACGGGGTTACGTTACCTCCTGTAACCTTACGGTGCCGGGGGATCTAAGCAGCTATATGTATCGAGCTTCAGACAATGACGGGCTCTGGACATCTCTCTATGTTGCAGCCCAGAGTTTTCGTTATGCGGCTACCGGCCAACCCGATGCTAAAAAGCTGGCCCGCAGGTCGATGGAGGCGATCATCCACCTTGAATCGGTGACTCCTATTGACGGCTTTCCGGCCCGGGCAATAATTCAAAAAGGCGAACCGGTCGATAAATCACATGGGGAGTGGCACGACACGAAAGATGGGTTGTCTGAATGGAAAGGGGATACCAGTTCAGATGAACTCGACGGTCACCTATTCGCCTACTCAGTCTACCACGATTTAGTGGCCGACGAGAAGGAAAAGAAAAATATGGCCGAAGTTGTCCATCGAATTATGACACATATTGTGGACAACGATTTTCTGTTAATTGATCTGGACGGACAGCATACTACCTGGGGAATGTGGACTCCACGAATGCTTAATGGTGAATGGAAGTTGCAACGCAATCTTAATTCGCTGGAAATATTATCGATGCTCAAAACCGCACACCACATCACAGGGGATCACAAGTTCCAGCAAGCCTATCTCCACCTGATTCAACAACACCATTACGCACTCAATTCAATTGATCAAAAGTTAATCGCGCCGGATCCAACTAACCACTCTGATGACGAACTGGCGTTGGTCGTCTACTATCCGCTCCTAAAGTATGAAACGGATCCGGATCTGCGGTCGATTTACCTGCTTGGTTTTGAGCGCAGTTGGCAGATTATACGTCCGGAACGCAACCCACTCTGGAATTTTGCTTACGGGGCACTGACCGGTAACCATTACGATCGCCAACAATCGATTGATAGTTTGCAACGCATTCCGATGGATCTGATCTGCTGGACAGTTATCAACAGCCACCGATCCGACATCGAAATTGCAGCCGAAGAGCCGGGTATCCAAGAGAAACAATCAGTTGTTCCCCTTCCGGTCGATGAACGACGGATGATGAAATGGAATGGCAATCCTTATACCCTAGACTATGCTGGTCGTGGTGGAGCAGAAGAAGATCCCACGATTTTTCTCCTACCCTATTGGATGGGGCGTTATCACGGTTTGATCTAAGCTCATTCAGGTGAGGTTACGAGATTAACAGACGATTCCAGCAAAAGATTAAGCCCTTGCCTTAATTGACGAATGTCGGACGTTGTAGTAAAATGCATAGGCTGAAAAATATCATTTAGTATCATTTAGTTAGGATAAGAAATGGATCTAAAAGAAAAAGTTGCGATTGTAACGGGAGCAGGACAGGGCATCGGCCGCGGTATTGCCTTACGATTGGCAGAATTCGGCGCTAATGTAGTGTTGCTGGATATCCGTCAAGATACCATCGATGAAGTGGCGGAGGAGATCCGGTCCAAAGGCGTGGAAGCTCTACCGTTACAGGTCGATGTCACCAGAAGCGAACGGCTGAGGCATATGGCCCGGCAAGTAATGGCTGAGTTCGGACAAATCGACATTTTGGTCAATAATGCCGGGATTACAGGACGGACAGTTCCCATGGTCGAGTTGAATGAACAGGATTGGGACCAGGTGATGGACCTGAATCTCAAAGCTGTTTTCCTGTGTTGTCAGGCTGTTCTTGGCTATATGATCGAACGTCGGTATGGTAAGATCGTCAACGTAGCTTCCATTGCCGGTAAAGAGGGCAACCCGACTTTAGTTCCCTATTCGGTTTCCAAAGCGGGCGTAATCTGCTTGACCAAGGCTCTGGCTAAGGAGGTAACAGATTACCAGATTAACGTCAACTGCGTTTCGCCAGCGGTAATTCAGACACCGATATTAGATGGAATGGCCTCCTCGACGGTAGACTATATGATCAGCAAGATTCCGATGGGGCGGGTGGGGAAACCGGAGGAGGTTGCCGCGGTAGTCCACTTTCTGGCCTCCGATGATGCGGGTTTTGTAACCGGGCAGTGCTACGATGTAAGCGGTGGACGCGCCACCTATTAACTATCTAACATTGATGGGAAATAAGTGATCGGATAGGAGAGCAGGTGATATCTAGTAGTGATCAAACAACCCGAGTTTATGCAGCTGACATGAATTGAGTTACTTCAAATCGCAGAAAGCCGAGTTGCCTGCCAACCTGTCTTTTCCCGTGGAACTTTCACTGCGAACCACCACCGAGGATATTCGACTCTTCCGCCAGCCAGTCTGCGAACTCGAAATCGTGCATACCCATACCCTCCAACGGACAGATTATAGCCTGAAGTCGAGGCTTAATCGCCAAGCAACCTTTAAGCGCAATGGCCCAACGGGGAAATAACCAGCGCCTGAGATGCCTGTTTGGAGTTAACAATCTTGTTTTTTTTACGGCCGATAGATGCAAGTTAAGCCTGCCCGAAAGCCAACTTTAGCCGAAGTGGACTCAGTGAGATCGGAGTACGATAAACCCGACTTGGTTGGCATAGTATGAAAAGCGGCAGGGTATTATACGGAGACCAGTAGAGATGGAAACGATTAATTCATTCAGATGGTTGGCGCGGTTAGAATGGATTGGTTGATTTGAGGGAAAAAAGCAGTTTAGAGTAGACCATGGGAAGAAGGAATTTATTAGAGGGGAAGCCCGTATTAAGGGGATTGAGAGCTTTTGGGGGCGCCAAAACCAGACGTTCTAAGTTCGGTGGAATCGGAAAAGATTCCTGTTACTATCATCTTAAAGAAGGTGAATTTAGGTTCAATGATTAGGCCTAAAAACATCTATCAAATATCAAATTAGGTTGAAAATCTTTCGAAATAACCCGCTCATCTAGTCATGATCCTTAACCCTAATTCCCCATTTATTACACAGTATCACCCCAGTGTCCCAAAGATTGTTGGTGGAGCGGTGAACTTCGTTTACTCAACGGTCTGGAAGGTAAAATAACAAAAAAGTGCCAGGTGGATCTCAGCAGGATCTGCCTGACAGGTCTGAGTATGGGTGGCTTTGGGACCTGGTCTTTTGCCAGTATGAAGCCTAAACGGTTTGCGGCCAGAGCTCCAATCTGCGGAGGTGGTGAGCCTGGACGGGCCGCACGAGCCCTAGAAAAGTATGCCGGCCTGGGTATTTCACGGAGCAAAAAGAGCACGGTAGTTCCATCTGACAGATCGGAAGAGATGGTGGAAGACTTGAAAGCAATTGATGGGAATGTTAAGTTCTCGCTTTATCCAGATGCGGATCGTGATTCTTGGACAAGAACCTACGACAATCCAGAGCTATATGAATGATTGTTAAAACATTCGCGCGCAGATTAAGAGTTGTAAGCCTTAAACTTAATGACAGAAGATAGACTGCTTAAATCTTAAGCTTCAGCAGGACATTATGAAATACTTGAAAGACGACGTAGACGTATTGGTTATCGGTGGCGGTACCGCAGGTCCAATTGCGGCCATACAATCAGCCCGCTTAGGCCAACGGACGGCCTTGCTTGAGTCTGGTAGCCAGCTGGGTGGTGTTACTACAACGGGCGGTGTCTCTTTGCCGGGGCTTTTTCATGCTTGGGGGCGACAGATTGTGGCCGGTATTGGCTGGGAGTTGGTTACTAAAGCTGTCGCTCTGGATAGCGGTCAAATGCCGGATTTTTCGGTGCCACCTCTTCGTCATTGGTGGCATCAGATACGTATCAATGGCCCCGTTTATGCCGCTTTGGCCGAAGAGGCCTGTTTACAGTCGGGAGTAGAATTACATTACTATGAAATACCAACAGAGGTGTCAGAAAATAAAAACGGATGGAACGTGAAAACCGTAGGCAAAGGCATAAGCCGACTGATTACGACCAAGCAACTGATTGATTGCACCGGTGGTGCGGATATCGTTGGAGCTATCGGTTTACTCCGTTTGCGTGAAGAAGAAACGCAACCTGGAACCTTGATTTTTAAACTAGCTGGATATGATGTTGAATCACTAGATGAGGAAATCGTACAGGCAAATTTTATAGCAGCTATGGAGGATGGCCGTTTACAACATGGGGATATAAGTAATCCCCAGGGGCGATTTATTAATTTTCTTGGCAGTGGAGGTGAAAATGCACAACATGTTTTTGGGGCTGACTCCTCTACTTCAGACAGACATACAAAAACCAACATTGCCGGTCGGCAGTCTTTGTTACGGATCTTGCGATTTGTCCGTTCTTTGCCAGGATGTGAAAATGCTTGTGTGATGAAAGCTCAGGCTGAGACGGCAGTACGTGAGACGTATCGTATTGTTGGTGAGGAGCAGATAAACTATCAGGACTATATCAGTGGATGGATTTTTGATGATGCAGTATCTTATTCTTTTTACCCAATCGATCTGCATGATCGTGATGGTGTCAAACCTCAACCGTTAGCGGAAGGGATCGTTGCAACTGTCCCACTCAGGGCATTGATCCCAAAAGGAAGCACAAACTTGTTGGTAGCGGGACGAAGTGTAAGCAGTGATAGGTTGGCAAATTCGGCCTTAAGAGTTCAAGCATCCTCAATGGCGATGGGGCAAGCAGCGGGCGCGGCGGCAGCGTTATCAGCAAGTCAAGAAATAACCCCGAGTCAAATTCAAATTTCAGAGTTACAAGAATTACTGTTACAACATCAGGCCATTGTTCCAATTCCTGAGGTGACGGAAATCAGTGAGCATAGAATCAATGCAATTAATCAATGCAATTAATCAATGCAATTGACGTACCTCCCCGCCATGAATGGCGAGGATTCTGGGGTCAAACGGTAATTACAGTCAAAGACTGTCTGACATCACCTACACCCGAGCGTTGACGCCCCAACGCTAAGAATATTCAGACTCGCCTTTCGGGCGCGGTCCAAAACTGTGCCGCACTCCGCGCATCCCCACCACCCCTCACGCAATTCAAGTTCTTTGAAAACGAAGCCACAGACCGAGCAAGTTTTTGACGAAGGGTAAAACCTGTCAATGAACCCGATGTGCTGGCCTTTGAGTTTACCGTAATACTTGACCTTTTGGACGAATGAGTAGAAACCCAAGTCACCGATTCTACGCCCCCCAAAGCCGTTGCGTCCCTTTAAGATTCAAATCCTCGAAGAAGATGTAGTCATGTCATAGTCATCGCTGATTGTGTTGGCCAGTTTCCAGTGAAAGTCGTGGCGTTGATTGGCGATTTTACGGTGCTTTCGAGCGAGATTCAATCGCGCTTGGTGGCGGTTTTTTTGAACCACCTGGCTTTGATGAGAGATTCCGGTTTGTTCTCTTGACCTCGATTGCGGATCGAGGAGAGAACAGTGGGGATTGAACGTCAGCCTCATCAGATACAGGTTCAAAGGGTTTTATCCGAGTCCTGGTGCGAAGGTGCGGTCGAGGAGTGACCCACCCGCATCGTCCAACGATCAGGTCGAGATTGACTTCAAGGGTGGACGGTGAAAGTATACCCTTATCAGCCACAACGACAGCGGCCGATGGAAGTAGGCCAAAACAGGCGCTGCAGTTTTAATCGCCAGTGTTGATGTCCAGACCAGAAAACGGGACCGAGCGATCAAAGAGGTGAAGCGTATGGCCAGCGGTAATAACTATATCTGGCAGGAGTTGGAAGCCGATCTTGGTCAGAAAGGAGTTCAACCACAGATAGCAGGATAGAAGAGGTGGTCTCGATTTCAGATAGAAGGGACATTCTCACGGATGCAGAGAAAGTTTAGCGGAGTTGCGGTTGAATGAGAGGGAATAGCACAATATTTGGAGGTGTTTTTATCTTTAGCCATCACGGTTTTGTGGTTGCAAAGATTATTGGGATAGGCTAATATGACCAAATCGCCGCCTAAAACTAACTGTCCAAGCTATTGCTCTGGTAGAGAAAGCAGAGGGTAACTGCATCGGAGAAAGGAAGACGGTTCTCTCCTAAAAAGATGAAATTCTGGCACTATATACTCATTGTTTGTCTTTGCATATTACCCTTCGTCTTTTTGTTTTACCAGGCGAGGTATAGTCCCAAAGTCGAATTTTTATTTCCTTCGCTTGGAGGAGACTGGATTCTGCATTCGGCTGAAAAAATTTCGGGTACGGTTGAATTTCGCCGGCAATTTCAACTTGAAGATACCCCATCAAAATGCAACATCAAAGTTTGGGCCATGTTACAGTTCAGCATTGTTGTGAATGGGCTGTTGGTTGAAGAAGATAGCCAACGAGGACAGAAAAATTGGAAATTCGCCCGCTCATACAACATAGCGCCACTGCTTCAGATGGGCGATAACACCGTTGTTATCCGAGTCAGTAATCCCGAAGGGCCGCCTGCGTTGTTAGTAAAAGGCTTGACCTTGAAATCCCTAAAGGGAAAAATTAAACTCAGTTCAGATCGTCAGACGGAGTTGTCAGGCTTTGCAGGATTATTTCATAAACGGCTCGGTGAAACGAACACCGGTTGGGAAGCCTCTTCGGCCCCCAATTTTAATGAGTGGGGCGCAGCGGTTGGAACATTCGAGGATGAATCTCGATTGGGAGAGAAGAGAGGCCCTGTTCAAGAGTCCCTTAGATATCCCATCTACATGATGCTCTTCGGAGCTTATCTGCTGTTCATACTGTTAGCCGTCAACCCAAGGGGTATTTTTATTGACAGAAACCCGGTCTCCAGGAAAAACTCGGTTTCTAACTTACCCCGATTGCTAGCGCTGACCCCCTACCTTGTTATCATCCTGACTATCCTTGTTGTCAATCTGCACAACACGGCTATTTATTCGTACAAACGTAGCGGATTTGATTGGGGAGGGCATGTAGAATACATCAAATACATGGCGTCAAAATGGCGAGCCCCCATAGCCACAGAAGGGTGGGAGATGTTTCAGCCGCCGTGTTACTATTTTATTTCTGCCATCATCTACAGCCTGTCTGGCGGAGAAGCCGCCGAGCCTAGCTCTCTGAAAGCCGTGCAGATTATGGGTACGATCAGCGGTATTGCTAATGCCTGCTTTGCCTGGTTGGTTCTGCGGAAGTTGTTTAAAAAGAGTTATCTGATTCAACTTCTGGGCTTCAGTGTGGCCGCATTCTTGCCGATGTGCCTTTACATGAATCCGCTTATCAGCAATGAAATTTTTTCCGGTTCCATCATATCTTTAGCAATTTGCCTCTTAATTCAGTATGGATTCGAGGCGCGGATAAAAATTCGGCATGCGGTCGCCTTGGGAGTAGTTGTCGGTTTGGCACTGCTTTCCAAGTACACCGCTCTGTTTATTTTTCTGACTGCCGTGACGGTATTGACAATACGCGTGTTGATGAATTCATCCACGCGCAGACGCGAGGTCGCAATATTGGCAGTTTTCCTCACCATTGTTTTTACACTATCCGGATGGCTATACATCAGGAATTTGGTTAAATTTCACGACCCGTTTATCGGCAATTGGGATGAAAAATCGGGGTACCATTACGAACAACATCATGGCTATCGAACGTTAGGATTTTATCTGAAGTTTGGTTCTGTCTTTTTACATGCCCCAGAACGCAGCCGGTGGGCGTCTTTTTGGGATGGGAAGTACGGTTCGATGTGGATGGACACGCATGGCAGCTTTTTAAGGCTCAGCGACGAACAAACCAATCTACGTGGCAGCATCATCATCTATCTTGCCCTGCTCCCTAGCGTTGGGATTCTGTTAGGATTTTACCAATCGCTAAAATTAGCCTTTAAATCCTCCAGGCGCAATCCCTACCTGGCATTAGTCATGGTGAGCACACTTACTATTATCTCCTTGATTTCGTTCACGATGGAGGTGCCGTTTTATTCTACTATCAAGGCCTTTTTCTACCTCTCACTCTTGCCACCTATCGCTGTATTCGCAGGCAAGGGGCTTGACACAATGTGCAGGAACTTGGGAAAATTCAGGTTTATCGTTTATGCTAACTTGATTGTGTTGTATTCGTTTATCCTTAACCTGTTTTGGTATCGTGGAACATGAAAATGATCGAGAGAATAATAAAATAGTAACTAGAATAGAGTTTAACTCTTTTGCGGTGAAAAGATGTTGGCAGTATCTACCACCTTCAGTCAGGGCTTAGGTTTCGACCTTTTAACAAATCCATTCAACGTCTCTCTTTTGGGACAGGTCAATATTTGTGGAATTGTTTGCTCAAACAGTTGGGTGGTTTCCGGCAATTTCGATTGCAATTCAGTTGCTGTATGGATCAGCCACTCACTCTCCCGTGGTCCATAGGTTTTCTTTAAATCCCAAGCGGTGTATATGATCCAGTAGGCGTACTCTTGCAAAATTACACGGTTCCGTACACCAGTCTCTTCTATATCTGAGTAATCATTCACCTTATAATGTCCCTTATTTATAGCTTCTTGTGTAACCTTATAGAGACGGGAAGATTTGGACAACCCCCACTCTTCAGGCATTGTCATATGCAGACCTACATCACTCACATGATGCAGGATATGTTCTACCACTTCGGTTACCTGACCAGATACCCCTTCCATGATAATATCGCATATACTGTTAGCCTCCCTGGTTTGGTCCATGAGACGCTCTTCTGCTGATGAAAGTTTCCAATCCTCACCATGGAATATCGGAATCATAGTCCGATAGCGATACAGATTGGTGAGCAACTCTCGTTGCATTATCGTATCTGTAGTGTTATGTACGGTAAACATTTCGGCAATCGTTCGAGCTACCTTTTCCATAAACAGGTCACTGACATCATCACGGGCAACAAGTACGATACCGCAGACGGTCAGTTTTTTGGTGAAAGGGGGATAACTGCCTGTTTTCTCTATGGAATCTAGAAGATATAGATCCTCCGGCACATCACCCAGCGGCTGATTCTGGACACAATCCAGGGTTATTTTGTCACCCAGAACAACCTCCTGACCACACCCCGTCAAAAAAACAACCATCGACAATAACCAAGCAGACTTCCTCATTTTTAATCCTCCACTGTTTACGATAACCGACAACTGCCCTAATTATGGTTCGCGACAGTGGTAAAGGTACGGTTTCGTCACCTGTTCAACTGCTCTTTCTAGGTTTGACTCCCTCAAAACAAGACCTTTACCCCCTGGACTTCTATTCCAAGACTTTTAATCCAGAACTTTTAATCCCCAAGACCTCTAACCTTATGTGGAGTGGGGTGCGATGGGCAGCGCCAGAACGAAGCATCCGTGGGGGGGCAGGTCGAGAGGGTCATCGCTCTGCCATGCGGTCTCCTGCTCCGTATCCATATTGACCAGCCTACCGTCTCCTGTGACGGACGAATCCGTCATGGCCACCCGAGTCTGAATCTCCTTCTCTCCCTCGTTGAAGAGGAGGATGTACGCCATGTTCCCTTTACAGACATGGCGTACGCGAAGATCCGGGTGAGCCGGAGTAAAGGTGAGGGGGCTGGGCACGATGTGGTGAATGCGCTGGAGGAAGTCACCGGTTTCGGCCGCCCCCTTCCACCGCACTACCAGTCCTCGACGCTCGATGTCTGAAACGACCTCCCTCTCCGTAGCGGAGAGCCGGTCCGCGACCGCAGGCTCGACGACGAGAGCCCGATAGGTCATACCAGCAATCCGAAGGCCGTCCTCGGATCGTTCGACCCGACTCGCCAGATCCTCGATGGTCAGGTAGTTGAAGTCGTGCTGATGCTGAAAGCAGGCTTTGGCGGCCTCCCAGGGCAGGAAGTCGCCGGTGCCGAGAATGGCGGTGTCACAGACCAGTTGGCTATCCGTGTTCAGCCAGCAAATCCTCCCAGTCAGGTTGGAGAAGCGGGCGTAATCTTCCCACCATGGGCTGTGGAGGCCCACGTCTCGCGGGCGTTCATCGATACGGGGACCGCGGATGGAGTAGTAGAAGGCGTGGGGAATGAGGAGGTTGCATCCTCGAATCAACAACCAGAGCGCCATCCAACGATACTCGGTAAAGGTGAGTTGATGGCCGTAGGCGCCGGCGAATTCATTGCTGTTGCGGCGGGCACCAAGATGAACCATAGCCGAACTGGCGCACTTGCCCATGGTGGAGTGGGCTCCCTCCAGAGCGCTTGCCTTGCCCGGTTCCACATAACGAAGCACCAGATCCTGGCCGGGCAGGTCGAAGTGGCGCAGCATGCCGATGTCGTCGGAGGCACCTGGATGCCCGGCCAACTGCACACCGTGCCGGCGGCACCAGGTGGAAATAGGCTGATAGTAGGTCTCTTCGAGTCGGGCCTTGATGGCCCGCGTGTAGTCGGTACGGTACCGTTCTGCCTGAGGTTCCCGCTCGTCCCAGAGTGCGGGCAGGTGAGGGGTAAAGTCGTACTCCAGGAGGCGATTGATATGAGCTAGGGCATCGCTTGTACCGGGGCGAGGAGCCCAGCCTGCTGGACAGTCGTGTTTACCCAGAGGACTGGGTTCATCGGTAAAGATCGCTCGAATGGTAGTGCCGAAGTACTCGGTAAATTCATCGTAATAGCGCTGATATACCTTGTCGATAAAGCAGGCCATGGCATCCGGGTTAAGCAGGTCGGCTGCCGCCGGGTGACACTCATCAACCTCCCGCTGATCCTGGCGGCGGGGAGGATCCGGCTCGATGAAATGAAGCCCGCGAATAGTAGTGTGAATGGGCTGATCCACGATCGCCAGGCGATGCCCATCATGGCGGCGTTCGACCTCGGCGATGAGTGTCTGCGTCGCGTTTAGCTGAATCCGGGACTGAGCATCGATCCTGACCCCCTGAATCTCACTCTCAGGAGATGCTTCGGTTAGATCGACCGCCACCCAGCCCCGACAGGCAAACTGCGGATTTTCTTCTACCACCTGTCCGGCCGAAGAGCCGCTGGGATACATTCCTTCGTCGTATAGAATAACCCACATACCCCGTCGTGCCGCTTCAGCGATAGCAAACCGCATGAAATAGAGGAGTCTCTCGCTCATCCAGGCCAGGGACTGGGGCAGGCCAGCCCGAGGATGGATGACGAAGGCGTGGATGCCGTGGGCCTGGAATTCATCGAGTTGCCGGCTGATCTCCCCTTCGCTGAGTTCGTCGTTCCAGAACCAGAAAGGAGCTTGAGAGAATTCCCGGCTTTCATCTTCATATTGGTTGAACAGGTGCATAAAGTTTTCACGGGTATGTTCAGGTAGACAGTAAATAGTTGGTAACGATTTCATCCTAATCCCCAGATAAATATTTAGCCCTTAGAGATACAATTGACGGAACATTATCTTTGCCTCAATACATTCCAGCCTGTTTCATTCGGCATTGCACAATCGTACGGGGGTATTTTCGATAGTTCCACGCCCTATGCCTAAGCCCAATGCACGGAAAATTTTATAACGGATCCGATTCGGATTGTTTCCCTAGATTCAAGTAACTGGATTCAAGTAGCTGGATTCAAGTAGTAAGTGCAACATTTTGGCTTAGAACAGAATTGATGTTAAAGAATACCTCAGCAGGTGTTTTAGACTCCAGAATTTTCCTGGGACGGTTGTTCAATTTTTCTTCCTCTATCCGACCCCTTTTCTTTTTTTCAAAATTATCAAATAATAGATCATTCATAAATGATGCTCCCGTAATCGGATGATTAGAGCTTGGTTTACTCGTATTCGATTTGGGAGGCCTGTTTCATTTGTCCAACGCTTTTTTTGTGGTTCTTTTTGACTGATTCTTGCCAAAAGTAGCTGCTTAAACTGCCTAAATATTCTGCTCTATTTTAGCCTTTTTCTGCTTTAATTCCGTAGCCCCGCACTTTTCTTATGCACCTCCGACAAGGGTATTAATTGACACAATAAGCAGTGCCGACTATAATAGATCTTTGGCAAGAGTATCAAGATACAATTGAAATCGAGTTTAAAATCCAACCAAATGCGTGGTGGCCATCCATCCCCATCTTTAAAGACTCGTCTTCGGCCCGATGGATGTATGCGACACGCATGTGTGTCGCATATTTTGTGTCGAGCGCAGACTCTGTTTCCGCAGAAATGGGGATTAGGGCTCCCTGATTAGGCCCAAGGGAAAATGTAGTTGGCCCGGTCGGGGCTTTCTTACCGCGCCTTCTGTCAAACTGAATAAATATTCGAGGGCCAAAGCCAAACGTCACAAACCGATATTGGTAATCCATATCGCCACCAGCAGAGGAGAAGTAGATGAAAATTCTAATTACCGGTTCGACCGGATTAGTGGGCTCTTCATTAGTTCCCTTTTTGCTTACAGGTGGGCACGATGTCATCCGTCTGGTTAGAAGAGCCCCGACTAACGACAGTGAAATCCAATGGAAGCCGGATACTGGGAAGATCGATTTAAAGAATATCGGAGATTTAGACGCCGTCGTACACTTGGCGGGTGAATCTATTGCTGACCGGTGGAGCCGGAAGAAAAAGTCGAAGATCCGGGATAGCCGAATCCAAGGTACCCAATTGCTGGCTTCGGCTGTGGCACAACTGGAGAACCAACGCACAGTCTTCGTTTCGGCCTCAGCGGTCGGTTTCTATGGCAATAGAGGAAGCGAAGTCCTGACTGAAAAGAGTAGGCCTGGTAATGATTTCCTCTCTTCGGTTTGTCAAAGCTGGGAGAGTGCCACTCAACCTCTTGAAGAGAAAGAGATCCGCACGGTTCACCTCCGCTTTGGCGTTATTTTAAGTCCAAGGGGCGGGGCCTTAGCCAAAATGTTACCTGTTTTTCAACTTGGACAGGGGGCGAATCTCGGTAGCGGCCGGCAGTATATGAGTTGGATTGGCATTTCAGATGCTGTTGGTGCGATCTATCACGCCATTATGACGAAGGAGTTGAAAGGTCCTGTTAATGTGGTGGGACCTAATCCGGTTACCAATGCTGATTTCACAAAAACGATGGGAAGGGTGCTGAAAAGACCGACAGTTGTTCCGGGCATTTTGGGAAAGTTGGCTACCTTCGTTCTCTTCGGTGAAATGGCAACCGCCTTACTGTTTACAAGCCAGCGTGTTACCCCTGGCAAATTGGTTGGTACAGGCTACCAGTTTCGTCATGCAGACCTGGAACCAGCACTCAGACACGTTTTAGGCCGGCAGACCGGCTAAAGCTGAACATTTCAACATAAAGATAAACTTACTGAGTCTAAACGACGTTACCATTTTGTACTGATCGAACGACCCAAGATCAATTGTCACTTAGCCACAGAGCGTCGATACGACACATTGCCCAAACTTGAACCAACGGAGCGAATGTGTTAATCTATAAGTGCCATTTAGGCGTTTCACCTCTGCAAGCCAGAACTCACATCATATCTAAGCGTACCAACTCAAGTCGTTGCTGAGATAACCATTTTAGGAGAACTATGATGAAATCCAAGTCCTATGTCGGGGTATTTTTTGTCCTTGCACTATCCATTTTGACCACTCTTTTTAACTCAGAGGCAGCCTACAACGGCGAATGCTGGGTCGTCAGCAACGGTGATACGATCTATAAACTCGATTCGGCCGATGGATTGATGGATCCAAATGGAATCACTATCCCTGATGTTAGCCAGGTCCAAACAGCTGAAATAGACCCCAGAACAGGAGTCGTTTGGATTACCGTCGGGGCCGCTAATACTGTTTTCAGGTATGATACTGCGGCGGGGGACTTCAAGCCTATCAGCGGAATTAACCGCCCCAATCGGACTTCGGTCAACCCGACTGATGGTACAATCTGGGTTGGTGGCATCGATAGTGCCTACAAAATTGCGGCCGATGGTTCTGCGATTCTAACTACTGTCACCGGCCTACTGGAACCTGACGTCTCAGTCAACACCAAAGACGGTAGTTGCTGGATCACCGACAAGCGCGGTAAAATTGTTCGTTATGATGCCAATGGTCAGCCGGCCTCAACCCCATTCACCTTGAAAGAGCCGACCTATGTAGCCGTCAACCCTAATACGGGTAATGTTTGGGCGACTGATACACAGGCTAATATCCTAGTACAGTTGAGTTCAAGTGGGCAGGAGTTAACGCGAACTACCAATTATAATATGCCTATGTCACCACGTGTCAATCCGCAGGACAACAGTCTCTGGTTTATTTCCGGTTCTAATATGCTGGTCAAACTGGATGCCAGCGGTAACGAACTGTTGCAGGTTCCACAAGCCGGGATGGCAATTCTGTCGCTGAGTATCAATTCCAAAGATGGATCTGTCTGGATCGCGGATCAGTTCGGTTCAACCTTTACCGGTGGCGTTAGTAAATATACGGCCGCAGGCCAAAAACTCTTAGAGAATCCGGTACCAATGCCATCCTATGTCTCAATTGGTCACTGGACCGGCCAATAACCCGGTAGGCATGTTGCGTTAACCAACGCTGCATGTTTCCCCGACAAGTCGGGGAAACATGATTTTCATCTATTTTTACCTATGCGTCCTTGGCCGATTCTCCTATCGCTTCCCCTACTTTCCATATCTCTGTCTATTACTAGTCTAGCGCAACTCCCGGACTTCGAGATTTCTGCTCAGAGTATCACCTTTTCCGACCTATCACCGGTGGAGGGTCAGGAGATCTCCATTTTCATCGACATTAAAAACGTTGGTGATGGTGCACCAACACCCAATGAGGATCTGCTACTCAACCTTTATGAAGGTCCTCCAGAAGCAGATCCAATTCTGATTATGTGCCGACAGGTAATCATCGGCTTAGAACCGGGACAGTCCAAACGATTTACGGCCCGGTGGCGTGTGCCGCCAGGTGACACGGAGATTCATGCTGTCGCTAACCCAACGGATAACAAAAAGCATATTAGTGAATCCAACCTGAAAAACAACTATGCCTTCACTTCAATTACAGCGGGTAACAGATCTTTCCCAGTGGCGACAGAAGAACAAATTAGGACTGCTATCCAGCGAGGTGTTGATTGGGTTAAATCACAGCAAGGACGACATAGTCGAACCTGCCTACAGTGTGGAACTGAAAACCAACTGATCTTGAGTTGTGTCATCTGTGGGGCCACATTGAAAGGGTTACCGGTTGATCAGCAACCTGGCCCAGCCTGGGATTTTGGGGAAGAGAGCCGACAAGAGACAGCGATCGCCTTGTTGGCCTTGATTTCGTCCGGTAGAGCAATCGGTCACTCCCTGCTAGAAGACCCGGTCGTTCGGCAAGGACTAGATTTTCTGATGGCAGAGGATTGGAATCTGTTCGAGGTCTACCATTTTGCCATTATTGTACCAACCCTGATTGCAACGGGTGACGAAAAGTATCGCCAACGAGCCCAGTTTGCCATCGATCAAATTGTTAAAAAACAGTTGCCTGTTGGCGGTGATGAGTTTTCGGATCCAAGAGACGATGGCGGTTGGGGCTACGGTGCTACTGCCGATGGGGCTCACATGAATATGGTGATCTATGCACTCTACGCTGCTAAACAGTGGAGGCTGAAGGTGCCATCGGACACATGGGAGCGAGCCAAGGCCTGGGTCCGACGGAACCAGACGTCAACAGGCGGCTGGCTCTACAACCTGGTAGATAGTGGTTCGCCCTGGGCAGACGGCGTTTATGGTAGCATGACGGCCACTGGATTGTGGGCCTTGCGGGCTTGTGGCGTACCAGTCGAAGATCCACAGGTTCAAAAAGGAATCGATTGGCTTCGTCAGTACTGGACGCTAACCCGAAATCCTGGCTCGACGGCCTGGCACTACTACTATTTAGTGGCCTTGCAACGCTTTTGCGATATTCCGCCTCAACTAGATACGCTTGTCGGACAAGATTGGTACCAGGAAATTGCCAATATGCTGGTGGCGGAACAGCAATCTAACGGTAGGTGGATTGACTATCAAGATTACTTTCCGACCACCTGTTTTGCTCTGCTATTCTTGTCTCGATCACTACCCGAGCCGACGCAACCGGATTTGGGGATCGTACCGCATACTTTGCGCTTTTCTCCCCCCTCGCCCAGGGTGGGTGAACCGATGCAGATCTCTGTCACAATTCAGAATACAGGTACTGTAGTTGATGGATTGGCTACCATCGATTTCTATGCAGGTGATCCCAAAAAACAGGGCCAAAGAATCGCCGGTCAGGAGATGATCCTGGATAGTAATTACCGAGAGACGACAGTTTCGGTCGATTGGGTTGCCAAAGAGGCTAGGGAACAGCAAATCTTCGTGATAGCAGATCCGCAGCAAAAAATTGCCGATCTCAACCGGGAGAACAATCAGGCGGTAGCTAAGATTAATATTCGCCCAAAATCTGCTCAAGCGATCGACCCAACGCTGGCAGTTAAGAAATTAGGCCCGAACCGTTATCAGATTGGGGCAGTCTTGGTGGATACCGAAAGCGGAACCGTCTCGATTCCAGGTCAGATTAACATCATTAGCCCAGAGACTATTTTAGAATTTTTTGCCTGTACCGGACGGGGAAAGACACACGAAAGTTTGGTTATGGTCAAAGCGGAACCAATCCACATTCAACTCGGATTACTTCGCCTCAACATGAACCCAGGTATGAACCTGACTGCGCAGGGAGACCCACATACACCAACTGGGGATCCAGCTGACATTTGGGTTGATTGGCAGAGGGCAGGAGAAATGGTTCGATTGCGTGCCGAAGACCTGATCTGGAACGCCGTTGACGATAGGGCAATGCAGAAAACAAACTGGATTTTTACCGGTGCACGCATCAAAAACAACCAATTTACGGCTCAGCTATTTTATAGCATTATTGCCCTTTATCGTGACCCTGATGCAATTATGAACCACCCGCTCCCGGGCGGAACTGACGATCGAACCTTTCGTGTTAATCCTTCAACAATTCCAGCCAAAGGCACCCCTGTAACCGTCACCATTCAACGTATCAAAGACACTTAATATGACGAGTGGATGTCGAGGGATGACGTCTGCACTTCCCATCTGTACGAATCTAAGTAAACTACCCCTGTCGTTATAAGAGAGTGAAGAGTCTCTTGTATTTACGGAAAATTTCGGGCGATTGCTCGAGGTAAGTTGTTTAGTAGACGGGCCGATTACGACAACAGCGGCGATGCTGATCTGTATGTAGCTAATTTCGGCGTAGATACGTTCTACTCCAACAACGGTGACGGCACCTTTTCCAATATTACGCAACAGGCTGGCCTCGACAACCCGGAATGAGGCGTTGCCAGTGCCTTTTTGGACTATAACCTCGATGGCAACCTAGACCTGTTTTCTGCTAATGGTCACCCGCAAGATATGATCGAACTGCTGATGGATAGTGAAACTTACGCGCAGGTTGACCAACTGTTTCGTATTCCGGGGGGATATTACATTTGAGGAGGTTCAGTGCTTGCCGGCGACTACTTACAGTCTCCGTATGTTGGTAGGGCTTGTGCTGGCGTTGACTACGACAAAGATAGTGACCTGGATCTCTTCATCTCCA
>Ga0208128_1000074_pt1 | contig 37169 bp, 24 predicted proteins | sample ETNtaG_35_FD_185758 | JGI IMG/M metagenome (GOLD analysis project Ga0208128, IMG submission 185758) | Marine microbial and viral communities from oxygen minimum zone, Eastern Pacific Ocean - ETNP201306PF51B (SPAdes) (version 2) | ecosystem: Environmental > Aquatic > Marine > Oceanic ... | reverse complement strand
TATAGCGTATTAACTGACTTGTATGCTGCAGAATTCCGCAAAGAGAAGTGATCCAATATGTTTCGATCAAGCTGCCACCGGTTCCGCAGAGTTCACAACCGGTAGTCACAGATTTGGTTCCCCGGTTCTTGGTTGTCCTTGGCATCCACCGTTAGCCTGATATCATTGCTGATCTGTGCTGGGTTAACGTCTTTTTTGCGGGCTACCACTTTCAAAGCAGCCCTTTTAGATCTGGGTGCGGGCTGGGATGCACCGGCTTACGACGGTCTGAAAGCGATTGAAAAAGAGTTGTCAGCCAAAAGTCAGCTATACCGAATAGTAAAGCACCTATGAAATGGGAAAGAGCATTTTTGCTTTTTTGCCAGCAAAGGTCAGAAAACAGATTATTTTAGTCAACTTCAAAGCACTTCGCCCCCAAATTTCTAGAGGAGGAATAAGATGGAAATGAAAGTAGGGCTAGCACAAACCGGAGATCGACGAGAAAATGTACGCCAGTCCATGGAACTTGTACGAGACGAGTTAACCCTCAAGTTGGCTGACCAGGTATTGTTGAAACCAAACTTTCTGTCCAGTACAAACCAACTGGCTTCGACTCATCCGGACGCTATTCGAGGGGTTATCGACTTTTTACTTTCGACTGACACTCCACCGAAAGAGATTTTAATTGCCGAGGGCGCCAACGAGGCCTTTTCAGGCGAAGCCTTTCAAAACTTTGCATACACTAGGTTGGCCAACGACTATGACGTACCAATCCACCTAATTGACCTGCACCAGGAAACTGCCTGGCAAGAAGAAACCATCTACTTAGCCGATTGGGAAACTTACCAGGTTCGGATGCCAAAACTCGTATTAGACTGCCCTTGTACTATCTCCGTTGCTGTAGCCAAAACACACGATGTTGATGTAGTGACGCTGGCGTTGAAGAATATGATCATGGGCACCCTGCACCAAGATGATCGGGTCAAAATGCACGGCTATCTGACACACGGTGATCGTCAGCGCCCCAGAGAAGCACAGATTTTAAACATGAACTTAACTCGGATCTCCCATCACCTATCGCCCCATATCGGCGTGATCGATGGGACCGTTGGCCTGCAAGGCAACGGCCCCGGTGGAACTAACACAGTCGATCTGGATATCGCTGTCTCCAGCGCAGATGTATTTGCCGCTGATGCCGTTGCCACCAAGGCCATGGGCTTTAATCCGTGGGATATCGGACTGTTCCAATATGCCACCGAAATCGGTCTTGGCATCGGTGATCTGGAACGAATTCAGGTGATTGGCACTCATTCTCTCGAAGAGGTGGCGATGTTGTTCGAACCCCATCAGTGGATCGATCAACAGTACCAGTGGCAGGAACCAAAAGCACGTGACTACTTGCGACTCCAGGCTTGATATGTACAGGAAAGTCATTGACAATGCTATCTGACGAAAATTGAAGCCGTTCTTCTTGGAGAATCACTTCCTGTTGAAAACACAGTAACTGCGGTGTAAGATTAATTTAACATACGAAATAAACGAACAGAGGAGATCTAGATGAAACAAAAACAGCATACTTTTTCTGCTTTCATCTTCTGCAGCCTAATTTTCGGATTAGGTTTCACTGTTCCCAATTATGCGGCTAATATAATAGTTGTCAAAGGGGAAATTAAAAGTTTAGATGCTACAATTACAGCTCAGGATCTTCAGATTATTATTGCCAATAGAGAGCACAAAATCTCCCAGCAAGGTCTAATTGATGGCCAATTCTATCAGGCTACATTTCTTGATTTCACCCGAAGCATTGCTGAGGTTGGTGACACTTTTGAAGTGGTGGCTAAATTGAAATCGGGTGAGATTGTTGGCAACATCTCCCGTAAATTAACTGATGGCGATATTGCCGCTGCAGTCGCTGAAATCAATATGCCAATCTACCCGACACCAGAAATCAAGTTGGTCAGCCCTGAAACGGGTGTTACGGCGGGTGAAACTCCCATTAAGATCACTGGCCTGAACTTTCGAGCGGGGGTGACCTTAAAAGTCGGCGATAATCCGGCCCTTGCTGTCACCGTCAATAGTGAGTCGGAAATAACAGCACTTTCGCCTGCGGGCACGGTTGGCAAAGCCAACCTGACCATTACCAACGCCGATGGCAGATCCCATACACTGCCCGATGCTTATATTTACGTCAATTTCCCGCCTCAAATCTTGAATGTCGATCCGGCTTCAGCCGATGTCGCTGGTGGAGAAACGGTCACAATTACGGGTAAAGATTTCAACGCTGCAGCGACAATCAAATTTGGTGACCAGCTGGTAACGGAACCGGTCATCGCCGCTGAAGGGAACACAATTACTGTCATTACACCAAAAGTCGAGGTAGCAGGAGATATTGTCCTGGCGGTTGTTAATCCCGACGGCCAACTGGCTGAAGCTACTTTCACCTATATCGTTGCTTTTCCTTGGGATGTCAACGGTAACGGCACCGTCGATATTTTCGACTTGGTGACGGTTGCCTCCGAGTTTGGGCAAACAGCAGACGGTTTAGCTGGTGACGTGAACCAAGACGGGACAGTGAACATTTTCGATTTGGTAGCAGTAGCCTCTCACTTTGGGGAAACAGTTGGTGCTACCGCAGCACCGAACGCCGTCCCAGATCAAATCAGTCAGTTGAAGCAGGCATTAACCCAACTGGAAGCCGCCCGGCAAGATCTACCGGCTCAGTTGCTGCGGCAATGGCTGGTTACCAACGGACATCTACCGGCGAAGAATCGACTCCTGCCGAACTACCCGAACCCGTTTAACCCTGAGACCTGGATTCCGTACCAGCTAACCCATGCTGCTGATGTGCAGTTATCAATCTATGATATTAACGGCCAACCAGTTCGACAGATAGAACTCGGACATCAGCAAATGGGCGTTTATACATCGATTAGTCAAGCCATCTATTGGGATGGACGAAATGAGTCGGGAGAAGTTGTGACCAGTGGCATCTATTTCTATGCCCTGCAAGCTGGCGACTTTACGCAAACGCAAAAGATGATCTTGTTGAAGTAGAATTGAGTTGATAAGTCCGTCTGCTTCCGACATCCAACTTTCACTGTTGTTAATTTACCTCCCTTCAAATATTGAGTTTAATTTGTGAAAAGGGGCATAACAGAAATGGCACTTTGGTTGATCTGTTCAGAGTATTGTTCCGTTACCAAACGAGAAAAAGGATTACTCTATCTGACTACAACTCTGCTGATCTTGTTAGTGGTGAGGCCAACTTTTTCTGCGCCAACGCCTCAAAAGGAGGAAAAAGATTTTATCTACAAAGCGGAACGTGTCTCTATTGCACCTGTGGTCGACGGCTATCTTGACGACCCCGCTTGGAAAAAAGCCAAGCTAGAGAAGTTGCAGTGGAATTTTAGCAAGAAGCAACCATGGAATCAGCTTGTGGATTTTGATGGTCTATTTGCTAGTGTCTGGCACAGCGACTCACTGTACATAGCGGTTAAACTCGAAGACAACTATCTGATCCCCAATAAAAAGAAGGATGTGCTCAAGCAGGATCACCTGGAAATTCACCTCGATTTCAACAAAGTAGGAAAAGAGAGCGATCAGAGCCAATACCTGATTGCAACTGGAAATCAGCAGGTGAAACAAAAATCACCGCTGGAAACGCTGGCCGCTTGGGGGAACAATTATAAGTCTTTTGAATTTCGTCTGAGCTTACCATCAAAACCGAGTGTCGGAGACGAGATACACTTTGGGATTTTTTACCACGATTTTGATGGCAACGATAAATTCCATCAGACCGTTGGATGGTCGGAAACATCGACCGATCGGTTAGCTAAGTTGGCGTTTACCAAAACCATCACCGTCGATGCCAACCAGAAAGCCGTTCAGTGGGGACGAATCAAAAGCCTTTACTAAACCCTTATAACCATAGTAGGGGTAATTCCCCCTGTCCATAATAGCAGAGTAGTTATAGAGACGTCTCTGCAAATCTCAGTTGCCACCTCTAGAACGAAATTTGAAATTAACCATCGCTTATGATGGTACCGGCTACCACGGCTGGCAAATTCAACCTAATCTACCCACCGTTCAAGCTAAAATCAACCAAGCAGCCACCGTAATCACAGGCGAGGCCGTCTCGGTTATAGGTGCAGGTCGGACCGATACCGGGGTACACGCGACGGGTCAGGTAGCCAATTTTGTGACCGACTCCCAAATGTCGATTACGACAGTGCAGAAAGCCCTCAACGCTAATTTACCGCCCGACATCGCCATACTCGACGTGGAAGAGGTCTCTGCTGATTTTCACGCCCGTTTTTCTGCCATCCGACGACGATATAAGTACACCATTCTGAATCGCTTCCCCTGCCCCTTCCGACGACACACCGCTTTTTTTGTGCCCAAACCGATTTGCCTACAGAAATCTCAGGCCATCTGCAACGCTTTACTCGGTCAGCGTAACTTCGTCTCCTTCCAGAAAACAGGTAGTAATCGTCCCAGACCCGTTTGCCACATCTTCGACGCCTCGCTGCAGAAAGAAAACGATGTTATCATCTTTCGCATTGAGGCCGACGCTTTTCTGCGCGGCATGGTGCGGACAATCGTGGGTACTATTTTAGCCGTTCACCATTTACCCGATCCTGCCGGCGAAATCCAGCGAATCATTGCTGCACAAGACCGTTCGACCGCAGGAACATCCGTACCAGCGAAAGGCTTGACGTTAACGGCTGTTGAATATCCATCTCAACCTTGAGCTAATGGAATAAATATGTTCGCCGGCAAAAGTTTCACCTCAGCGCTCGCGAATCGTTGGAGCCTCTCGGCACGCAGTGATCGGCTAAAACGCCATTCGGTAAAAATGGTAAATGGCCGGTCGATATTCGTCTACTATTCGGCAGGTACCACCACCACCATTATCACGAATGATCTACACCATAGACTATCGTAATCCAGTCCATCACCGAACACGTGGCATTTTTGTGAAAGGAAATCACAGTGAGGAAATTTAAGATTGCTCAGATAGGAACAGGCAACCGCGGAATGGCGACGCTGCGCGCTTTGGCCGAATATCCAGATAGGGTAGAGATAGCGGCTGTTTGCGACACTGACCCAGAGAAAGTGAAACAGGTCGCCGACCAATATGGGGTGCCTGGTTTTTCATCGGTCGAGGAACTCTTAAATCGAGCGTCGTTTGAAGTGGCATCGGTGACAACGGCTACGCCGGTTCGACAGGTGGTAGCCGAACCGTTGTTGGAAGCGGGAATTGATATATTAATCGACAAGCCTTTTGCCGAAACACTAGCTGAAGCCCACCAAATTGTAGAAGTGGCAGAAAGAGAGGGGCAGCGAGTCGCGGTGGGTCAAAACTATCGTTATCTAAGCGGATACGACACAGCGCGGCAGTTTTTGGCTCAAGACCGACTCGGGCCTCCCCGACACCTGACACATACGGTTTTAACCCACCGTCAAGACCGGGGTTGGCGAACAGATCAAGAACGGTATGTGATGGCGGTGATGAGCATCCACTGGCTGGATGGGTATCGATGGATGCTGGACGATGAACCGGCATCAATCTACTGCCAAACCTCTAAGTCAAGGACAGTTGAAGCTACCGGTGAGAGCCATACCAGCTTGATTATCAAGTTTCAGCGGGGATGTGTGGTACAATTGACCGAGAGTTTCGGTAGCCATCGCCGATGGTCGCATCCACCGCAACTCGACTGTGATCACGGCACTCTAGAGATCACCAACGATCAACTCAACGTCTATCAAGTCGATTCGACTAAGCCAATAGAGGTGATTCCAACACATCGCGCCTCAATGGATCAAGCCACCTACCTTTGTTTGGCAGATCTACTAACGGCTGTCGAAACCGACACTGAACCTCCCAACAGTGGGCAAGACAACTTGCAGTCAATGGCGATGCTGGAGGCCGCCTACCTCTCGGCAGCGGAGAATCGGATAGTCGATTGGGCAGAGATGCGGATCCCGTCTTAAACTTAACTATCGATGCCGCCAGCCAACTCGATGGCCAGATCAACACGTCGTCGGATCAAGTCGCAACCGCTTTGCCAAAAGTCAGGATCGCTGATGTCAAATCCAATCGCCGAAACCAAGTTTTTGGGAGAATCAGAACCACCAGCACGTAACAAATCGAAATAGCGGGGAATGAAGGTCGCGCCCTCTTTGCGGTATTGGGCATACAGGGACAGCACCAAAAGTTCACCAAAAGCATAGGCGTAGACATAGAACGGAGTACGATATACATGTGGAATGTATAGCCACCAGCATTGATGTTCGTCTCCCAATGTTAACGCTCCCCCAAACATCTCCTGTTGTGTCTTTTGCCACAATCCACCGTATGCTTCTAATGTCTGTTCGCCCTTTTTTCTCCTCAACTGATGGGCTTCCCGTTCAAAACGGAACATGGCAATTTGACGAAAGACCGTCGCAAAAGTATCTTCTGTTTTTCTACATAACAAGGCTAAATGATCTTTAGCTGAAGTCAGTGTCTGCTGCAGTTTATCGAAAACTAACATTTCACCAAAGGTACTGGCAGTTTCACATAACGGCAAGGCAGGATGATAATTGAGCAAAGTTTGTTGACTCGCAAACATATCATGTACACCATGCCCTAGTTCGTGCGCTAGCGTCATCACGTCTCGAATACTACCGTTATAATTCATAAAAACGTAAGGATGTAATTCGGGTTCAACCCCCATGCAGTAAGCGCCCCCTTGTTTGCCAGCTTTGGCTTCAGCATCGATCCAACGCCGGCTGAAAAAAGGCTCAGTTAGTTCAGCCAATTCAGGTGAAAAATCGGCGAAGGCTTGCATAATAATCTCTTGTGCTTCGGTAAAGGTGAATTGGGTTTGAGTGTCCAAGATAGGGGCGTAGCGATCGTAGTGGGTAAGTTCCTCAATCCCTAGTAACCGTTGCTTGAGTTGATAGTAATTGCTAACTATATCGAGATTATTGACGGCCACATCGACCATGGTATCGACCACTGACTGGTCTACATCGTTGCTAAGGTGACGAGAGGATTCCGGGTGCTTGTAGTCCCGCAGTCGGTCGATAACCTGTTTCTCGTGGAGCAGGGTATTGAAAATGTAAGTTAGAACATGGGCATTTTCCTGCAATTTCTCCGAAAGCACCTTAGCTGCCATCTGCCGTTTTTCGCGATCTGGATCCTGGAATCTGGACAGCAGTTGACTTTGGGTTAAATCTTCGCCATCGACTGGATAAACGATCTGAGAGGTAACCTCGGTAAACAGCCGTACGAAAGCACGTCCGCCGCTATTAGCAGTCTCCTCTATAATCTTCTCCTCTTCCTCACTCAATCGATGCTTAGCGAGATTCCGTTGATATTGCAAATAGTAGAGGTAAGCAGCCAAGCGTGAGTCTCCAATGATCTGATCAAAGGTGGCGTTGGAGATCTGTCCCAGTTCCAGATCAAAGAAAATCATGTACGTTAAGGCTTGAGAACTGACCTCGCGGGTACGCTGAAGCAAAGCACCACGTTCCGGTTGCGTGGTGTCTGTAGTAAATGTCAGTTGGGCAAAGGCTTGTAACCGATACTGATTGATTAAAAGTTGTTCGTAGGCTTGAATCGCTTCGACTAGCAATCCCGCTGTTAGATTTGGCTGTGCGATTTGGCCTTTGTATTCTTCTTCAAAGGCCACAGCATCGGCAACAATACTGGATAAATCGGCTTCAAGCTTCTCGTCTTCAAGACCTTGATATAGGTCTGTTAGGTCCCAAGATGGTACATCGTTCGGGTTGAGTGGATTCGACATCAATTTCCCTTCGTTCCAGCTTAAACCAGGTTGAGATTTACGCTGTCACCCTTTTCTAAGAAAACGGCTAGCAAGTCAACCGCACCTTGTAGATCTTGGCGGTGGGAGGTTTCAATAGTTGTATGAATGTAACGGGTCGGCACAGAGATGGTCGCCACGGGAACACCCGACCCCGACTTTTGAATCGCAGCAGAGTCGGTTCCTCCACGGGTTAGGATTTCAGGTTGCCATTTGATCTCATGCTGATCGGCTAACTGCTGGAGAAACTTGACCAATTTGGGATGCTGGATGGCTGAAGAATCCAGAATTTTGATGGCGACTCCCTCGCCTAGCTTAGTAACACATTCATGCTCCGAAATCCCCGGAATATCGGTGGCCAGTGTGGTATCAAGAGCAATCCCAACATCAGGGGCAATGCCCGTTGCACTAGTGGTTGCGCCACGTAGCCCGATCTCTTCCTGTGATGTTGCAACCGCATAAGTCTCAAAACCAAATTTAGTGGCCGCTTGCATGGCTCGAATCATGACATAAACCGCTACACGGTTGTCCATTGATTTGCAGGAGACACAATCACCCAACTCCAGAAAATCCTGTTTCATGGTCACAGGTGTACCGATTTTGACCTTTTCCTTGACCGTTTCAGCAGGAAGGCCCAGATCGACCACAAAGTCGCTGACCTCGGGCTTCTTATTTCTGTCACTCTCTTTTTGGATGTGAGGCGGTTTTAGGCTCGGATACATTATTCCGACTAGATCACCATCTTCAGCACATACCCTGACGCGTTGGGCCACCATGTTACGGGGATCGTGCCCTCCCAGCGGAATCAGGCGAATCCAACCCTTGTCACCAACATGATTGACCATAAAACCGATCTCGTCCATGTGGGCGGCAATCATCACTTTCCTGGCCCCAGACCTCTGTTTAACACAGATCATGTTACCCATGGCATCAACTGTGATTTCGTCAACTACGGGTTCCAGTTCTCTTCTAACAATGTCACGAATCCGGCCTTCAAATCCGGGAATTCCAGAAGCCTCGCAAAGTTCTTTCAATAATTCCATTGATTTTCCTACTCTACGCTTTTGATTCTATGGAGCAGAAATTTCTGCCATAAAGCAACTTTAATAACACATTAGCCTTCCAAGACTGCTACTTTTCTAACCCAATCTATTATGCTAGATAGTATTTAATTTGTCAATTGATATCTGAAATGATGATATCAATGTATAGATGGAATTTACCCGAACAACTGTTGAAAGGCTCCAATGGAGGCACGAAATCCATCTTCAAAACTGGACGTTGTACTTGGTCGATAGACGCTTTCTAACGAAATGATTCCTGCATAATCATCATCCTTGAGGGCATGTGCCAGATCTGGCAGGTATTGGGCCATGTCACCGGTGTTGAACGGTGCAAACTGAACTGTTGCTTTAGCAATATCGATTCGAGCATCCTTTAGATGGATATGCCCTAGATGACCGTCCTGCAGGTGTCGATAACCGTCTGGGTAGGCCTTCTCATTGCAATATAGGCTGTTACAGGGATCCCACAATACTTTTAACCGATTTGTATCGAGTTGGTCAATCAACTGTCGTGCCAGATAAGCCGAGGTAATCATCGATCCGTTACCGGTTTCGACCACCAGCGTTATCCCTTCATCTTCAGCAATCCGGACAGGTTGGTCCATCAAAAAGAGCAACTGATCCCAGGCATCATTAGCCACAATCCACTCTTCAGCCCCCTGACTACCGAATAAAATCATCTCTTTGCGGAAACTCATAATCCGCACCAATGAACAATCGAGTGCCTTGGCCATCTGGATGCATTTTTTGAGGTCCTCAATTTGCTGAAGATAGACCGGGTGGTCAGTTGTTATCTTCCCAACCGGCAACCCGCTAAAGACATGGCGGGAAAGACAGGAGACCTTAACTTGATACGACTTGACCAACCGCTGGATCCAATCAATCTCAGCCGTTGTCATTTCACCAACCTCTTTATCCGTGCCATCCGGCATGGTCAAGTATTGCAGTTCGGCATAGGTCAACTGGAATTCGTTCATTACCGTCAAGGCGTGTTCTAAGTTACGGCTGATGCCGTCGATAATTACGCCCAATTTAGCCATCTTACACCCCTTTCATACATTACATCTGCGGATTTCCGTTGTGTGGTCTGCTTTTAGTGTCCGCGTTTTAACCGTCCCCACAGCGTTAGTCTTTTGGCTTTTGGCTTAACTGCTAAACTTGTTTCCATCGGGAATCCAGCCTCTTCCCAAGCTATCAAACCACCTTTGATAACCTGTAAGAGTTCACTGTTGAAACCAAACTTTTCTTGCGCCAATATCTGTGCCGCCCGGGCACTTGAATTTTCCGCCGGTCAGCTACAATAAAAGATGATTAGCTTGTTCTTGGGTAGTTCTTGATGCCGATTTTCCAATTCTCCAACCGGTATAGAGATAGACGTTGGAAGATGCTTCTGCTGGTAGGATCGATACCCCCGCACATCAACGATCACCGCGTCGGTTTTTTTGTCTATCAACGCTTTTACCTCTTGAATGCTAATGCGCTTGGGGTTGGCTATTGCAACGGAGAGCACAGACAAAAATCCAATTAGCATAACGGTGAGCCACCGCTTGGACAGATCAACGGATTTCAGTTTCATAATTTTCATCTTACATTTTCCTTTAAGGCTGTAATTGAACAAATCCAGATCAATTTTATGCTTTAGGGTAACATAATCTAATTTTAATTTACAAACTGCTTCTGGTTCAGAAAGTAGTATTGATTTTCTACTTGCCAGATCTCACCATCTCTGTTAGGATGGGGATAGGATGAGGAGAAGAAAACCGATGACGGTTTACCGTGTAGGAATTATTGGTTGTGGTCGTATCGCCAGTTTACTGGAACAGGAATCCCGTCGTGGAAATCCGAACACACACGCAGGATGCTACGATTATTGTGATCGAACGCAGATTGTGGCGGCAGCAGATGCAAACCCGCAAAGACGAGAAGCCTTTGGTAAACGATGGGGGGTAACCAGTCTTTATATCGACTGGCAGGATATGATCCAAAATGAGGATCTTGATATTATCAGTGTTTGTACCTATCCGATTCCGCATCGAGATATGGTTATTGCTGCTGCTTCCTCGGGGGCCAAAGCCATTTTTTGCGAGAAAGCGATGGCAACCACTTTGAGAGAAGCGGACGAAATGGTCGATGTCTGTCGCCAAAATAAGGTTGTTTTGAGTATTAACCACACTCGTCGTTGGGATTGGCAGTGTCGACAGGTAAAAGATATCCTTCAGCAAGAGCGAATTGGCACATTGCGCGCTATAACCCTTCATTTCAGTGCTGGCCTGGCCAACAACGGAACGCACTATTTTGATCTCCTCCGCTTTTTTGCCGGAGATGTGCGCTGGGCGGTTGGCCACCTAGTCGACCCAGATTCATTAGACCCGAGCGGCAGTGGATACTTCCATTTTGAAAATGATGTGCAATGTTTGGTTAATGGCTCTTCAGGGGCTGGGGCACAATTTCTCTACGAACTTATCGGCAGCAAAGGGCGGATTACGATTGCCAATACCCGTCCCTGTCAATTTCAGCTATGGGTAGATGAAAAAATGGCTGATTTCCCATCTATTCCTGCTAATCAGCAAGTCAACACTATCGGTATGGGTCGATGTGTAATTCCGCTTTCAGTGGAAGAATTGATCGAAGCCCTCGACCACAACCGTGATACCATTTCAACAGGTGAAGACGGACGAGCGGCACTGGAGATGGTCTTGGCCCTGCATGAGTCGGAACGACAAGGTAACGTTCGAGTCGATTTCCCGATGCAGAGTCGAGATTTGCAAGTACTGGTCAGACCAGACAATTTCATCAGTACTGCTGTTCCCCAGAACATCTAACCCAGATCTAAATTAGACCAGGAGGCCAAATGACAAAAAGCCCCAACATTCTTTTCTTTTTCCCAGATCAGCACCGCTTTGACTGGATTGAATCCCGTCCGGAAATTCCCGTCAGGACACCTCATTTAGACGCACTGGCTAACCGTGGTGTTCAATTTAACAATGCGATTACTCCGTCACCAGTTTGTGCTCCTGCTCGGGCCTGCCTGGCGTCAGGAATGGAATATGACCAATGTGGAGTACCAAGTAACGGTTTTAACTATCCACTGGATGGATGGACAGTCTATCGATCATTTCGTCAAGCTGGCTATAACGTCTTCGGATGTGGTAAGTTCGACCTGCACAAAGCCACGCCGTCCTGGGGCTTAGACGGTAAAGGATCGATTGACGCCTGGGGGTTCTCCGACGGTATCGACAACGCAGGTAAATGGGACGCAGTTCGTAGTGGCGCGGAAGAGCCAAAAGATCCCTACATGAATTATCTGCACCAAAACAGTTTGGTTCAAACCCATCTTGACGATATGTATCGACGGCGAGGTAACAAGGTTGCCACCTTTGCCACCGATTTGCCGGAAGAAGCTTATTGTGACAACTGGATTGCCCAAAACGGGATCGATCTCCTCGACCGTTGTCCAGATGACCAGCCCTGGTTTTTGCAGATCAACTTTACTGGCCCACACGATCCATGGGATGTAACCCATCGAATGAAAGCTACTTATGCCGAGACCGAATTTCCATCACCTCTCCTATCCAGCCGATTTTCAGCGGAAGATTACAACCAGGTACGACAGAACTATTCCGCCATGGTGGAAAACATCGATCGCTGGCTGGGTGTATATGTCGATCTGCTTCAGGACAGAGGGCAATTGGAGAACACATTAATAGTCTTTAGTAGTGATCATGGTGAAATGTTAGGCGATCACGACCGATGGGGCAAATCTTTACCCTATCAGTCATCGATTGGAGTGCCACTAGTGGTGGCTGGTCCTGAGGTTGGGGCAGGATTAGTGACCGATACGTTGGTTAGCCTGATCGACCTGACTGCTACCTTTTTGGACGTAGCGGATTTGCAGGGCCCCTCAGATATGGTGGGGCAGTCGCTAAAGCCTGTCTTGAGTGGACAAACAGAAGCTCATCGTCAGTATGTCCGTTCCGGACTCGGCGATTGGCGGTTAGTTTACGATGGTCGATATAAACTGATCCAAAACTTTGAAGATCAGTCCTGGCTTTTTGACTTGGAGGACGACCCTGCCGAGTCCCAAAATCTATTGGCTGAGAACCCAGATTTAGTAGAAGAACTACAACGGTTTCTCGGGGCGCACAACTAACACTAAATGCATCTGCAAAAAACGAGGTTGCTACACTAAATAGAATTGTGAACTTTCTAACGACTGAAACCGACCTTTTAGTTTAAGGAGATAAAAATGGCCAAGGCATTACCACTCATTGCCTATACGGATCTTGAAAGTCAAGTAGAGGCTTTAGAGAGAGATGGATACGCATATTTCCCATCAATGATTAACGCTAATGAAGTTGCCAAACTCAAGGCAACAATGGATCGCCTCGAAGCGATTGATGGAAACTTTGACAGACACGACAAGCCTCAAAATAGCAGCGGATTTCTGAACAAAATTATCAATAACTCGTTCAACCGCGATCCGATTTTTATGCAATATCTCGACAAACCACCGATGATTGATGTTTTGGAGCAGGTACACGGTGCTGACTGCCACCTGATCGGTATGCAATCCTGGCTAACAGGACCTGGTCGTCTCAACCAGAGGCTGCATACTGATTGGTTGCCGATTAACCTACCCGAAGACGTTGCTACTGATCCTCGCGTCAAAATCCCGATCTTCATCACTACCGTTCATTACTATCTGAACGACATGTATCAGGAATTGGGTCCAACCAACTTTGTGGTGGGCAGCCATCGATCGGGTCGTTCGCCCGACGATGAAAACGAATGGCAAGGGGGACAGGAGATGAGCATTCTTTGCAACGCAGGAGACGTAGTGGTTTTTCGCAGCGAGGTCTGGCATCGCGGAACCGCTAATACCAGCGATGAGGTTCGTTATCTGCTACAGGTGCACTACGCTCAACGGATGATCACCCAAAAGTTTCCACCTTACCTCAATCGGTTCCAATTCGATGAATCGGTTCTGGCCCAAGCGACCCCTCGTCAAAGACGGCTACTGGGTGACCATAAAGGCGGAGCCTACGACTGATGCTAAATTCTGGTTCTTTACTTTTTCACACTAATCGCTTCCTTATCGTGTAATGCCCAAAACCAATCCTTCGAAAGGATAGCCCGGAACTTTGATGCCAAAGACACTTCCAAAATGCATCTCATCCTGATTAACGAATAGGAAACTCAACCTAGCAAGATGTCGATAGGTTGCGTGGTAGCAGGGGGACATCTAAATCATGAAGAAACTACTATTTATCTTCAACTTATGGCTTTGGATTCCAGGTTGGATCAAGGCAGAACCTGGGGAGGATTTGATCGTTCAAGCACCTGTAATGGAGTGGCATAAGGGACATGGTACTGATGATGGAGACCATGTTCATTACGGTATGCAAACCAGCGATGGCGGCTATATCATGGTTGGTCAGACAGAAAAAGACCGAAATGGTTCTGATATGCTAGTGGTCAAGACCGATGCTGAAGGAAACCTGGAGTGGCAAAAGGTCAAGGGTCAAAACAGACAGGACGAATATGGCACTTTTGTGACTGAAGTGGATGCTTCGGCAGGCATGATACACGGCTTTATCGTTGCTGGCGCACTGGTTTCAGAAGGTCAACAGGAGAGAACCTTGGTGAAATTTAATGCTAAGGGCGACACCGTGTGGCAAAAAACTTACCCCGCCACAGGAAACGGTTCAATTCGAGGTCTTAGTCTGACTAGTGACGGTAGTATTGTAGCCGCTGGATATGTTGGTAGTGGACAGAAGGGATATCAGTTCATTTCCGATGACGGACAGGGCTTTATCCTCAAAACAGATGCAAACGGTAACTTAGAATGGGATAAAGAGTTGACTGTTGCCCCGCATGGTATGCGGGTGGGGGAAATCAGCGGCGGTTTTGCCATCGGGGCTAATATTTGGGTGGAGGAAAACGGTCGATATCATCAGCAAGTATGCTTGATATTGACGGACAATCAAGGAAATGAGACATTCAGTGGGACTTACGGTGGAGCCAACAACGACCAGGTTTTTGATTTTGCGGTCACAACGGACGGCGGGTACATTTTTGCCGGCCATACCCGTTCTTATGGTGTGGCCAACTGGGACTTCCTGCTGTTAAAGGTCGGTGCCGATCTGCAGGAACAATGGCATAAAACTTTCGGTCAACCCAGAGGATACGACGCTAAGTATATTCACGACGAAAGCTATGGCGTCAAGCAGATGCCCGACGGTGGCTATGTAGTGGTCGGTGGAACCGGAGATGAATACAGATACACTGCATCAGGCCATCCTTTGGGAGCATCAGACCTTTGGTTGGCTTACGTGGTCAGAGTGGACCAGTATGGGAATCTGCTTTGGCAAGGCCTTTATGGCCACCTTGAAGGGAACAATGCGGGTGAGTACATCAACCTGACCAGTGATGGAGGATACATTATATTCACCGACTCGGATACGGCGGGTTCGATGAAAGAACATAATTTTGGTCTGATGAAAATTAAACCTGAGATTACTAATCCATGAACCTGACCGGTTACATCGGTTGCTGAAAATCACAATGGTTGTCAATGGTGCATACGGCCCAAGGATTTATCGCCTTGGCAAAATGCCTATTACCATGATGGGCAAATAGTACCAGCAGGAAAGGTGGCCCTTAATCCATCTATCTGATACCAACTAAATTGAGTTTAGGCAGAGAGTAGGAGAGCTCAAGCCAGTGCGACAGTGATTAATAGTCAATCGGTCAAAAACAGCGCACTGGCTGAGAGTCGTGGTGTGGGCCGATACAAAAGGTTGAAGGGTACAAAAGAGCATGTCGTCGTGGACACACTGGGTATTTCACTCCGAGGCCAGGTCGCTGATACCAATGTGGTCGATAGCCAAACGGCCTCTCAATTACTGTCGTCTGTTTTCTTCTGCCGGCAAACGATTCCAAGAATATGGGCGGATGGCGATTAGATTCCTGCCGGTTTTTCTCCCCGCCTCGTCTTGACATCTCACCTCCTCAGCCAAATACCTGTTCAATTTCTCTTGCTCTTCCACGGCAATCACTCTACTTTTGCCTCATATCACTTTAGCCTTATATCGACGCCAAAGGTACGGCATTCTTCATAATTCACTATTGAGGCGGCTAATCGAAACTCAGCGATTTGATCAGATATAGGCAGTGGAATGGAAGAGAGTGACGTCATTTCAATTCCTGATGGAACCAATTGATTGAAATAGCCTCTTTTGCCTTTACGGCGGATTTGTCAGGTCTTATGCAATAGGTATTGATAATATCTTTTTGTCAACTTGCCTAAGAGTATATCTTAATTGGCCGGATCTGCATCAATTGTCAGTTGACGCTCTAGCGGATGATGTTCCGGCTGTTCGGACACTAAACTTCCATCCGATAATCGCAACCAAGTTTGGAACTGACGTTTATCCTCTCTAAACTGGATCACGCGTGCCCCACGCAAAAATCCGTCCCGGCCATAGGTGTTGTAACCGGTTGCTCTCCCGTAACAGAGTCGTATACCGTGCAGGTCTCCAAAATAATCATTGACATGGTCGTGACCGACAAAGGTGCCCATTACATCCTCCATTTCATGCATGGCAGCGAATAGACCCGTATTGACACGAGGTGGACAGACCGCCTCGTACTTGACACCGTAGCAGGTGTGGAAGTCCCAAACTTCATCGTACTCTGGAATCGGAATGTGGAAAAAGGCTAAGGCCGGTAGTGGATGACCAATTTTCTGCCGAAACTCAGTTGATCGGCGAATATACCACTCGATCTGGTCTCGACGAACCCAGTCGTATCCACCAATTTCAGTTGGTGCATAACTACCGGAATCAATGAAATAGAGCAGGGCAGCGGGTTCGTTTGTCTGAACCGTTTGGTGCTTCTGAGATTTTCCTATTGGTAAAACGTAATTGCCAACCCCTGTAATCTCATCCGGTCCCGCTTGTGAGAGGCACATCTGATATTCCGCCTGGATTTGCATCAACTGATGTCGAGTAGTATTTCCCTCATCATCGTGGTTGCCGAATACCGATGCCCATAACTGCTGATAGTCTTCAAAGATGGAGGCGATTTGTCGCATCGATTCCCCTGCGTCTTGGCATCCACCACCGGATAGGATATCTCCTGTTAAAATAGCCAAGTCTGGTTGCTCCATCCGGATCACCATTTTTATTAAATCGGCAGATTGCCGGTCAGCCTCCTCACCGTTATGCCAATGAATATCGGTAAATTGAACGATTTTAAACTGTTGGGTTGAATTAAACTGAAGTAACATCGAGTTTGTTGGATCCTTTTAGTTGCCTCTACCAATTATAAATCATAGCACAATAGCTGACAACTGTTACTCCAAAAATCACAGAAGAGGGGTAGAAGAGGATTGCAAAATGGTCGACAAAATTACCTTGAACCAAAGTATAAATTCCGCTATAATCGACGAGCAGATTTAACGGATATTGTTTTTCGCTTAGCCTTCATTTAGTGTTGATTCAATACTCCTACCTTCTGCGATCTGCTTAAATTGCGAGGAGAGGCAGTAGACCTCTTCCCGATCTTTCATTGGCTGACTTCACACGGCTAACATCCGTTCAGTCGGAGATAATATGTTCCCGGTTTCAAAATATCCAGCCCGTTTTTTGATTCTACTTTTTGTTTTTTTGCTTGGCACTTTAGCCGCTTTTTCACAAAGCACACCATTTTTCGCCGTCACCGGAACGGCCAAGCAACCTGATGGCAGTTTGGCTGCAACAGGGCTGAAAGTCATTGTCAGGAATACGTCTCGCCAACTACAAATTCCGACTGAGTTGGGAACAGCCAAGGACGGGGAGTACAAGGTACTCTTCTTCAATAACGGCAAAATTGTGGCTAAGGTAGGAGATACCTTCAAAGTCTCGATTATTGATGGTGATGATAACATCGTTGTTTTCGCCCGCCAGGCTGTAACCAAGACTGAGATTGATGCTGGACGTGCCACCATTGATCTACAAATCCTGCTCTCTGAAGTGGAACTCTCTCCCAGTAATTCGATCCTAACACCACCAGCCATACCGCCAGTAGCTAATGGGAAAGATGCGGCCATTGTTCGTGTTGAACTCAAAGATACACAGAACAAACCGATTGTTGGGCAAAAGTTTCTAGTCACAGCAACTGGCTCCGATAACACAATTTTGGAGATACAACCCACTAATATTCACGGTCAATCCCGGATTGAGGTCAGCACCACCAAAGCTGAAAAGAAAACCCTTACCGTTAAGTTAGGAGAAGTGGAACTAAAGCCGGTGGAAATCGCATTCGTAGCCGATGCCCCAGATCCGGACCTATCTACAATTACAGCTGCGGCAGGTGTTGTTGTGGCCGATGGAAAAGAGAAAGTCGAAATCGCGGCTAAATTGATCGATGCTAATAACAACCCGGTCGTTGGAAAAAAGATTGGCGTTATCAGCAGCGGAAGTGACGAGCAAACGTCGGTGCCGGCACTTTCCGATGGGGAAGGTAAAATCATCGCCTACCTGACCAGTACCAAAGCGGAGAAAAAAACGCTGACGATCATAGAACCAAGCAGCGGTATCGAACTAAGTCTGCGTCCGGTCGTGACCTTCGTTCACGGCTTGGCGCATCAAACTCGATCAGCCATTACTGCTGATACACCGACCTTAGCCGATGGAAAGGCCAAGAGTATAGTTACTGTAACTGTGCTGGATCAGTACGGAAACCCGGTTGAAGGAACTGAAGTTACTATCACTGTTAGCGGGTCAGAGAACATACTCGAACAATCGATCGTGCCGACCAATGTTCAGGGAAAAGCAATCGCTAATGTTTCCTCAACTAAAGCGGAACGCAAGATTATTACCGCCAAAGCTGACGATTTGCCACTGGTGGCCACTACCGAGATCGACTTTCTAGCCACCTTTTTGGACCAGACAACAATCGAAATTGTGCCGTTAACACTGCCGGCCGATGGCCACTCCACAGCTACTATCACCGTTGCTACCGCCGACCCAAACGGCAACCGAATCACCGACCGTGTCCCTCAATTAGTGGTTACCGGCCAGGGAAAGCTAGGGGAACCGGAATTAGATAATCAAAATAAAGTGTGGCTGGCTAGCTATATCGCCGATAGAAAGCCCGGCACAGCGGTGATCAGTGTTTTGATTGACAATACGATTAAGGCCAGCACCTCAATCGTTCTTAGCCAACCTGATCCCAACAGCCAGTTGATCGACGAAGTGTCAGCCTTACCCAAAGCTGTGATGACGGGAGAACAACTGATTTTTCATCTGGTGGGGACCACCGGCGGTCAGGCCCGCGTATCAGTGGCAGGTCTCTTTAACGACTTGCCGATGAGTGAAACTAATCTGGGCGTCTACAGTGCCACCTATTCCGTCAAAGAGACGGACAAAGTAGCAGAAGCCGTAGTTACGTTTAAGCTGGGTGATCTGGTTAATAAAACCCAACGGATTTCGGTTAATCTCAAAGGTGTTCCCACTATCTTGGAGTTCATAGGAGAAAATACAGCCCGTTTAGGGGCAACCCGATCCATTCAAGGGGAAATCAAACCCAGTATCGCAAACCTACCAATTGTGGTTGTGCTCACGCCACCAGACGGCTCGGCCCTACAGGAAAAGACCGTTACTACTGATCAAACAGGTCGATTCTCTGTCGAGCTGACCTTTGATTTACCGGGAGGCTGGTTGATCGAAGCCAGTTATGCCGGTAGCGATGCCTACCTCCCAGCTAGTCAATCGACCGTCTTCATTACCACGCTGGACCGTGGTAAAGCCGTCATTGTCGTCGGAGGGGATAGCACCGTACCACCTGTTTTTGAGCAGATTGCAGAATCGGTATTGGACACCTTTGCGAAGCGTCGACTTGACCCGGAAAACGACATCCGGTTGTTGACTCCAAATTCCACTACGGATCAAGCTACCGCCAAACGCCTACAGGAGTCGATTACCGAATGGGCAGCACCAAAAGTAGGTGCTCAATCACCACTGTTTATCTATCTGATTTCTCCCAATCTGGATCGCCCCTTTTTATTAGCCGACCAGACACCGTTGACACCAGATCTACTGGCCGGTTGGTTGTCGGTCGTTGCTGCGGAAACCCCGACCTTTATCTTTGTCGAAGCCAGTCATAGTGGTAATTTTATTACCCAATGGAGCGAAGGAAAACCGGCTTTGTCAACCCTGAATCGGGTTGTCGTTACTAGTACACATGCAGATCGACAGACCCGTATCCGGCCTAATCAGGCCTCTTTCTCAACCGCATTCTTTGACCAAATTCAGAAGAATAGGCCGGTGGCCGAAGCATTCATTCACGCCCAGCGGCTAATGCGAGTTAGTCGGATTCATCAACACCAGTTGCCTCAAATTGATACCAACGGAAACGGGATTCCCAATGAAGCCAAAGATTTAGAACAGGTTAGCCAACTCTTAATCCCAACGGATACAGAACTCCAGATGATAAAAGAAAATCCGTTACGTTGGGCTACTGAATCGAAGACACTCTCCGCTGATCAGCAATCGATCCAAATTCGTGTTACAGCAGATGCCGATTCGTTAACGGCTTCTTCCAAGGTCGAGATTGAGCAGGTTTGGGCAACGATTGTTCCACCCTCCTTCGAGGCCCAGAAGTCGTTGGAGAGTTGGGATCAACTCAACTTTGATCGCATAGAACTGATTCCTAATCAATCGGAGCGAACTTACTCAAAAATGTACGCTAAGTTTCGAGAGGCGGGTCGATATTTGATTTTTGTTCACGCCATTGATCAGGATGGTGGCACCTACACCGATTTACCACCGATTGAAATTGGCCGACGTTTACGAGTCGATCCCCAAAAACCGACAGTTTTACTCAACCTGTGTGCTGATGTTGCTTGTGATGCTCAAATTGAGCAAGGGAGTGTATTTGATTTGCTGATACAGGTACAGAACATCGGTGGGCTACTCGGCTTCGAAGTCACCTTAAAATATAATCCCGGCAATTTATCTGTCTTGAGCGTCTCCGAAGGGGAGTTTTTAAAGCGACTTGATGCCGATACATTTGTTCCGACTAAACCGTTAACCGGCGATCATGCTAATCAAGCGGGTCGCATTTCGTTGGGTGTTACTCGGTTGGGTACCAGCGGAATGAGTGGTGCGGGAACATTGGGCAAGGTTCAGTTTCAAGCTAAGAAAAGTGGCAAAACGACTATCTCCTTTCAGGAAACCAACTTCTCTGATGCCGATGCAGAACCAATTGCCGTCAACTTGGTCGATGCGACTGTTCATATCGGTTTTACGCTACCATCTTGGGACGTTAATAAAGATGGTAAAATCAACATCTTTGATCTAGTGATTGCTGCCAATCAGTTTAGCCAGAGCGGCGAAAACATGTTAGGAGATGTCAATCAGGATCAAGTGGTTAACATCTTCGATATCGTCTTAATCGGCTCTCATTTCGGTGAAGAAGCCGGTGGCAATAACTCATTATTAGCCGCACCGAGCCATCTATCTTTGAATCAACAGATTGATGAGCTATTCACGACTGGCCTGATTGAACCTAATGGAACAATGCGTCAGCGACTACTCGAGATGCAAAGACAATTGTCGAGTTTAACCTTACAGATCGATGGTGTTTCTAAAACACGAGCTATCCTGAACGGCTTAATTACCGGGCTGAATACGGTAGTTCCGCAACAAACACAATTACTACAGAATTATCCCAATCCGTTCAATCCTGAAACCTGGATTCCGTTTGAGTTGACGGAATCACAATCGATACAGATTGCCATTTACAGTGCCGACGGGGATTTGGTACGATCCCTGAGTTTGAGGGAATTGCCTGCCGGCTCCTATCTGACACCAGACCGGGCAGCCTACTGGGATGGACAGGATCAGAATGGCAGACGAGTTTCTAGCGGAATCTATTTTTATCAATTACAGTCGGACGGCCTACTGGGTAGTAAATTAAGTCCATTATCCAATCCACGCAAGATGATCATTGTCAAATGATGAGACTTGAGGGTTGCGAATTTATTATTTGGCGGCCAACAATTCAGTAGTCAGTTAATGGCAACGAAAGACTGGCCACTAATTACTGGTTACACTACTTGCTATTCCTAGCATGTCCTCAACCCGGTAGCGAAGTAGCCTTGATCTGAGGAGTACTAATCGTAATTTGTCAACCGCTGTTCATAATCAATCTCTTTTTTCTGACTACTACCTTCAAAATTACATCCGCAGTTCCGACGAACACCTACCAGACCTAGAAAGCACTTTAGGGAATATCGAATCCCTCTATCAATCGATTCAGGATACGGTCTATAATTTTATCGAAGGACAAACAGAACGGCAGTTTATTCAACCGGTCCTAAAGCTATTGGGACACGAATTTGTAGTTCAGCCGACCCTTCACACCTCACAAGGAATTAAGCGGCCCGATTATGCCTTTTTTGCCAACCAGGAAGTACGGCTTCAAGCACAGACCGAAATAAACACACCGACCTTCTTCCGAAATACTATAGCTATTGGAGATGCCAAAGCCTGGTCTAGAGACTTGGATCGAAAGCAAAGAGTCGATAGCGATCCTTTTACCAATACTAACCCTAGCTATCAAATCGACTTCTACCTGAGAGAAGCTAACGCCGATTGGGGAATTCTCACCAACGGCCGGCAGTGGCGTCTCTATCATCGTTCGACTAGCTACCGACTAGACCAATTTTTCCAAATCGATTTGGGGCAACTTCTAAAATCTCGGAATTTAGAAGAATTTCGCTGCTTCTACAAATTCTTTCGGGCACCAGCCTTTATTCCAGATGTAGATCGGAAATGTTTTTTGGATCGGGTCCTTGAAGGAAGTCAGCAATATGCGGTGGACGTTTCGGACGACCTAGAACATCGGGTTCGATATGCTCTCAAACATTTGATGCGAGGCTTCCTGGAACATCCACGCAATAACTTGCAGTCCTCTCCATCCGAGCCACCGACTGAAGCGACGATACAGCAGATCTACGACAATGCTTTAATTTTGTTGTATCGGATTTTGTTCGTTCTATACGCTGAAAGCCGAGACCTGCTACCAACTGAAGATCCAAACTATGCTACTGACCATAGTCTGGCCTCTTTAGCTGCGGATACCCATCACCGTCTAAAGGAGGGACGATATATTATCCCTACCTTGACAGACTACTGGGCTCGGTTGTGTGGGTTATTTGACCTGATCAATCAAGGCTGGAAAGAACTGATCCCACAATACAATGGGGGCTTGTTTAGTCCTCGTTACCCATTTTTAGAACGAAACTGGATTGGCAACGCCGCTTTAGCCAAAGCCCTCGATTTTGTCACCTATACTAAAAATGAGGAGCGAATCGCCTACCGTGATTTAGATTTACGGCACCTGTGGACGATTTATGAACAACTGATTGATCAAACACCCACCTACCGAGAAGGAAATCTTCAACTGGCTACAGGGAAAAAGTCGAAGAGCAAACCTGAGTCCCGACGAATCCCGGACCAGATTGTCCGCTACGTGGTACGGAATACGCTAGAACCTCTTTGTGAAGGGAAAAGCGTTTCCCAAATTCTACAACTCAAAGTGTTGGACCCTGCTGTCGGCAGTGGCCACTTTTTGGTCGAAGTGGTAGATTTTTTGGCTGAGAAAATTGTCACTCACTCTTCGTTCATAGATGAATCTGATCGAATGAGTACACTCTTCGAGTCGAACCGATCTGTCAACTCTGAGATCACGGGAAATGTGGATGCCGAGCAAGCGTCTAATCAGACGCAGGGTGCAACGGGAATAGTCGGCGGCGGAAATACTGAAATCGCCTATTGGCGAAGACGGATTGTTGAGTCCTGTGTTTATGGCGTGGACTCAAATCCGATGGCCATCGAACTAACCAAATTGACGCTGTGGTTACATACTGTTAGCAAGGGAGAACCACTCTCCTTCCTCGATCACCACATTCGGTCCGGAAACGCTCTGGTCGGAGCTGAAATCGCCAATCTTTCAAATTTGCCATCAATCGGCAAACGCCGTCAAGCCAAGCAGCAAGTAAGCACACCAGAATTTGAAATGGAATTTCCGTTTACCGCCACAGCAGCCGAAGCAGTGGGACATTATCTACAAATCGAGGAGATGGAAAGTCGTCATGCAGTGCAGATTAACGCCAAAGAAGAAAAGCTGGATTTGGCACAAATCATGTTACACCCCTATAAAGAGATGGCGAATCTATGGTTGAGCCGGTATTTCCAACATTCAATTAAACATGCTGAGTACCACGCAGCTCTGCGAAGTTTAACTTCGGGAACAGCGGCCACATATATTGATCCAGAGGCTCAACATATCGCTACAAGACAACGATTTTTCCATTGGGAGATTGAGTTCCCGGAAGTGTTTCGAGATAAGTATGGCTATCGTCGACCAGACGCCGGTTTCGCGGCTATTGTTGGTTCTCCACCGTTGCGGCATCAAGAATTAACAGCGGACTTAAAGACTTTTTTGGCCACCTATCATAGCTATAATGGTGGAGTTGCAGCCTACGTCTACTTTGTCGAACGGTCTCATCAACTTCTGCGACCGGATGGTCGATTGGGTTTGATGATTCCAAATAAGTTTCTTCAGTCGGCTCAAGCCCGAGGGCTCCGGCGATTTTTACAGCATCAGAGTCGGCTACTCAAAATAATCGATTTAGCAGATCTACCTTATTTTGAGACACTTATGCCGATTTTACTATTTGCCCAAAAACCCTTACTCCCATTGTCAAAGAAGCACCTTTTCCAGTTTGCCAAGGTCGAGGGGCAAGGCTCCGAAGCATTAACCACAGTTGATAAACTTGAGGAAGCAGTCAATCAGGTCAGCGTCCAGTTGGATCAAGCACAGCTCGAGTCGAGTCCAAGTGGCTGGCAGTTGGTTGATCCTGACCTCGGGCGATTATTAGAAAAAATAGGTTGTAGTAGCCTAAGCTTGAAAGACTATTGTCGGCGAATCCCTATTCGGCGAGGAGTTTTAACCGGCTTAAATCAGGCGCTGATCGTCAATCAGCAGATACGAAATCAGTTGATTAACAGAGATCCTACATCAGAAAAAGTCTTACAACCGATTGTGACAGGCAGTGACATTCGACCCTACCAAATCCGCTTTCGTCAGCAATATCTTATCAGCCTTCCTTCGGGAGACCCAATCAATCGCTATCCCGCTATTCAGGCCTGGTTAAAGCCATTTCAGAACCGACTCAGCCAACGAAAAGAACGGGGAAAAAACTGGTGGTCCCTACGTTCATGTGGGTACTTATCACTGTTCGATGAACCTAAAATCATCTGTTCTGATTCAGGGGTAAAGTTTACGCTGGAGTCACAAGGCTACTATCTTTCAAATACGGTCTACTTTATTCCCAAACTAGACTACTACTTGCTGGCACTGTTAAACTCTCGCTTGACCCGGACCTGCCTTCATTATAATTGTGTTCCGAACCAGAGTGGGCCTCTACGGGTGACAAAGCGTGTACTAGAGGGATTACCAATCTATCGACCATCGCTAAGGAGCAAGCTTTCCCATTCATCTCCGACTGAGTCTGAAGCTGAAATCTTAAACACTATCGCTCAATTTTATTCTGATACTGCTGGGCAACAGAGAGATCTTCTCCAATTCGCTCAACAGTGCCGAACAGAAAAACGGCTGGAGGTTTTTCCTAGCCTCCTGGCATTTTTATCAGAAAAAACATTGAAGCTAGGACAAGCAATTGAACAAGAAGTATCGGGATTCATCACTTGGTTAGAGCGAGAAATTGGGTGTAAAATCAACGATCTTCGTCACAAAACAAAAATTCAGCACTATTATTTGCCCCCGGAAGGGGAATCCGCTTCAAATAGGTTACTTCAAATCTTAAAGCAGAATCCCCTTCAGATTAATCCCTCGGCTCGTAGTTTTCAAGAGCGATTGGAACGAGAGTTAGATGCAAGTCTGAGCCAACTCTCTGAGTGGACCGAACAAAGCAAAATCAACCAAGATCTGATTGACCAGATTATCTATCTATTTTATAATCTAACCTCTTACGAAGTAGATCTGATTCAGACGTCAGATACGACCTCGATTTGAAGTTAGAAATAACCTTTCCATACTTCGCCCAACAGTTAAAAGTTAAGGAGAGATTGCTTCACCATCCACTAAACAAAATTAGAAGTTAGTGATCAGTGGCCGCTAATCTCTTTGCCCTTTATACTTTATTACGACTCACTATTGAGTGTTGGATTGTTACTAAATTTCGTGGAGAGAAACTTTGGAGTACATGAATAATGGAAGTGTTAGGCAATCTGTTAAGTTCAGCTGGTAGATGTATCCAGTGTCTTGGGAATGAATAACTGATTACTACAATAGGAGTACAAGATGGCAAAAGAAAGAGTTAATGTGGCAGTAGTAGGCATGGGAATCGGTCGTCCCAACGGTTTAGCCTTATCCAATAATGCACGGGGTAAGGTCATGGCACTTTGCGATCTCGACCGGTCGCGGATGGAGAGTTTTGCCAAGGACTTACCGGATTCTGTCAAATTCTACACCGACTACAAGGAGATGTGCCAAGATCCGGATATCGATGCCGTTTTTGTTGGAACTCCGAATCAGTGGCATGTTCCAATCGGACTGGAAGCGGTTCGCAATGGTAAACACGTAATGATTACCAAGCCCTTAGCGGATTCAGAAGAAGCCGCTGAAGATATAGTCTCTGCGGCAGAAGAGGCTGGTGTTGTTAACATGATGTCGCTTTCAACACGTTTTGATGATGGGTGTCGTCACTTGGGTCATTTAGCCCGAGACGATTATTTCGGTGAACTCTATTACGCCAGAGCTAGAAGTGTCCGGCGAAATGGTATTCCGGCTTGGAACCTCGGCTTTATTCAAAAAGGAGGTGGTGCCTTTCGGGATATGGGTGTTCATGCCTTGGACGCTGTTTGGTGGGTTCTGGGTACGCCCAAACCGCTGTATGTAATCGGGACTGCCGGTGCTAAGTTCGGCCCCTATGGGCGCGGCTACGGCTTTAACCGTGAATACCCAGAAGAGATCTTTCAACAATTTGAAGCTGATGATTATGCCGGTGGATTCATCACCTTTGAAAACGGAGTCGGATTGCAAATCGAAAGTTTTTGGGCCTCTCATCAACCGGGTGAGTTTCAGATGGAACTGTTTGGTACAGAAGCCGGTGCTAAACTGCACCCATTGACAGCCTATCGCTGCGACGACGAAAAAGAAGAAGATATTACCTTAGATCCCCCCCAAAAGATGGGCTCTTGGGATCGTATTGCGGACCATTTTATCACCTGTATTTTGGACGGAATCGACTGCGAGGCACCACTTAAACACGGCTTGGTAGTTCAAAGAATGATGGAAGGGCTTTTAAGAAGCGCAGAAACCAACCAGCCAATCTCTTTGTAAATTAGGTGTTTAATAATAGCAGGAAGAATTTGCTACTCATATTAGTATTCGATTTCACCTGCTCCCAGATTAAAGGCCGGTTTGGTAAGGATGGCCGAAAACGAGGTTAGTGAAACTGATGGACCGCAAGGGTAGTTTTTGGTGGAGACCTTTTGGCAGAATAACATTAAGCCGTATTGGCCTATGCCGAATTACAGCAGATGTTCTAGCTGTGGTCGTCAATTTTAGCCTTAAATTCGGTTCCTTTTACCGGAGCGTTTTTTGCCTGTCGTAGGCCGGATGTCAAAGCCCTAAGAGCAGATCTTCGCCTCTATATGGTAGAAGATCAGTTAACAGTAACCGGCCTGGCACAGAGCGGATTCTAGTAACCCGGTTGGCCAGAAAGACTATTGCCGTCTATTCACCTTTTTCAATAACATTGATAAATCTAGGGACTCTATTCCTCATTTCACACATTGGCATCCCCCCAACATTACTGTTAGCTGAATCTGAAACTGAGGGAAAACTGGTGAAGTTCAAACAAATCATTGTCGCAACCGAGCAGCAGTTGCAACTGTAATTGCAACAGATAATGGTTTTTCTCGACTTCCGCATTTATAGGCGTCGGTCTAATCCCATCTAACCAGTGATTAATAGTTAGTTTTTATTCCTATTGATTGGCAACCGACTACTGATTTGAGCCTAGATGGAAGTAGTAGTTGCCAATATTCGCTTGACACTTGACTGTTAGCCTGAGATTAGTGTGGATCTAAACGAGTTGGTGCCCAGTGTTGTCTTACAGTGGTCTGTATGCGGTCGGTGTCGAAAATTTTTCTCTTAATCTAATTGGAGAATAATAGATGAATAAATTCAGAAAAAATGGGCGCACCAAAAGTAGGAAAAGATGAAGATACTGGTGATTGGTCAAGGCGGACGAGAACACGCCCTGGTTTGGAAAATCGCGCAAAGCCCATTAGTAGAGCAGATATATTGCCTGCCCGGTAATCCAGGCATCGCAAAGTTAGCAAATTGCCCCTCAGTCGCCTTTCGTAGTGACACATCCGATTTTTCTCAGCTAGCGGAGTTTGCACAAGGAGAAGGTATAGATTTAACAGTTATTGGTCCAGAAGACCCTTTAGCCAACGGGATTGTGGACGTGTTTGAATCTTATGAATTGCCCGTTTTTGGTCCTAATAAACGAGCGGCTATCATCGAGGCCAGTAAAGATTTCGCCAAAGGGTTAATGTCCAAGTACAATATTCCCACTGCTAAATATCAAACCTTTGAGCAAGCCGATGAAGCTATTGCTTATGTAGAAGACTTAGCACAACCTGTCTTTGTCAAGGCCGATGGACTGGCAGCAGGTAAAGGTGCGATCCCCGGTATCACCACGCTAGAAGCCATCAAGGCCATCCAGCGTGTTCTGGTGGATCGAGACTTCGGATCCGCCGGACAAAAAGTGGTGATCGAAGAATTGATGGAGGGTGAAGAGGCCTCGTTCACTGTTTTGACCGATGGATCTGATATAGTGGTGCTGCCAACTTCACAAGACCACAAGCGGGCGCTCGATAATGATCAAGGACAAAATACAGGTGGAATGGGCGCATACTCGCCCGCTCCGGTAATTACGCCAGAACTCCATCAACAGGTGATGGAGTCTATTGTTCGCCCGACCATCGACGGGATGAAGGTTGAAGGTCGGCCTTACAAAGGTGTTCTTTATGTTGGTCTAATGATTACCGATCAGGGGCCCAAAGTAGTCGAATACAATTGTCGATTCGGTGACCCGGAGACGCAGGTTTTGCTACCTAGAATTAAAAGCGACCTGATACCCGCCTTCACGGCCTGTATTAACGGTACTTTAGCCCAGGTTGAAATCGAACTCAGTTCGGAGGCAGCGGTTTGTGTCGTCATGGCGTCAGGTGGCTATCCGCAACGTTACCAAACAGGTAGGCCGATCGTCGGGCTGGAATCGCTTCCGCCAACCGAGCAGCCAACCGTTTTTCATGCAGGAACGGCAACCAGTCAAAATGGTGATCTTATTACTAATGGTGGGCGCGTACTGGGTATCACCGCTTTGGGCCATGATATTCAGACCGCTGTGGAGTGTGCCTACCGGGGTGTTTCCAATATCAATTTCGATCAGGCACACTACCGGACTGACATAGCACATCGCGCCATTGAGCATGTCAAATAACACAGTGCAAATTCCTGTTTTTGGTTCCGTCACAACGATTATGTACAAATTAGTAGTCAGTGGCCAGTTGATAGTATTTGGCAGTGAAAAACTGACTACTATTTTATTTGTGGGAAAGATGCTTCACCTCAACTTTCCGGTAAAGCCGGTGATGATAACCGGTTGAGTAGTTGACTGATTTTGGCTTATCAGTTGGCGGGTCTGCCCACTTGTTCCAACGTCTGAACCAACATCTGGCAAAACTGGTCAAAGTTTCGTTGCTTCTTTAGATGACATTGACTATCCTGCGTGCTACGGCACTGAGCCTATTCGTTCTGATCGAAGTCAATTATCCCAACCTGGCTCAGCAGTCGAGTTTAGTTCTGTTTGCCTTTCTAGGCATTGAGTTCACGCTCTCGTCAATACCTTTCTTTCAAGATCCCGCCACTTCTCAGCAATTTGCAGATTCACCCATAGGGCGAACTGCTTATTTTATTCTAGCCATAGTCACAGTCGGTTGTTTCGGCTATATTTTCACTCAAACGGAGCCCCTCCTGAGTGGACTGTGGTTAGATGGAAGATCTCTAGGTAATCGGGCTGGGATGGAAACGAAATTAGACTACGCCCTCGGTCTGATAGGTCTGATACTTGTGTTGGAGGCAACCAGAAGATCAATTGGATGGGTTCTACCAACTCTAGCCCTAGTCTTTATCGCGTATGCGGCTTTCGGCTCAGCCCTGCCAAGCTGGCTATTTCCGCACAAAGGTTATGCTTGGACACGTATTGTCAGTCAAACTTTTCTCAGTTCGCAAGGCGTTTTCGGCATCGCTTTACGCGTGATGTTCACCTACGTTTTTCTGTTTGTCTTATTTGGAACCATCCTAGAAAAAACGGGAGCGACAGGTTATATTATCCGCTTAGCAGAACGTCTTTTTAAGTCGAGAAAAGGTGGACCGGCCAAAGTGGCTGTGATTAGCAGTGGAATAATGGGTTCACTATCCGGTAGCGCCGTTGCCAATACAGCTACGACAGGAACCTTTACCATTCCCATGATGCGGAGTGCAGGTTTTCAACCTGCTATTGCGGGAGGCGTGGAAGCCGCGGCAAGCTCGGGGGGCGCATTAATGCCCCCTATCATGGGGGCTGGGGCTTACATGATGCTGGAGCTAATCGAACCGTCGGTAACTTATCTTCAAATTATCAAAGCGGCTATTGTCCCCGCTGCTTTGTACTATACTGCACTACTACTAATTGTTCATTTTTATGCTCGACGGATTCAACCGATTTCAGAAAATAGATCGATATCTACGGAGAAACAGTATGTAGATGCTGTTTCTCCTATGTTTCATGCGCAAGGACTTCTATTTCTAATTGCGTTTGCCACTTTGATCGTATTTTTACTACTCAAATTTACGCCCTTTCGGGCAGTTAGTTTAAGTCTGGTTATTACACTTGGTGCCAGCTATTTAAGTCCACAGACACGAATGGATGTTCAGAACCTACTGGATGCCTTTCTGAAAGCGGCAAGGAGCGGTACTTCCCTTATTACCGCGGCCACTTGCGTAGGCGTTATTTTAGGTGTTGTTACCTTGACAGGCCTCGGTACTAAGTTGCCCGGTGCACTGTTACCTCTCGCCCAACATAGTCGATTGTTAGCCTTTATCTTGCTTATGATCACTACCATTTTGTTAGGACTTGGTTTGCCCTCTTCGGTCTGTTACCTATTGGTGGCAACCTTTGTTGGTCCAATGTTAGATCAGATGCAGACGCCACCTTTGGCAGCACACATGTTCATTTTCTACTTCGGCATGATGGCGATGGTAACTCCACCCGTGGCCCTGGCCGCATATACCGCAGGAGCTATCGCTGGCGCTGACATTATGCAAACCAGTTTCGCAGCCTTTCGATTTGCGTTAGTCGGTTTTGCGCTGCCTTACGCCTTTGTTTTTCACCCTGAACTATTATTGATCGTGACGCAACCTAATGGATATTTGATGATGGCATTAAAGATTGGACGGACAGCCTTTTCCATAATTCCATTAGCAGCAGGGATTGCAGGCTTTGGCTTCTCAAAACTTCTGTTTTGGCAAAGAATTCTTTGCATTGGCGCTGCTTTTATGCTGCTGATTAGCATAAAAATGTGGTTTCAGCTACTCGCAATCGGTATTATTATTGTCGTTGGGTTGATAAACAGGGAGACGGCTTGAAAAGCGCTTACATTGTTTGTTCGTCTGGCGGCTGAAATCAAACGTGACGTTGGTGTACCGGTAATTTGAAGTTTTCAAGGAGACGATATTTTTCAGACAGTCTATCGAACTGCTAAAAGATAGATTGGGCGACGTCAGCGAGTTTTTTGCTCCCTGTCACTACTACGCTGACTATATGGCAAAGTACAAAGGAACGCCCAGAGGCTAGATTCGTGTTGTATCATTCTCGACGGTCACGGCGAAATAGAACATGATCTGGACGCAGGACAGTTTATAATCTGCTTCCTAGTACGCATTTGTCCCAGAAAAGGAACACCTGTTAGCCGAGGCTTTTTATCAATTGACGAAAAAATCGAGAAAAGATAAAATTCGATTGAAAGTAGCCGGTCACCTGAGACACGGAATCAAACCCATGTTGCTCAGATCTGCCAGTAGTTGCGAAACTGGAATATCTTCGATGCTTTCGAGTATTGAGGAGAAGTTAGTCGAGAACAGAAAATCTGGTTTTTGAACTAAATCCATGTTCTATTGGTTCCAACGGTTTATCGAGAATCAAAAGGTCTATTAGTGCTTGAATCTTTAGCCAACGGTACGCCAGTTATTTTAGCGGACCACGGATTTTTTCCCAGAGCTTGCCCAGGCAACTGCAGACAGTATAATGGTTCGATCGTTATCAACAGACGCGGCCGCTAAAGGTCTGCGGGAACTAATCCAAAACCCGGATCGGTACCAGCACAACTGGGTATAAATGGCAAACAGACTGTTCACCAAGAATTCGGTATAAGTCAAACGACAAAAATATGTCGGTCGTTTTGCGTAGCTATATTTCCAGATAAATGACTGATCGTGACTGGTCAGGCACAACCACTAGGTTTAGGTCAGTATATCCATCAATCAGATTGAGGAAAGGAGTTTTTTAAAATGCACTGGATAGTGTTTGCGTTCATGTCCATTACTTCGTGGGGCTTGTATGTTAATGTGATTCATATCGGCACCAAGGCAATGGAAGATCCAATCAACGGCCGTTTCAAAGCCTTCCTGTTTATTGGGTTGGCTTACTTTATTATTGCTGTTATTGGTCCGATAGCTGTCTTGTTGCTCAACAATGCGAAGTGGGAATTTTCGACTAAGGGCATGGTCTATTCCACAGCAGCAGGCATGGCCGGTGCAATCGGTGCGTTTTGCTTACAACTGGCACTTTTCAAAGGCGGTCCTCCGACAGCCGTTGGGTCAATTATCTTCGCTGGAGCTCCCATCGTTAATGCGCTAGCGGCGGCAGTAATTTTCAACCCGCCGGAGGATGGTCTATCTGCTTTTAAGTGGCAGTTTGTCCTCGGTGTGATTTTAGCCGCCACCGGTGGTTATCTCGTCTCTACTTTTCCTCCTAAATAGGCCTAAATTCGGATCCTGTCTACAACCATCAGAGGTTGATCATTATGAAGGTTGAGAAAGTGAGAGATAAGGCCGCTGAATTTCAAACTCGCCGCAAAATCGAGTTTTCCGATACTGATATGGCCGGGATTGTCCACTTCAGTCGATTCTTTATTTTTATGGAGACGGCCGAACATGAGTTTCTCCGGTCACTCGGTACCAGTGTTGCTACCGAAGACCGGGGCCATAAAATCGGTTGGCCTCGCCTCTCAGCTAGCTGTGACTATCTGAAACCTATCGAATTCGAAGACGAAATCGGAATTCATTTGACGATCGTTCGCAAAGGAACTAAGTCGTTGACCTATCACTTTGAATTTACCCACCATAACGAAGTCGTTGCTCGCGGTCGTCTTGGTGTAATCTGTTGTATCTGCAATCCGGGCCAGCCGATAAAATCCATTCCGATCCCAGCTTTCATCGCAGACCAGATTCAGGCTGTCCCAACAGAGTTATAGATGGCCGTGCAACTGTCGCTTAAACAGATCAGTAAAACCTTCCAGTTGGGAGACAACCAAATCGAGGTCTTGCGAGATGTTTCCTTTAGCATTGATTCCGGTCAATCGCTGGCGATTACTGGTCCATCAGGCTCTGGGAAAAGCACACTTCTACACCTGATTGGCACCCTTGACTCTCCAACGACCGGTCAGATCCAGATTGATAATCAGAACCCGTTTTCGCTCTCCGAACCAGACTTGGCCCGGTTCCGTAACCGGACCATTGGTTTTGTATTCCAAGATCATCACCTGCTCCCCCAGTACTCGGTCATAGAAAATGTGTTGATCCCGACTTTGGCCTTCGGTAAAACGACATCACAGCAAATTCACCGGGGAGAAGAATTACTGGGAAAAGTGGGATTGAGCCACCGAATCGAACATCGTCCCGCAGAGATGTCCGGCGGCGAACGTCAGCGAGTAGCAATTGCCCGGGCTTTAATTAACCAACCGGGTTTAATTCTATGCGACGAACCGACCGGTAATCTGGATCGTTCCACTGCGGACCAGGTCTCCGACCTTCTTCTTGGTTTACACCACCAGATGCAGAATATCCTAATTGTAGTTACCCACAGTCCTAAACTCGCCAATCGACTTCAACGCCGGATTACTTCCCAACCAAGACACACGTTTAGCGAGGTTGTCTAAGTCGGAAAATTTGACACTAATGATCGAGCATTAACTCTTGGAGCGTTGACCTACAACATTCTGCGTTAGATTGGACTGATGGGGATGATTGAAGAATTGGGATTGCTAAAATAATATAGATAATGCTTTTTAATTTCACTACGCGACAAAATTTGGGAAGTTAAGTTAGCCTGGAATCTATAGCTTCCGACCAAAGGTGGAAACATTGGAGCAATTGTTGGATTCGGTGGCTTAAGTTAAGCCGAAGATATTGCCAATAGCCTAGGCCATATCGGAAGATGATTTTGCCTTTGACTCTTTTAGCTCCAAAATAGCTGTCATCAATTTCGACTTCTCCTTTCAGGGGGGGCCAATTCACAGAACTCGGCCATGCGAGTGCGCAGTGCGGCGAGATAGCGGTTGACTGTGTTGCGGTTGAGATGCGAAAGTTGACTGATTTGGATAGCATCCAGATCCAAGGGAAACAGCTTAAGCAACGGTCTAAATTTCTTCTCAGAAATTCGGAAACGTTGAACATACTTGTTTCTCATTGTTATTAGTTATAATAGAACTTACCGCTTTTCATCCTACGCCAACTAGTCTTGACCCTAAATTAATATCAGAATGGAATTGTTTTAATTACTCCAGTACCTGAAGTATCTAGAGCCTAAACATACTCACAAACAAAATATATTGATTTGTTTTTCTAGGTTAAATGGGGATTGTTGCCAAGTTATGTTATGTCCTGCATCTGCATTGTCAACAGTGAAAAAGAGTAGATTCAATTCAAAATCCTAATTTTCACTCTAGAACCTAATGGATTACCTCGCCCATCAACGGCTGAGTCAATCTTGGTGGTCAATCCACCAGGCGACCGACCGATGGCCGGAGGCCCCTCTTTTTTTGCACCTACGCCAGGCTGATCAACTGGAATGATTGTGCCATCGAGAAGAAGTTATTGCAGATCAATATCATCGGAGACCTGTTCCAGCCAAGGTTTCCAAACCCCTTTTTGGCCCCAACCGGAGTAGGTCCTGTAGATACGATGCCAGTTGCCAAAGGCAGGAAGCAGGTCGAGCCAAGGTGACCCAGTCGGTGCAATCCACCACACAGTTTCAATCAACAATCGGTTGTCCCAGCCGGTCTGGCCGGGGTCACCCTTCTGGCCTGGCAAAAGATCTTTGAGTCCTTCCCACTGGTCGTTAGGCAATAGTTTTCTGTTGATATGGTCTTTCCTCCAATGGCCATAGAATACACTAACGATGAATCAATGTTAACAAGCCCTAGTGATACGAGTATTATTGGCAACGCCTGCTCGTTTTACTGATACAGAGACGGCTGGGATTGATTTCCAACATGTCAGTGGCAAGAGTGCTTTCAAACGGGTCGTTGAAACGATGGGACCTGGCGCTGCTTTCCTGGATTACGACAGTAACGGTTTTCTCGATTTGTACCTGGTTAATGGTGGTAAGTTCCCTATGACGTATTACACTAATCGGCATAATGACCAACGGCTAACTACGAATGTGCTCTATCGTAATGATGGCGATGGTACTTTTTCCGACGCAACTCGGTCATCAGGTGTTGGATACCATGGATATGGTATGGGAGTTGGTGTTGGCGACATCAATAACGATGGGTTTGTGGATCTCTATATTACCAATTTTGCTCCTAACGTCTTATACCAAAATAATGGTGATGGGACCTTCTCTGACATTACCAAAACTGCTGGAGTCGGTAACGAGACTCATGGGAGGTGAGTTGTGGCTTCTGCGACTTTGATTTGGATGGTGATCTCGACTTGTACGTGGTGAATTACTTACAGTACCCAACTTCTACCAAGCCTTGCGTTAACTTGAAAACAGGACTGATCGAATATTGTCATCCTCACACTTTGCCTCCGGCGATGGATGTTTATTACAAAAATAACGGTGACGGTACTTTTAGTCAAGCAACAAGCGAAGTCCGGTTGGACAGCGTTCCTTCAGTACGTGGATTAGGGATAGGCTTTGGTGATTTCAATGCTAACGGTTTCACCGACATTTATGTGGCTAACGATACGGATCCAAACTTTTTATTTTCTAATCGTGGTGGTCTCTTTGAAGAAATGGCTGTGGCCGCAGGTCCAGCATTGAGTAAAAGCGGGTGGCCTGAAGTCGGTATGGACGTGGACGTTGGTGATTATAACAACGATGGGTGGCTGGATATTTTTGTTACCAACACTGAATCAAACACCCTCTACCAAAATATGGGGGATGGCACTTTCACCGACGTGTCAGAATTAACCAATTTAGGTGGTGTAACTGCTACATTGGTCGGTTTTGGCACCAAATTTATGGACTTCGACAACGATGGTAATTTGGACCTCTTCGTGGCCAATGGGTATGCACAAGACGAAACTACCGTCAAAGGGCAAGTCCCACTAGGGCTGTAGCGAGATCAACTCTATCACAATAATGGAGCTGGCACCTACTATGAACTCACTAGCCCTGCTCAGCGAAAAGTAGTGCTAAAAAACAGCCCTTATTTCCAGAGAGAAAGTTGGTCGAGGAGCCGCTTGCGCTGATTATGACAATGACGGTGATCTGGATCTGCTGATTGCAAACTGCAATCAACCACCTGTGCTGTTGCGAAACGATAGCCAGAATGATAACCGTTGGTTGGCCTTTCGGATCATTGGTAACCAGAGGAATCGTGATGGTGTGGGTTCTATTATTCGGTATACACTGAATAGTAAAAGTAGGATACTGCAATTACAAAGAACGGCCAGTTATCTTTCAGCCAATGATCCACGCCTTTTTATTGGGTTAGGCCAAATGCAAATGCTGCAAGACATGGAGATTCAGTGGCCAAATGGACGATCTAAGCGGTTAAAAACCGTCAAAGCAGACCAACTATAGCTAAATCCATATAATATGCCATAATAGGGTATGACATATGAAACAAGCTTTCGAAAACAGGTATTTAAAATCAAAGAACAGGAAAAA
>Ga0208128_1000073_pt1 | contig 37579 bp, 30 predicted proteins | sample ETNtaG_35_FD_185758 | JGI IMG/M metagenome (GOLD analysis project Ga0208128, IMG submission 185758) | Marine microbial and viral communities from oxygen minimum zone, Eastern Pacific Ocean - ETNP201306PF51B (SPAdes) (version 2) | ecosystem: Environmental > Aquatic > Marine > Oceanic ... | reverse complement strand
TCTTGTGCTGTATCCCGGGTGATATCGCACATCAAGTCCAGCTGGTTCAACGCGCCGTCTCTCATCTGGACAGAACAGCTGACGCTTCCCGGCACGATAGAAGGTGCATTGGGATGGACTTGTACCCGACCAATAGTCCACACTGAACGAGGGGTAGCGGCAGTTGTATAACGCTGCTCCAGAGCGCTAACAAAAGCTGAAAATCCGGTCACGGCATCGCGCCTCAGCGACATCGGTGTCGTGCCGGCATGATTTTGTTGTCCTTCAATCACGACTTCGAACTGGCGACTACCGACGATTGTTTCCACTATCCCGATGGTCTCATTGGCGAGATCCAGTACGGGCCCTTGTTCGATATGGGCCTCAAGAAAGTGACTGAAATGGTTGGTTTCCAGCGGCTCAGCCCCCTGGACCTCCGGCAGCGCTGTCGCCTCATCACCATAGCGCTGTCCCGCGGCATTGGTCAGATCGTATAACGTATCAAGGTCTAGATACCGGCTGAAGTAGCGACTGCCACTCAGCGGCATGAATGCACTCTCTTCGTCCTGAAATGAAACAACAGCAACCGGAGGACCGCCGGACTCCTGACTAGTCCGGGCTACCTCGAGAGCGAGGATCACGCCATAGGCGCCGTCCAGCCAGCCGCCCTCGGGCTGGGTGTCGGAGTGGGAACCGATCAATACGGGCTGACCCGACTGGGGCGGTAGACCAAACAGGTTTGCAGCCGGGTCCCAGCGGGGTATCAATCCACAGGCTTCAAATTTTTCGGCCAGCCACCGCCGAGATGCGATATCCGGTGCCGAGAACGCGGGACGGACGACGCCTATGCCCTGTTTTCCGAATTCCCTCAGTGCATCGAGGTCCTCGAGAAAACGAGTGCCGTTAATTTTGAGTCTGTGGGTCATGGTGTATTGAATTCGAAGATATTAAGGTGCTGCCGATCATGGATAATAGAGTGCGAGCTGGCCGGGCAGGCACTGCTCGCGACGCAATCCGGTTATTCGGGGGTAGTGGGCGGCCCTAAGCAGCTTCTGCTCCCAGATCGCTCAAACAGTCATCAGCCAGTGGAGCGATAGGGGTGAAATCCCGATGGGCAATAAACTCGGCCCGTTTATAACGACGGATATGGTTCGATACTGCACAAAGACTTAAGTATACGATCGTGCGGCCGAACGGACTGATATTGGGCGGGCTGGCGTGGACCAAATTGCAGTGGAACATCACCACGGCGCCTGCCTTGCCCACTGGTGTTGCGATGCCACCCTGTTCAGCCAATTGGGTGACGGTTTGCCTGTCCAGGGTCCATAGCGGGTACGACGTTGTTTCGATGTCATGTCCAGCAGGCAGTGTGCCATCCTTGTGGCTTCTGGGTATAAACAGTAGCGGCCCATTGGCTGCCGTGACATCGTCCAGATAGACAGCAATGTTCATGGCACGGGGTTCGGGCATTTCGTCATCACGGTGCCAGGTCCCGAAATCCTGGTGCCATTGCCAAACTTCCCCGTCGAAGGGAGCTTTCGCATTGACTTTATACTGGTGCATGTAGACGTCTTCGTCGAGTAGCTGCATGACAGGTTTAATCAGGCGCGGATGGGCACCCAGTAGGCGAAATCCCTCATTGTAGGTGTGTGCTGCAAAAGCAGTACGGGCAACACCACTTTTTTCACGAACAACTTCTTCCCGATCCATTGCGTAAATCTTATGGGATTCCTGGAGCAGTCGGGATGTTTCTGCAGCCGAGAAACAGTCCGGGATAAATAAATATCCTTCGGATTTAAATTGTTCTATCTGATCGCGATCAAGTTTCATGACATGACTCCCGGGGTCTGAATCAGACGTCACCGTAATATTACGGTGTCTATACGTTAAGCGAAAGGGCTTTGCGATTCGTGAAGACTGCAGGTCGGTCTACAGCGATCGAACTAAATTTGGCACTGATCTGGAATCGTGCAGGCAGTGATGGCTGACGGCTTGCTGTGATCGTATTGTAAATGGCTTGCTCGAGGGTAGAATCGACGTTTTGCACTTCGGGGTAAACCATGTTGCGACTCGGAATAATTGGAACAGGCAGCATCAGTCGTGATGCACTGACGCCAGCCATCGGTGAGGTGGAAGGCGCCACATTGTGGAGTGTACTCAGTCGAGATAAGGCAAATGCCACGCGCTTTGCACAAGAGCACAACGCCGCTTCCCCGACGCCGGCTTTCGATGACCTGAAGCATTTCCTATCTGACCCAGACCTCGATGCCGTAGTGATTGCTACACCAGACAAGCTGCATGCCGAGCAAACCATAGCTGCAGCAGCTGCGGGTAAGCATGTTCTGGTGGAAAAGCCCATGGCGACTACTGTCGAAGATGCTGATGCCATGATCCAGGCATGCCGAAGCGCTGATGTTCGACTGGGCGTTGCGTACCACTTGCGATGGCACCTAGGCCACCGTGAACTCGCTGAGAGAGTGCATCGAGGTGAGCTGGGTGATATTTGGTATGCGCGCGCGCAATGGACGTTTCAAGCGCCCAATGCAGCCAACTGGCGGGCCCATGACGAAGTTGGACGCTGGTGGAGTCTGGCCGGCGTGGGGACCCACAGCCTCGACTGGCTACGCTGGATGTTGCTGCCCGTGTGCGGTGAGGTGATAGAGGTTGCAAGCACCATCACCCGAAATGTGCTGGGCAGTGCCCACGATGAAACCGCTGCAGCCAGTCTTCGATTTGAATCTGGTGCTGTGGCCCAGTTTGTGTCATCCGCATTATTCGCGGCACCCAATCGTGGTGAAATCGGTGGTACTGCGGGCTATGCCTACTGTTCCGAAACTATTGGCCGCGGAGGGGGTGGTCGGATTGATACTGACAGCGGTCAGATTACGTTTACCGAGGTCAATCCCTACGCAGGTGAGATTGCAGACTTTGTTTCTGCAATCAAAGAAGGTCGGGAACCAGAGGTGTCCGGCGAAGAGGGCCGGCGTAATATCGAGCTGTTGTGTGAAATTTGTCCGCAATAGTATAGATAGAAAATCAAGTTCTCAGATTATCAACCTAGGTCCTTCGGTTATGGAATTATTCAGCGAGCAGGCAGTTTATGACGCTTGTCCGGTTGTCGTAGAACTGCCGGTGGTGTGGGGTGAAATGGACTCGATGCAGCACGTCAATAACACCGTCTATATCCGTTGGATGGAGGCAGCGCGGTTTGAATACTTCGAGAAGGTGGAATTGCGTTCGGCAACTGCGCAGTCGGGTAGAACCGGTATCCTCAAGTCTGTCGACTGTAACTTCCGCCTACCTCTGACCTGGCCAGATAAGGTACTCGTGGGCGGGAAAGTGATTGAATTAGGAAAAGATTATTTTGTGATACAACATGTTGTTTTCAGTTGTAATCATCAGAAGGTTGCGGCTCACGGTAGAGCGGTCGTCGTTGGTTTCGATTACCGCAAGCAGAAGAAAAGTGATTTTCCGCCAGGTCTGGTCGAGAAGATTCAGAAGCTCGAAGATATGACCTGATTCAGGCTGTTGACGCTCTGTTAACGTAGGTGTCCGGAGAGACTGTCAATAAAGATGTGAACGGATACTCTCTTGAACACGGTCATCGGCATCTGAGATATCGGCTGGATCGGCCTTTGTGCCAGTCGGCGTGGTCTGTTCGATGATCATTCGACCCAGGCTGGGCATTTCTTGTCGATTCTGAATGCTCTCGGGGTCCCATAAGTGGGATCGCTTGAGTGCTTTTGCGCAATGCAGAAATGCGGTCTCGACTTGTACTTTGATACCGATTTTGGGTGACCGGCCTTTAACCGTGCTGGTTGCGTTGAGAGCTTGATCACGGATTACGGTGCCTTTGCCATTAACCCGGAGTGTTTCATCAAAGCCAGGTATCAGAAATAGTAAGGCGATAGCCGGATCTTTGAGCAGGTTCGACATAGAATCGATTCTGTTGTTGCCTGGGCGGTCCGGAATAAAGAGCGTTTTGTCGTCGAGCACCTGTACGAACCCGGGCGGATCACCTTTGGGACTCACGTCGGCTTTGCCGGAGCCATCGGTTGTACCGATGCAGACAAACGGTGATCGGCTAATAAATGCACGGCAGTGTTTGTCAAGCCGGGTGATGCTTTTTTTGGCCGCAAGCTCGGAAGGTTTTCCCATGAACGCACGCAGGGCGGCTAGTTCAGAATAGGTCTGTGTGGGCTTAGCATCTGTCATGGTGAATTCCTTGCTCAGTGGCATGGCCAGGGCTATTTGCGTTCAATTTCTATGAATACAAATTCAAAATCGTTGTTGTTGATGACGTTGTGTTCGACACCGGCCTTGCGTGCGTAGGCCTGACCGGTAACGAGTTCGGCCAGGCGTTCTCCATCCGTTGTTTCCAGACGCAGTTCGCCAGTGACCAGGGGCACAACAACATAGTCATACTGATGTATATGCCAGCCGGTTTCCCCGTGAGGCGGAAAACACCATTCCGTGACAATGGTGTTGTCATTATCAATTTGTACAGTCGGGGTAGCGCTGGGTCGTTTGTCAGGCATGGACAACCTCCGGCGATAGAATAAGCTTAACTATCGATGAAGCGTGTAAATGAATCAACGGGTTCTCTTTCAGTGATAAGGCTGTTCTCGATGGCATCCGGGTCAGCATAGCCCAGTGACATCCCGCAAACCAGGGATTGTTCATCAGGTATTGGAAGACATTCACGGATGACCTGGTGATGACCGGCAAAAGCCGCCTGAGGGCAGGTATGAAGCCCTTTCTCTCTGGCTGCCAGCATCACGTTTTGAATGAACATGCCATAGTCCAGCCAACTACCGATTTTCAGGTCCCGGTCAACCGTAAACATCAGTCCTACCGGGGCGTCAAAAAATCGGAAGTTTCGGCCATGCTGTTGATGCATTTTTTCTTTTTGGCCACGCTCAATACCCAGCAGCCCATACAGATCCCAGCCGACTTTTCGCCGTCTTGACTTATAGGGTTCCTGAAAATCGCTAGGATAGAATTGGTACTCCGGCGTCCAGGCAGAGGCACCGTCGTCATGGGCCTTGAGCAGTGCGTCAGACAATCTGTTTTTGCCATCATCGGTTACCACATACACCCACCAGGGCTGCATGTTGGTACCACTCGGTGCGTGCCGGGCAACTGAGAGGATTTCCTCGACAACTTCCCGAGGGACAGGAGTCGATAGGAAGTTTCGGATGGAGTGACGTGTGGTGATTGCGGTGGAAACGTTGTTTGCCGGTTCCCAGGTTGATACGTTTTCTGTCATTTTTCGGTGGTGTTGTGAATGGTGATTTGTACGAGATCCCGTGATCTTACCAGCGAGGGTGCTTCTCCATTGTCGAGACATGCGCTGTGACCACTTTCCAGCCAGTAGTGGGAAACTTGACCCAGGTCTGGGTTTGCCTGCCGATGTCTTCTGTCCCTCTGATCTTGAACTCAAGGTTGACCGTCGCAAAGCGATCACCCAGCGTCAGAATCTCCAAACGTCGACGCTCTTCTTTGATGCCGGGTCCTTTCTTTCTGGAAACTCGGTGTTGATGGATTTCATCAAATCCGTAGCCGTTTTCGTGCATGGCGTAACGGATTGTGTGTTCGCTGTCCCAGAAAGTGTTATCCAATACTTCGACATCCTTGTTGATCAATGCCGTTTCGTAGGTTTCGAACAAGTGCTGAATCTCGTTCACTACATCCTGTTTGTTAACTTCAAGTAGGTCAGACATGTTTTGACTCCAGTGCCAATGCTACAGCAAGCAGATCGGTATCGTAATTGTGGCCAGCGACGATGGATAGTCCTACTGGCGCGTGATCCTCTCCGACCGTGCCGCCGGGTATAGAGATCTGCGGTACACCGGTTAGGCCACCGTGGCAACAGAGCACCGAAATCTGCGTGCGCAGGTGGTCGGTCTCGTGTACTGGTAGGCCCACTTTGGGAGCACAGAAGGGGGTTGTGGGTAGACATAACAGTGTCCCGTAGGGCAGCAGGGTTTTCATTCGGGTGATGGCCTGCTGTTTCACTAGTTGGGCCGCATCAAGGTCGGATTGTGAGATCTGTGAAGCGAGAAAAAGATTTCGGGCGACCGTATAGGACATTCTGGGATTGTGTTGGTCTATCCATTTGCTGAATGTTTTCCAGCCCTCCGTAGGTTGAATGGTTCTTTGCGCTTTAGACCACTGCACAAGCCCATCTGGTGCCATATCGACTTCAGTGACTTCATCAAATAGTTCGCTGAGGCGTTTTAATTTCGGTGCCAGGGCGGCTTGAACAGTATCGTCGCTAGACGCGAAAGCATCGTGCGCGATCAAGAGTCTTTTGGGTAGACGTTCTGGAATATCCGCTTTGTAAAGTATCTGGCTCACTCGGGCTAACGTCTTAGCACTGCGCGAGAACCAGCCAGCAGTATCTGATGATGGTGCCTGCGGCACCATTCCACTGAGATCCAGTCGCCCCTGGGTTGGGCGAATCCCATAAATACCACAAAAACTTGCCGGCACACGTACCGATCCTCCGGTGTCAGTACCCAGTGCAAAATCACAATAATCCCCTGCTACCGCAACAGCGGATCCTGCAGATGAGCCGCCCGGCACGCGGCCAGGGCAGGTTGGGTTTTGGGGAGTGCCATCGAATTTGTTTTCTCCCAGTATGCCCAATGAGATTTCATCGGTGATAGTTTTGCCGATTAGTGTGGCGCCGGCATCTAGCAGTTCGCTGACAATCACAGCATGTACTTGTGGGAGCGGCCTTGTTTCTGGCCAATCGGGGCTGCCGGCCGCGGTTGGCACTCCGGCGACATCGAATAGGTCCTTGACCACAAACCGAAGATCACTCAGAGGTCTGTCCGATGGGCCACTCAGCGAGATAGTAGGTTTGGCGATCATCGCGCCGTAGGGATCCCTGAGATGTAACGGAGATTTTGCCATTTTGCATAGAATTCAGTTTGGGCTTGTAGCCTCGCAGTCCAGGCGCTTTGGGTCAAGTAAAAAAGTCGTTCTGCGGTAGATGCGATCCACGATTTGCCATGCATCTGATTTATGGAGTTTGCAGCGTATCGTGGAAGTTGCTTTGTTAATATGCAACAGATCGATCTTGAGGGAGAACGGTGGATGACATTACCGCTAGCAGAGGGGTTAACGTTGGGCGTGCAAACTATTCACCGACGCACTGAACCATCCACTGGGCGGTGGATCCCATCCTTGTAAGACGGTCGTGATGTTGTGGAGCTAGTAGACCGGTTAGGATTTGACTCGATATGGGTTGGTGATCATCTGGCGTTTTCCATCCCGTTGCTCGACCCAGTGGTGCAGTTGTCACAGGCTGCAGTTTTCAGTAATCGTCTCAAGATTGGGACTGCCGTATTTCTTCAGCCTTTACGTCATCCAGGGCCGACGGCCAAACAGATCGCGACGTTGGATTTACTTTCTAATGGTAGGTTCATATTCGGCTTGGGTGTGGGTGGAGAGTTTGAAAGTGACTTCAGTGTTGCCGGTGTGCCAATAGCTGAACGCGGCAGTCGTTTGAGTGAATCAATCGAAGTCATGCGTAAGCTTTGGAGTGGGCAGAGGGTGAGTCATTCCGGCCGACATTTTCAATTCGAAGATATCCTGATGGAACCATCGCCAGCCCAACATGGTGGTCCGCCAATATGGTTGGGTGGTCGATTCGACGCGGCGTTGCGACGGGCAGCACAGATGGCAGATGGGTGGATGAGCTATGTGGTGACGCCGGACATGTACCGCGAATCATTGGACAAGATTGAGGTTGAGTACGATCGATCTGGACGGGCAATTGAACAGTTCGTGTCGGCTCATCTGCTGTTTACGCGTTTAGATAAGGATTACGAGACGGCCCTGAGTGCTGCGGTTAAAAGTCTCAGTATTCGCTACAGCATGGATTTTCAACGTGCTGCTGAGCGTTACTGTGCGCTAAGTACCGCCGAGCAGATTGCACAAAATCTCCAGGAGTTTTACGAGGCGGGAGTTCGCTATGTGATATTGGATCTTGTAGGACCCTACGAAGAGCGGCTTGACCACTTGGCTGCGTTTGCAGATGAAGTTTTGCCCTTGATTGGGAAATGATTCCCTGACGAGCCTGGTACCGTGCACGTGTCAACACTACCCGTGTTGGTGTTGCCAATAGGCGATGATAGGTAAATCTGTGAGGACTTAACTGTCAATCCGCTGTTGTATACTGATCATGCACTGCGCGGCTTGTTCAGAGGGCGGGCTGCCGCGGGCCCGCGGCGCCAGACTGACCAGGTCAGTTGACGCTGTGGTACGGGAGCTTGTGATTGTCAGTTGTTCTATTCTCTGGGAGTGACAGATGTCAGACGATATTCAGGACGCTTTAGACAAAATATTTGCGATCGATTCTGCGCTCTACCAGGAGCGGGGCTTCCAGCGCCGAATTGGGTATGGAGAGCGACCCGCACTGCTCAATATTGATCTGGCCAACGCCTGGACGCGACCGGGTAACGTGTTCTATTGCGACAACATGGATGTGATCATCCCATCGACACAAGCGCTGCTCAAGGCAGCTCGTGGAGCTGGCATACCGATTGTCTATACGACCACTGCGTATGATGTCACGAGTGGGAATCCTTCCGACATGGGGCTCTGGCACAAAAAGATTCCGGTAGAGTTGTTGCAAGCTGGAACTGAAACCTGTGCAATTGACGATCGGATTGCGCCTCTGGACGATGAACTCGTGATCGTAAAAAAACGGGCCAGTGGATTTCATGGAACGTACCTGGCCGGATTTCTACGCGCGCATGACGTTGATACGGTGATTATTACAGGTGTGACCATGGCGGGTTGTGTACGGCACACGACCGAAGACGCCATCGCCGAAGGATTTAGACCGATTGTTGTGCGCGAAGCCGTGGGGGATCGTGTGCCGGCAGTGACCGAATGGAATCTGTTTGATATCGATGCGAAGTTTGGTGACGTAGAACCGCTGGAAAATGTGTTGCATTATCTGGAAAACCTTGATAATTCGGGCTGAAGGAAAATTGTTGTCGGGGACGTCATGAACAGTAAATACCACCTCACTTCGTTAATCGTGAACTTCCGGGTAGTGCGCTATGGCTAGAGTCGGTGTCGATGTCGGCGGGACGAATACGGATTTGGTTATCGAAGCCGATCACGGTGTGTATTTCCACAAGGTTGCCAGCACACCTCATGACCAATCCGAAGGTGTACTCAAAGGCTTATCTGAGCTTTGTGAGCAAGCGGGTGTTAAACCCGATCAGATCGATCTGATTGTTCATGGGACCACGATCGCGACCAATGTCACTCTCGAGCACAATGGGGCAGAGGTGGGCATGATCACTACCCGTAATTTCAGGGATATCCTGCATATCGGACGGCACAAAAGACCGCATAACTTTTCGCTTCATTTCGATGTTCCCTGGCAGAGTCAGCCACTGGTGAAGCGGCGTAACCGTATACCGATCACAGAACGCATCATGCCGCCGTCCGGAGAGATCGTAGAGCCGCTGAACGAGAACGAAGTGCTCGAAGCGGTCGCATTGTTCAAGAAACGCGGCATTGAATCGGTGGTCATTGGTTTCTTGTTTTCATTTCTGAACGACGCCCATGAACGGCAGGCAAAGAAGATTGTTGAGCAGGAGATGCCCGGTGCCTTTGTCTGCACGTCGTCGGATGTGGCCAATGTACTGCGCGAGTACGAGCGATTTTCCACTGCAGCAATGAATGCGTTTGTAGGGCCGAGTACGTCTTATTACCTGAGTAATCTTCAGGAAAAACTTGTTAGTCACGGTTATAGGGCCAATCTCCGAGTAATACAGTCCAATGGAAGCATCTCCACGGTAGAGGCTTGTTCACAACGTGCTGTGACCATGTTGATGTCGGGTCCCGCGGGCGGTGTGATCGGTGGAAAATCAGAGGGATTGTGGTGCGGTACCCGCAACATGATCACAGTAGATATCGGCGGCACCTCTGCTGACATCAGCACGATTCCTGACGGTCACATCAAGATCATGAATGCCCGCGATTCCTACGTCAGCGGTCACCCGATACTGGTCCCGATGATCGACCTGGTTACGATCGGCGCAGGTGGGGGTTCGATTGCTTACGTCGACTCCGCCGGCGGCTTCCATGTGGGGCCACGCTCTGCAGGGGCTGATCCAGGACCTGCATGCTATGGCCGCGGTGGGGAGGAGCCCACGGTAACCGATGCCCAGGTGGTTCTGGGCCGACTCGATGCGGACAAGATGCTGGGGGGGGATCTGCCTCTGGATAGAGACCTGGCCCAGCGCGCGATTGAGACCAAGATCGCCCGGCCACTTAATATTTCGGTGACTGACGCAGCACTGGGGATCATTAAGGTGATCAATTCAAATATGGCACTCGCGATTAGGTCTAATTCGGTTGCCCGGGGTGTCGATCCTCGGGAGTTCTCACTGCTGCCGTTTGGCGGCGCCGGGCCACTGCATGGCGTAGCTCTGGCAGAGGCTGTCTCAGCCAAGAACGTCATTATCCCTGTGGCACCGGGCATTACTGCCGCCATGGGGCTTTTACAGACCGATATGCAGTATGAGCATGCTCGTTCCCTGATCACATCACTCTCCAATACCACAGCTGAGACGATCGACCGGATCAACAGCCTAGTTAAGGAACTGGTATCGGAATGCCGCCGGGACTTGGAGAAAGATGACGTGCCCGCAGCGCGCCAGGAGTTTCAACGTATCGCGGAATGTCGTTATCACGGACAGGGTTTTGAGTTGCGCGCACCAATCCCGGATGTCGATATAGTGCCAGAAAACGTCTCTAAGATAGTAGAGGGTTTTCATGCCCAGCACCACCTTGATTATGGTTATGCCTTTGAAGACGGTGAAGTTGAGTTGATCACTATTCGGGTCATCGGTATGGAGCGGGTGGCACCGCTCGAGGTGTTGACTCTGGATCAGGCGAACGCGGCGAACACGACCGAAGATGCACTGATTTATCATGCGGAGACTGTTTTTGACGACGGGCAAAGCCTACAGACACCCCGCTACGATCGAAACAAGCTACTAGCTGGTCATGCGGTCTCAGGGCCATCCATCATTATTCAGCACAACTCGACCATTCTGGTCCCCCCGGGGTACGTCGCGCAGACGGGAGAATACGGGAACCTGACCATTGAGCGCAGTAATTAACGGTTGCTGAGAAGAGAGCGAACTATGGCAACCGACGAACTGGATCCAATCACTCTGCAGGTTATCAGTGGAGCGCTGGATACCATCGCGGAAGAGATGGGACACATCCTTTATCGAATGTCGTTCTCATCGATCATTCGGGAGTCCCAGGATCTCGGTGCCGGTCTTTTTGATACCGATTTCAATACCCTGTGTGAGTCCGAATCAACACCACTGCATATAGGATCTCTACCGGGTTACTTATATGGCATTCAGGAGTCCCTGCAGGGGGGAACCTGGAACGAAGGTGATGTTGTTCTACATAACCACCCTTACTACGGCGCGAGTCATTCCCCGGATCTCGCGATCGTTATTCCTTGTTTTTATAAGGGCGAGCTGGTCGGGTTCGCAGCGAACACAGCACATCATCTCGATATCGGTGCTGCGACACCAGGCCTGATTATCGATATACCTGATGTGTTCGCCGAAGGTATGCTATTTGCCGGAACCAAGTTGTATGAAAAAGGTGTCCGCAATGATGCCATGTGGGAGTTTCTGGGTCGAAACAGTCGAGCGGCGACACAGTTACAAAGCGACATCGAAGCGCAGATTGCGTCAGCACGGTTAGGCGTACGGCGGTTTGCAGAATTGATGGATCGCTACGGTAAAAGCCATATTCTGTCGGCAACTCAGCAGCTGATGGATTACACCGAGAAGATTCTGCGGCAGAAGATTGAAAGAATACCGGACGGTGAATACCGTGCTGAAGGCTTTATGGATGACGACGGTAAGAATCGGGATGTGACACTGCCCGTCAAGGTGTGCGTGCGGGTCCAGGGTGACGCGATCGAAATCGACCTCACCGGTTCGGCTGACCAGGTTGAAACCGGGTTCAACGTGCCATTTGAGGGCTCGACCAAAGTGGCCTGTTTCTGTGCGATTAGATCCCTGTTGCTCGATGCGGAGACTTCAGAGATTCAGGTGCCTTCGAACGAAGGTTCTTTCAGACCCATTAAGGTTATCGCACCCAAGGGCTCAATATACAACCCGGAGTTTCCGGCAGCAGCTGAAGCGAGATTTACCCAGTGCAACCGTGTGATCGACCTGATTTATAAAGCACTGGCACCGGTATTACCGGAAGAGATAATTGCTGGCAGTTCGGCATCGCTGTCGTTTGTGTCGTACTCTGGTATACGCCCATCGGGTGATTACTGGGTATTCCTCGAGGTGAACGAAGGGGCTTACGGTGGACGCCCACGATCCGACGGTCCGGACAGTATCGACAACCTGATGGCCAATACCCGCAATAATCCGCTGGAAGACCTGGCCATCCATCTACCGATGATCTGCGATCGTTACGAATTACGTGATGATGTATTGCCTGGTGCAGGCCGTTATCGGGGCGGGATCGGTGTCGTTAAGTCGCAGCGCGTTCTGACTGATGCGTTTATGACTCACGAGAATGAAAGGCACCAGGATGTTCCCTGGGGTATTTTTGGCGGTTGGGAAGGTACAACGGGGAAAGTCGAGATCTACAATGTCTCAGATCCCGGTAATGTCCGGGACATGCCGGCAAAATTTTCTGGTATCAAGATCAATGCGGGTGATGTGCATGCGTTTTATGCACCCTGCGGCGGTGGTTATGGTGACCCACTCGAGCGTCCGGCAAGTCAGGTACTCGACGATGTTTTGGATGATTTTTGTACGGTCGAACATGCGAGTGCAGCGTACGGTGTGGTCGTGGATCTTGCTAAGGAAACCGTGGACGAGCCCGCGACAGAATCTCTTCGGGCGCAGATGCGTAGCCAACCGTCGGCAACCACGTCAGCACCAGAGCGCAAGGCACAACAAGTCGCCAGGGAGGTCGTGCCCGCGCAGCGCGACTCCGTTGAGTCCCGGGTTTCCGAGTCTATGCAGCCCACTAAGTCTTGCGACCACGACCAGACCGTTGCGTCGGCGATCTCCGAGTTACGCGGTACGTTTGGAGACAATTGGAGCTTTGATATTGTCTATCATACGTCCAATCGTAGCCTGACCGAGGTGCGGGGGGAATTGCGGGTAAACGGAGGCTATGCCAGCGAGACGGGCACAAATTCCAATACCGGGGAGGGCTACTCTGCTGGGAAGCGGCTACGGGCTGCCGCTGAGCAGTGCTTTGTTAGATGTGCACAAAAACTTCTTCGCGATACCTGAATTTTCGTTTATGAGTGGGTGCCACTGATGGTGCGTTACTGATTCGGAGCTACTCTGTTGGAAACACAACCGCTGACGTTTATCCTGGTGATGGCCGCACTCGCGCTGATCGGCGTAGTTGTGTTCGTGATTTATCTCGTGGTACGCAATAAAGAAGGACTATCTGTGGCTACCATGCCTGGAAGCGAGCCTTCTTCAGGCCAACGCTGGTTTGAATATCTGCTCGCAGTTTTGGCCCTGGTTGGACTGGTTGTTGCGGTGATCGTGGTGATTACTTTTCTGTATCCCTCAGGAATAGAACTCGAGACCGCCTGGCGGGGAGAGACCCGATCGATGGTTTTTCTCGTAGCGATGCTAGTTGTCGGCCTGGGGGCATTGGTCGCATTTGTGATTGGTATGTTTGCTCGCCGTCGGATAGGTGTACCAGCAACTGGAACCAGAGGGGGTTCAGCTTCATCGGTGCCTGATCCTGTCGAGACACCGGCCGGCACTCGTTTACTTGGGTTGCTCGTTTTGGCGGTTGCCTTTCTGGTGCTGAACTGGGTCTATGTGGACACGATCGGCCAGTATCGACTGATGGTCGGTCTGGTCTACCCGGCTGTTTTAGGTGTGGCACTGGTTCTGTTGTTCGACAAAGCAACGCGGGCCTGGTCGATCAAGGCTAAAGGTGAACCGTTCAGAGAATGGGTATTTTGTGATGCAGCAGTTTTTCTTGTGTTTCTTGGTTTCCTAAATCTGATCCAGTTTGCTGCAGCCGAGTCCTACAGCGCTTTGTTTTGGGATCTTTTGAACCTGGTGCTTTTCTTTTTTGTGTTCTGGTTGGTGGATCGGAAGGTTACCCGGTATCGCTTTCTCGTTGCCTACGGCTATTTTGTTGTGGCACCCGTTCTGCTTTACATCTGGCAATGGGTTCATGTGGTCGAGGATGTCGTTGAGACCGTAGCCTGGTGGTCTTCGGTGTGGCCGTTCGTCATTCTGGCAATCGTATTCATGGTGATCGAGGTTATTGCTTTGATCGCCACCCGGGGGTCGCAAAAGCAGGGTGGTGGTGCGATTCGCGACACAGTATTTATAGTCCTTTACGGTATTCTGTTATTGGGTGCAGCACCCTAAGGGATGGCAATGCCGGCAAGGCACTGCCTTGTCGCTTGTAATCGGGTTCATTTTGGGTCAGATTACTAAGGCCCACGCGGGGAAATAATTGCGGGGGAATCAAGAATAGAGCGGGTCTCAGGTTGAGCCTGAGGCTTTAGACTGAGGCTTCAGACTGAGCTAGACGTGCAGGTGAGGTGGCGATGACGGGATGGCAGTGGTTCTGGACGTTAGTAGGATTTCTCCTGCTCATATTGGTGTTGATTTTTTTGTATTTTTTTCAACCGTTTGAAGATTTGTTCACCTTGGTGTTAAACGGGGTGAGTTACAGTAATGCGATATTCTGGGTAGCCCTGATCATCGGTATCATCGGATTTTGCACGTTCCACTGGCATGCTTACAAAGTTCATATCGTTCAGCAACACAGTGTGGAATCAATGGTTTTGACTTCTCTTCGTGGTTCAACATTTACCGCTATTTTGCTGAGTGGCGGAGCGACCCTGCAAGCTGTTCAAAACTTGTGTGTGTATTTACTCCAGAACGGCTACGGGTTCGATTCAAATTTTGGCAAGAGAATTGCCGCAACCATTGCCCTGGTGATCATAACGGGCATTTTCTGTGTTATTTTCTGGTTGTTGAAGTTGATACGACCGGCTCACGCCTGATCAGTACCGAGGCAGGCTGGGTAGAATGGATGTAAAGAGATGTAGGATAGACGGCAGGATGGGGACATCGGTGCGGAACAGGGTTCTGATTGCCGATGTAACAGACTTAACGCAGTAAACTATGGAGGACAGTGAAGATGGCAGATAAGATTAAAAAACGAACTGCGCTTGGAAGTAGTTCTGCAGTAACCCGCCGGCAGTTCATGGGGACGACGGCAAAAGCTGTAGCCGCGGGCACCGTGGCAGCCAGTTTCCCGTACATATCAACGGGAAATGAACCTTTACGCACCATTGGACTTGGTGTCAGCATCATCAACGAGATTCAAAGCCAGGCGTCGAAGGATCTGGGGTTTGAGATTCGCGGTCAAGCGCTTGGTTATGGTGCTATGTTCGGGAAGATGCTGAACCAGAACGATCAATACGATATCGCTGAAGGTTACTACAATGACTTCGATGTGTTTATTCCGGCTAAAGTCTGGCATCCAACAGATACAACCCGCGTAAAAGAATGGGGTTCAATCTCTGATCTAAGCAAGACCGGTAAGTTGACGCCTGATTCTAAGGAAGGTGATGGTGATGCACCTTTCCGTAAGTTGTGGCTTAACGAAAGTGGTGACTTGGTGGATGGCCCGACACGCTGGGTATCGGCTGTTCCAACTTGGCACAATGCCGACACGCTCGGTTATAACCCGGAAGAAACAGGGGGTAAGTTAGAGAGTTGGGGATCTCTTTTTGACGAGCAATTTCGAGGACGAACTGCACTGCTGAATGTGCCCCAGATCGGGGTGATGGATGCAGCGATGGGTGCGGAGGCCATAGGTCTGGTCAAGTTTGGAGACAAAGGTGACATGACCCGCGCGGAAATTGATATTTTGATGGATTTCCTCATTGAGAAGAAACGCGAAGGCCATTTTCGGGCCTTCTGGGAAACGTTTGGACAGTCCGTCAACCTCATGGTATCGGGTGAAGTCGCTGTTCAGAGCTTGTGGTCGCCAGCGGTGACGGCGATCCGTGCTGAAGGCGTCCCTTGTATCTATGCAGACCTTAAAGAGGGTTACCGAGGCTGGCATGGCGGGCTTTCGATCTCGAACAAAGTATCCGGCAAGAAGCTTGATCAGGCTTATGAGTACATCAATTGGTGGCTGGATGGATGGGCAGGAGCATTTGTTGCCCGTCAGGGATACTACATGTCTCAAACTGAGAATGTTAAAAAGCACCTCGAGCCTGAGGAGTGGGACTACTGGTACATGGGTAAGGCGGCAGCGAAAGAGTTGATGGATCCGTTTGGTAACCCATTGGTACCAAAGGGTGAAGTACGCGACGGTGGCTCTTACTGGGACCGCTTTTCTAACATCGGTGTCTGGAATTCGTTGATGAAAGAGAACGACTATTTGGTTAAGCGCTGGACTGAGTTCTTGACCGCTTGATGTTGCTCATCCACACCAATGAACGCTTGAGGTGATTTATACACAGTCAGTAGCACTGATTTTGAAGTGATGCGCGACTAACGTCCGCAAGCGGAGATAAATTACAAGCGGCGACTCAATTTGGCCTGTTCAGCTGGGCTGTTGAGGCGCCGCTTTTCTTTTTTGCCGGGTTTTTCGAGATAATGTGGAATGTGGTATCACAGAATGTTTGAAAGGGATAATGAAGAACAGGTTTAAGTATCTTGTTTTTGTGCCACCTCTATTGTCGATCGATTTACTCGTGAAAGTAGAGCTAGATGAGTCATGGATCAGGTAACTTCATCAAACCACCCAGGCCTAGTTGGCGTTCAGCCTGAGCCGACCGAGCAGGCATTGCCAAAGGCTAGTTCACGTCGCCGGCGTGTGGAGGGTTTTCCAGTATCATGGCTGGTCGCTCCAAGTGTTCTCTGGTTATTGATTTTCTTGGTGATACCACTTATCAGTATTGTGGTTTTCAGTTTGTGGACTTCAACGGGTTATGGGCTAGAGCCTGGTTTTAATATTGGAAATTATGGTGAATATTTTTCTTCGGAGGGATTTTTTGATCCAGAACACCGAAACTTTTTGAAGCTCAGTGTGTTTATTCGTACTCTGGGTAGCACCTTTGCTTATACCTTGGAAGTCATGGTGCTGTGCCTGTTGATTGGCTATCCAATTGCTTATTTTCTCGCCCGGCGAGTAACCAGTTTCAAGTGGCAGATGGCGCTGTTTCTGGTGTGCATGGTGCCTTTTTGGACCAGCTACCTGATCCGTGCGGTTGCTTGGATGCCGATGCTTGGCAGACGAGGGTTACTCAACTCATTCTTACTGTCTCTAGGTCTTATTGATAAACCAGCAAGTTTTCTTCTTTACTCGGAATTTGGTTATACCACTGCTTTGGTTCAGCTCTATGTGGTTTTGAGTGTTGGCCCGATTTTCTTTTCATTGGCTAAGATTGATACAGATATTATCGAAGCTGCGCGTGATATGGGTGCGACGGCGTTTCAAATATTCCGGGAGATCATTCTGCCGCTGTCTCTTCCTGGCGTCGCCATTGGAATGATTTTTATTTTTGTAATGCTTATGGGCGAATTCGCGACAGCTGTGGTAGTTTTTGGCGGCAAGACCAGTACAGTAGGCACCGTCATATTGAATTATTATGCGATAGCGAATTACCCTTTTGCTGCTGTAAACGCAATTATGTTGATGCTCGCAATGATGATCGGCGTCGTAATAATTCTTCGGTTGGTGAATATCCGAAAGGAATTGTAATCATGGCACGGTGGAGCAAGCAAAAACGAAAAAAGGCATTGGGCACTACACTTTTCAGTGGTTATTACGGACTGTTTTTGATTTTTATATATGGGCCGATGATCGCCATGTTTATATTGTCATTTCAGGGTCGACGAGGTGGTACAAGTTTTCCGATGAGAGGTTCGAGTTTCTACTGGTGGCAGAAATTGGTCGAACCTTCAGTAGTGGGCGATATGCAGGGTGCATTATTGCGTTCGCTAATTCTCGCTCTGATAGTCATGGTTATTACAGCACTTTTCTCGACCATGCTGGCAATGGCATTTCGTAAGCGGTTTTTCGGATCAAATGTTCTTTTCTATACTGTGATGTCAGGCTTGATGGTGCCCGGAATTCTTTTAAGTCTCGGCCTAGCGACCTTAATGCGAGAGGTTGGCATACCGGCAGCGTGGTGGTCTTCAGGCCTTGGTGTTCATGTTGTATGGACACTGCCATTTGGGTTCTTGGTGATGATGGCTGTGTTCAATCGATTCGATGTCAGCCTGGAAGAAGCAGCTCGCGACATGGGTGCCGATGAATGGACCGTATTTAAGGAGATCACTTTCCCACTAATCCTTCCTGGAATAGTTGCTGCCGGGTTGTTTGGCTTCACTCTGTCATATGATGAGTTTGCAAGAACAACATTGTTGGCTGGAGAGTTCAACACGTTGCCGTTGGATATCAATGCTTCAATGACGCAGAGGATTCGCCCGACCCTATTCGCGTTAGGTACAGCCTCGACCATATTTTCGTTGCTGATGATCGGATTATTCTTGATGGTTTACAGTATTCTTTATCGCAGGACCCATTAAATTAATTATGGGGCCAACCGCACTGCTACTTGCTACTAAATGGACTACCAAACCTTCGCATCTCGATAACTAGTATTGTGCTTTTTAGCTATATGTTAGTCAGAAGAACACCATCGCCGGCCGCCCAGAAAATCTCAACCTGCTGACCCACAGTATAGTTTCGTTTGACCGCATCCCTGTGTTGTTCCACATGCACGAAGTGATTGTTGGAAACTTCGAACACATCGGTTTCAAGTGAACCGATATATTCGGTTGCAATGTATTTGCCGGTGATCTGATTAGCCATGTCTTCATGTTGACTGGTATGCATCTTGTCGGCACGCACAGAAAAAAATCCTTCGGAGCCGATCCTTATGTCGGTAGAGAAACCATGCTCAGCGATGTAGAACAATTGATCATCCCGTTGTAGGATGACAACTGATCCACTTCGCGATCGCACCGTCCCTGAAAATAGATTGTTGTTTCCAATGAATTCAGCGACAAATTTTGTCTTAGGTCTTTCGTAAACCTCCCGAGATGTTCCGATTTGTTGAATTATGGCGTCGCTCATGACGATTACCTTGTCAGCCATAGACAAGGCTTCCTGCTGTGAATGGGTCACCATGATGAAGGTTATGCCTAGCTCCTGTTGAATCTTTTTGAGTTCTACCATCATGGCTTGTCTCAGACTAAAATCCAGTGAGCCAAGGGGTTCGTCCAGCAGCAAAACAGCTGGTCGACTGATAAGCGCGCGTGCCAGGGCCACCCGTTGTTGCTGACCGCCACTGAGGTCACGGGGGAAGCGGGTTGCAAGTGCTGACATCCCGATCATATCCAGCGTGTCCCATACCGATTGTTGTCGTTCACTGGAAGATTGGCCGCGCATCTTTAAGCTGAATTCGACGTTTTGGAACACAGATCGGTGTGGGAAAAGCGCAAAACTTTGGAACATCATCGCAGTGTCACGTTCTGAAGGCGGTAAATCCGTAACATTCTTGCCAGTTAAATAGATCTGGCCCGACGTAACATCCTCAAGACCACCAATCATGCGTAGTGTTGTGGTTTTACCGCAACCGCTTGGGCCGAGCATGGCGACAAACTCCCCATGTTCGATTTCAGCGTTGAAATCAATTACAGCTTTTGTGTCGCCAGCGAACGTCTTACAGACGTCGACCAAAACGACGTCAAGGTCGGCCATCTCGAACCTACCGTTGTTTGGCGTTAATTGATGCTTTTTGCAGTGGCAAGGATCAGACCCCAGACGGTCTCGAACGGCACATCGTCAAAGACGCCCTCCTGATTAAATTCGGTAAGCACCGACACTGCTTCAGCATGCGTAACATCGGAACCGGCGGCGGTTTGGAGTTGGTCGATAGCATCTTTGAAACTCGTTGCCTCACGATCTTTTTTAGTCTTCAGGACGTTTTTCAGCAGTTCTCCGATGTGTTCAACCGCACTCTGAAACTTGCCGGCATTGTTGGGTGTGCCAAGAAGTCCGCGAACGCCGTTTTGTGCGAATCGTTGCCGCAGACCTTCTGGAAGGGCCTGTGCCAGGCCTTCCAGCGCTTCGCCGACACCAAAACCGGAAGTAAACAGGCCTCGAATGTTGTCGATTGTCCCATCATCGCTGCCCCCGTACATTCGAATCTGGGCACCTTGCAGCGCGTTGCCCATTGCTTTAGCTTGGTCACTACGAACATCACGCTCCGCTTCGATGTGCATTTTCGACAGTTCCAGAAAAGTTGCGGCGTCATTGTATTTCTTCAATGCGTCAGCTTTGGCTTCAATACCGCTGGCCTCGGCTTCAAGCATACGCTGGGTGTTCTCAACACGGAGTTGTTCTACTTCCATCTCCGCCCGACCTTTTGCTGCAGCTTCTTTTTCTATGCCTAAAGCGTTGATCTGTTGGGCTTCACTCGAAGCTCGCGCCCGTGTCAGCGTGGCGTCTGCTTCGCGTTGGGCGGCCTCGTTTCTGGCTTCGGCCTGAGCCAGCATGTGCATTTTTGAAATCTGTGCTTTGTTTTCTTCTTCAACTCGACGTGTTTGAGCATTGTTCTCTGCTTCGATCAGGTCGATTATTCGCTGACGTTCAGCATCGGCCACGTGGCGAACTGATTCGGCTTCGTGTTCGGCGCGTTGTCTTGTTGCGGTGGCCTCAAGTCGTTTGGCTTCTGCCTGTTCCAGCTCCATCTGTTTCGCGGCCAGCACGATCTCACGGTTACGTTCCTCTTGCTGGCGGGCCAGTGAGCGCTGGACCTCGGCTGTTTCCTTCTTTTGAGAGTCGAGCAGTACTTGAGATTCTTTATCGATCTGTGCCTGTTCCACAGAAAGTTCCTTTTGAATTTCTTCCTGTTCGACCTGCCAGCGTTGCTCCAGGAGAAAAAGCTGTTTTTCAGTGAGGACACGAGCTTGTTCTTCCGCAACAGCCTTCTCCTGCGCTGCTGAAGCAAACGCATCGTCTTTATCCACCTCAAGCAGGGCCAGGCGACTCTCAAGCTTCTGTTTCTGAATAGCTACTTCAGCGGCCTCGGCGGCTTGGTTCCGTTGTTCGCGGGCTTTTTCCGCATCGGCTGCCAGAACTGTTTGTCGCTGTATTTCAGCTTGTTCGCGCTCACGTTCGTTAGAGATTGATTGGATTTCCTTGTCTTTCAGCGCGCTATTTAGCGCACGATCACGCTGGATCTGCGCAAGTTCTTCCTCTTTTGCTTTTTCGTGCAGTTCGATTTGTCGGTCTTTTTCTGCCTTTTCGAGATCTAAATTCCGCTGGATATTGGCCAGTTCTTCCTGTTTGGCTTTTTCGATCAGGTGAATCTCCCGGTCACGTCGCTCCTGTTCCGTGATACGCGTCTTATCGATTTCCGCCACTTCACGTTTACGCGCCTCCTCGATGAGGGCAATATCGCGCTCTGTGCGTAGCTGTTCGAGTGTCTGCTCGTTATGGATCTCTGTTTCCTCGACAGCTATTTTTTGTTCAAGCACATAACGCTGTTTCTCACCGACCCGCAGCGCTTGTTCATTGGAGACCGCCTTGTCCTGATTAGCCCGTGCAAATGCTTCCTGGCGTTCTATTTCGAGTAGCTCGAGTTGCGTATCGAGTTCTTTCTGGCGGATTGCTACACTTGCTTTCTTTTCCGTCTCGTGAACTTCCCGCTTAGCCTTGGAGGTAATGGCGGTGATGATTTTCAGACCCTCGGCATCGAAAACATTGTCGGTCTTGAAGTATTCTTTTCCTGTTTGTTCCATTGTCACGATAGTGACTTCTTCTAGGGCAAGTCCGTTAGCCTTGAAACTCTCCAGCACCTGGACTTTGATGTCCTTGGCAAATACATCTCGGTTTTCATGGAGCTCGGTCAGTGTTTTCGTGGCGGCATAGCTGCGCAAAGCGCTGATTATCTTGGCTTCAAGCAGGTTTCTGATATTTTCGGCGTCGAAGGTTTTTTCTCCCAGGCTTCGACTCGCAGTCAGCAGGTCATCCTCGCTATGACCGACGTGGGCATAGAGTTCCGCGACCACATCCACCCGGATCTTGTCGGCGGTAAGTATGGCCTGATCCCGTGAGCGGCTGACAATGAGCTTTATGGTCTCAAGCGACACCCAGGTGATTTCGTGGAATACTGGAAACACCATAGCGCCTTGACCTAGGCAGACTTTGGTGCCACCAAAGCCGGTGCGGATAAACCCCATGTTTGCAGGGGCACGTTTGTACACCCAGACCGAGATAATGTAGAAGATCGCGACCGCGATAATGGCCAGGATCACCAGAGTAACGAATGTTTCTATAGTCATGGGTCGTATTACCGGTTTGAATCCATTAATGTTTTAAGCTTGATCCCTCACGCCTTGGTGTATTGTTAACCTGCTGTTCAGGTCACGACGTTACTGATCCCAATTCTCCTGTAACCTGCTTTCCGAAGTCAAAGACAGTCGGTACCCCTCGGGTACTCCGGATTCTTTGGCGTAAAGCCTCGGTCTCCTTCATTTCGGTCTGTAACGTTGCAGGGTCAAGTACAACACCGTAGGCCTCCCGCGCCACTTCAATACTGACGAGTCGGCGAACAACATCTTTTCTGACAGCTTCATTGTCTCGCTCCAAAGGGTCACCCCAGCCACCCGCACCAGCTGTCTGGAAGATAATCTTATCACCTGGGTAGACCGCGACATGGTCAATCTTTGACGGTAGCGGCTTGCGGCCGCTATCGCCCTGTATGAGCCATTTTGCCGAACAGGCACCCGGTTTACCGCCGAGAATACCCCAGGGGTGACTTTGGTGGCGGTCATCATGGATTGAGACCTCGCCCGGTTCGAGGATACGGTAAATTTTTTCCACACCATTGCCTCCCCGGTGCTTCCCCGCACCACCAGAGTCACAGATGCTGGCGTAACTTTCGATTACTATCGGGAAGTAGGTCTCCAGGTATTCTGTGGGAATGTTTTCAAACAGGGGCCACCACGAATGCCCATCGATGCCGTCTCCGAGGGGGCGCCCGGGAATACCGCCGTACAGGATTTCCATCAACTGAAAGGGAGCACCGTCGATGGCGATGCCAGAGTATAGGAAATGCGGGCTCGAACCGTATCCGGCCGCGGTCGCCATCTCTGGTGCGTTGTAGCCCAGTGCACCACCGAGAACATCGAACTGGCGGGCCAGAGCGTGGGTTCTGCATCCCAGGGCAGCCGGGAACTCAGGCTGTAGTACCGATCCTTTGGGCATCTTGACATGGATCAGATCATAGAACCCGTCGTTAAACAGAATTTGAGGATCGAATACCATGATCATGTAAACGCCAATGAACATCTTGAACATCCCCTCGTGCAGGTAGAAATTGATTGGACCGGGTGCCTGATCCGACGTGCCGGTCCAGTCGAAGTAGGCATCTTCACCTTCGCGCCAGACTGTCAGTTTGAGCTTAAACGGACCATTCCCACACCCATCATCATCGACGTAATCTTCAAATGATTTCGGTTCAGTCGGCAGATTCTGGACGATCAATTGCCGCATCGCCCGATTGGTTCGCAATAGCAGTTCCTCGCATGCCTGGAAATATGTTTCGGTGCCGAATCGTTGACAGATCTCTATCACGCGCTTTTCACCGGCACGGCTTCCCGCAATGATTGCCATCAAGTCGCTATAGTTCATGTCGGGTGTACGCGTATTGTTTAGCACAAGATCAAGTGCGGCCTTATTCAGCAGGCCTCTGTCATAGAGCTTGATTGGCGGAATACGTATTCCTTCGCCGAAAATAGATTGCGCGGTGGTCGGCATGCTGCCTGCCACGGAGCCACCAACGTCCATCATGTGGCCAAACATCGAACTGAAGCCAACCAAAGTATCGTTGTGGAAGATCGGTATCAGGACGAGCCAGTCGTTGATATGACTGACTGCACCGCCGCATTGGTAGGGATCGCTTTGCAGGATTATGTCTCCAGGTGCCAGGTCGAATCGTTTTTCGCGCAGCATCTCTGCCACGTAGGATCCGAATTGGCCCACGATCATTCGACCTTTTGGGTCTGTAATCATGGGAAATTCGTCATGCTGTTCGCGTATAACTGGTGACATCGCCGAGCGGAAAAGAACAGCGTCCATTTCATGCCGTGCATTGCTCAGTGCATTTTCAATGAGATCCAGGGTGACGGTGTCGATCGGTTGGTCGGGTCTCGCCCGGCGGCCTGACTGCAAAGGCGTCGTGGCTGTGGGAGCGGTGGCGGGCGTCGGCGCTGCATCACCAACTGGGGTTCGTATTTCTGTTTTATTTGCGGAGGTGATGCTCGTCTCGTTGATTTCGGCGAAGCATTGGGCCAGTGCGTTGTCTGTTGCGCGTTGTACGGCAATGCCAATATTGCCGTTGATCTGGGCGGTGCCGCTGTGTGTCTGAGTCATTCCACCGGCTTGGAGCCTGCAAACGACCCGTACTTCGTTGCCGGTTGTGGTGTGCTCAATCAGATCGTGTGACCAGTCGTCGCCAAATTGCTGATTCAGAATGTTGACGATGTTGCTGTCAGAAGCCGATTCGAGCGGTGGTTGCGCTCCTCTCGGTAGACCGATTTCGCTGCGTGGCTCTTCTTCCAAACCGCCCTGAAGATTCGACTGCTGCATCTGGTCAGTGAATATCCGGTCAAACTGGTCCTTATTGGCTCTGACCAGTTCATCGAGAGATAAAGATTTATTGCTCACGGGTTAGCTTCTTTCTAATGTATCGCCTGCGTTACTTGGGTTACCGGGTTGATAACGAGATTGAGGTATTCATCGATTTTGGCCAGATGGTCCGGATGAACCAGCGTTGTCGAGTCTGTTTGACTGATCAGTGCGGGGCCGGCTATTTCGTTGCCGGCTTTCAGAATATTGCGTTCGTAGACCGCAGTTGTACAGGATTTTCTGTCGAAATAGACCGGCCGTTCGTTGATCATTGCCGCTGACGCGTCAGGGCTTTCCAGAACCATCTTGGGTGGTTTGATGTTCGCCACCTGGCCGATGCCAATCGCCCGCAGATTGACAATTTCAACCGGGCTTTCAACCTGAAACCCGTAGAGTTCCTGATGTCGGGCATCAAAGCGACTTCTAAGACCCTTTAAACTGTTCTGTACATCGTGTGCCTGAAACATGAGCGATAGTTCATAGCCCTGCCGTAGGTAGCGCAGGTCGATCTCATATTTTATGACCTGATCGGTAGGAGTGATGCCCTCCTCGTCCAGCCATAGGCCGATTCTGTTGTCGAGTTGTGACGTGATCTGTTCAATACGGTTCGGCTCTACATCATCGAGGTTCTGAATCAGCGTCTGAGTTGCCTCATGGCGGATATTCGAATGTAGAAAACCAAGCGCCGACAATACACCGGGTGTCGGCGGCACAATAACAGGGTAGCACTGGCCAAGCATTGCCAGCGCATTCGCATGCAGTGGGCCGGCGCCACCGAACGGCACGAGACTGAAGTTACGCGGGTCCAGTCCGCGCTGAACAGTGGTCAGCCGCAAAGCGCCAAACATATTTTCATTGACAATATCGATAATACCCTGAGCAGTTTCGTACAGGTTGAGATTGAGCGGGCGCCCCAAGGCGCCAACGACGTCCTCGGCTGCCTTGGTGTCCAGTGGCATACGGCCACCTAGCAGAGTTTCAGGAAGTCGCCCTAACACGACGTTGGCATCAGTCACCGTGGCGGCAGTACCACCTTTGCCATAACAGGCGGGCCCCGGGACAGCACCGGCACTTTCGGGGCCAACCCGAATTGCGCCAGTCATTGGCACGTGTGCGATCGAGCCGCCACCCGCACCTACGCTATGCACTTCGACCGAAGGAATCTTAACGGGATAACTCCCCAGTGAGGTTTGACGGGACGAAGTGGGCTCACCGTCTTGAATCAGAGAAACATCGGTAGAAGTGCCGCCCATGTCGAACCCCAGAGCATTGGGATATCCCGCAAGCCCGGACAGGTGCGCGGCGCCGGCAACACCACCGGCAGGGCCGGAAAGCAGGGTATACACGGGCGATTCAATCGCTCGCTCCACACCCATCAGACCGCTGTCGGATCTGACGATATGTAGTCTGGAATTGAATCGTTCGTTTTCAAGTTTATGACGAAAATTATCAAGATAACGCCGCATGCCGGGTCTGACATAAGCGTTCATAACGGTCACCAGCGTGCGCTCATACTCCCGAAATTCCGGCAGTATTTCCGATGACAGAGAAATAGGCAGGTCGGGATAGGCGTTGGCGATAATGTCACGGAGCTTGTGTTCGTGAACTGGATTCGAATACGCATGAAGAAGTGAGATCGTGATCGAATCTGCACCTTTACGGACAAGTTCATCTGCCATCTCTCGTGCACGGCTTTCATCGAGTGGCTGAAGGATTTCACCTTGTGCGCTGATCCGTTCCGGTACGCCTCGCGTTAGTTCTAGATCCGCCAGAGGTTCCGGTTTGTCCATGGTGATCCAGCCGGCCAGCGGCCCAGGTGTCTGCGAACGTGCCAGATGCAGGACTTGCTCAAAGTTTTCCGTGACCAGTAGTCCAACTTGGGCACCTTTTGCTTCCAGTACGATGTTGGTTGCCACTGTCGTCCCGTGTAGCATGGACTGGATATCGTCCGCTGAGAGCTTTGTCTGATCGAGAAGCGAGCGTATACCGTCCAGAATGCCGACCGACTGGTCTTCCGGCGTTGACGGGGTTTTATGCAGGTGGAACGTTTCCTTTCCTTCGTCGAAAAGAAGAAAATCTGTAAACGTACCGCCAACATCAATGCCCAGGCGAATAGCCATGCCGGATTAAGTCTCCCTGAAGTTCGGGCCCGAGGCTGATCTCTCGAGTTACTGCTTTTTATTAACTGCCGTCTGTAACCAAACGAATCTACAACAGAACGCCACTTGCTGGAAGGCCTGACAAGGAAAAGACGCGCCCGAGGGGTATTTTTTCGGTCGCTATTGACTCAGGACCTACCCAGGGTAGCTACAGGCTTGGCCAGGAGTTTGGCTTTGTTCTGTCCCTGAATTATCATTGGTGGATAGTCTATGAGTCAGGCTGGATTTGGACGGACGGTAATGCCGGTAATTCACAAGGAGGGAGGTCAGCACACTGATGGAAGAAGCTAAAAGCCGGTGGCAGCAGCCACGTTCGTGGATCGGGCTGATTGTGATTCTGATATTGATCATTTTCCTGCTTTTTTATAGGCCATTCGAACAATACCTGCTCGACAACATCCCGCGTATACACTTTTCGAATATTTTGTTCTGGTTCGCCTCCCTTGTGGCGATAGTCAGTTTTGCGGTGTCGCACTGGCAGTCTTTCAGAAAGAGCATATTCCAGGGTGTAACAGGATCGAATGCGCAGGACCTGGTTTTCGACACTTTGCAGATCGTTGTGTTAGTGGCTGTCATCCTGTGTGCCGGTGCCACTATTCAGGCGGTGGAGATGCTGGGCGTTCATCTGATGAATGATGGTTCTGTCATTGACGTGGAGTTTGGCCGCCGGTTGTTGTCAGTTTTTCTGTTGGTTATTTTGGCGGTGCTCTTTTATCTGTTGCATCGGGTCGTACGGGCATTCAGACTCGGTTGGCGTCACCGATGGACACCACCTAGGGCTTCAAGGCGAGCCTGACGGGATTTCTGAGTAGCCCGGACAGTAATAATGAACGACTGGCAGGACAGCACCCGTGAGGACTACCTGAGCAAAGGGTTTGCAAGTCGGTCCGGTTATGGCAGTAAGCCGGCACTACTCATTATAGATTTCAGCAATGGGTTTACCGACCCCAAGTCGCCTCTGGGTGGAAATTTTGACCAGCAGTTGGCGACGACGGCCAGCCTACTGACTGAATTTCGCCGCGGCCGGTTGCCTGTGGTTTACACGACGGTTGCCTATCAGCCAGGCTACCGTGATGCCGGTGTATTTATAAAAAAAGTACCCTCGTTGTCGATACTGGTGGAGGGATCAGACCTGGTTGAGATCGATAATCGAATTGCACCGCAAGAGGGTGAACATGTGATCGTTAAGAAATATGCCAGCTCGTTTTTTGGGACTGAGTTGGATGTGTATTTTCGTGGAATGGGTGTGGATACTGTAATCATTACCGGTTGCACGACCAGCGGTTGTGTACGGGCATCAGCCGTTGATTCTCTGCAATATGGTTTTCAGACTATTGTGGTGCGTGAGGGAGTCGGTGATCGGGCCGATGGGCCCCACCACGCAAACCTGTTCGATATGGATGCCAAGTACTGCGATGTTGAATCCGAACAAGACGTGTTGTCGTATCTTCGCTCTCTCGTAGCAGAAGGTGGTGAAGCGGCAGAAGCGGACAATAATTTTCGTGGCTGGTGGCAGGCCGCTCCACCAACCTCCATCAGCAGTTGAATTTAGCTGGCTAGAATAGGGGAAACAGTGAGCTCAGGTTCAACTCGAGGTTTACTCGATTCATTTGATGCGCTGATCGAAGGTAACCGACAGCAAATGGATGAGTTATACGGCCAGTCAGGTGCAACGCCACCACGGTCGGTCAGCCAGGCGGCCGGGGTTGGGGAAGAATCAGCTCGGTTTGAAAGTCTAGATAGCCAGAGTATTGGCGACGGGCAATCTGCCGTGTGGCTTAATCAGAATTTTCCCGATGCCTGGCGTTGTGAGATTCGAGATCGACGTCGACAGGACAACGAAGTCGTTGTGTTGTGTCGTCTCCACCTGCTCGGCCATGACATCCATAAAGCGCAATTTGGTTCAGCGATGATTTCGGCGACTGAGAATGGTGAATATCGAAACGAGCGAGAGGCAGAGTCCGCTGCCTATGAGTCTGCTGTAGACGATGCCTTGAGGCAGTGTATCCGGTATCTCTGATAATCAATACCCGGGACATCGGACGGGTTGGATTCCATTGTTATGAGCGGTCTCGATTCGTATGCCTACAAATCAGTACGGAATACCGACGACACTCGCAGATAACGCAGGGCATCATGTCTTGGTGCTGTGGTTGGATCGATTTCCTGCGGTGGGTGATTCACAGATCTGGAATTGGTTGCGGGAGGATTACACTGAATTTACGACCCGTAATACTAAAATCATCATCGTAACCCGGCAAAGCACAACTGCGAATCAGCAGTTTTCGAATCGGTTTGAATTGTTCTTTGATGTGCTGAGTGATCCAGACGATCAACTTATCGCTGAACTTAAGCCTCAACTGTCCGGGACGACAATCCCTGAATTCTGTCTGATCAATCCAGCGGGCAGGGTAGTGAAGTGGTCACTTGGCCGACCTCTAAAGACAGAATTGGAAGACCTACTGAGCTATCTCGATTCAAGACGCTTGATCGGTGATCAGGTACCTGATGTCGATGTATTTGAATTAGCTGAACAGGCGCCACAAATTATTCGCAGCGAAACACTTTTCTCCAGTCAGCATGTGGTGTTGTTTGGCGTGCCGGGGGCATACACGCCGGCCTGTTCAGCTGAACATCTGCCCGGGTTTCTAGATCACTACGACGACTTGTGTAGTCGGGGTGCAGACAGTGTTATCTGTATTGCGGTCAATGATCCCTTTGTGATGGATGCCTGGGGACAGGCGCAAGAGGTGAAGGGACGTATCCGTATGGTGGCCGACGGCGATGGCAGCTTTACTCGGGCAATGGGTCTGACATTAGATCTTGGTGTTTTCGGTCTGGGTAAGCGCTCCAAGCGTTATGCCATGATTGTGGATGATGGTGTCATCAGGCATTTCAATGTCGAAGCGGGACCGTTCGTGGGCAGCAGCAGTGCCTCTGATATGCTGACGTTGTTCTAGTTCTGTTTCCGCCTCAGCCCAGATCTGGGAGTGATGGCACTAATCCCTTGAACTGTTGTTCCAACGACGAGCCAATACTAAGTATTGTAGATTCTGTATATGGGTGGCCGTGTATGCACAGCGATAGCGGAAGCCCTTCTTCCGACAGGCCATTGGGAATAGCGAGGCTGCACAGGCCCAAAACGTTTGTAGCCCGTGTGTAGTGAGCGGGCAGTAATTGTTCATCGACGTCGACGACGGGTATAGCCGGCCCGGTCGTGGTCGGTGTCAGCAGGGCATCGACCCCTCTCATATGCGCTTTGAACTCGGTCCGCCAGTGTTTGAACTGCATCATTGCATTCAAGTAATCCCTGGCTGAACAGGTCTTTCCCGGTAGGATCCTTTGAAGTGTTGCATCACCGATCGGCAGGCCAGTCTGGTCAGCCAGTTCAGCGGCATGGGCATAGCCTTCCGCACTGATCACAACATTGGAGAGATTACGGTACGTTTCAAACGAGTGGGGCAATCCCCGGGTGATGATTGTCGCACCCAGATTATCGGCATGTTTCAACGCACGGTCGTAGGCGTGATTCACATCATCGGAACAGGCTCTCCTTTCTTCGTCAGGCAAAGCGGCAAGACAAATATCAGTTAGGTCTTCTTTTAATTCGATATGCGGATTGTCGAGCGGTTGATAAAGGGTATCGATGTGGTTGGTATCCGGACCTCGGAGAATGTCATAAATCAGGGCCGCATCCGCAACGCTGCGTGCCAGGGGGCCGACTGTGTCCAGTGTGTGTGACAGCGGCATTACGCCGTGGTTGGAGATTCGTCCGAATGTGGGTTTTAGTCCGACGAGGCCACAAAAAGCGGATGGTAGCCGTACCGATCCGCCCGTGTCCGTTCCCAGTGCAGCAGAAGTCAATCCGGCTGCGACGGCAACTGCAGAGCCGCTGCTGGAACCACCGGGGACCCGATGGGTTTCGAGGTCCCATGGGTTCCAAGGAGTACCCAGATACTGATTGGTGCCCCAACCCCCCAATGCAAACTCAACCGACTGGGTCTTGCCGATAATAATCGCACCGGCCTGGCGCAGCTTTTGTACGACTGTGGCTGACATTGATGATCGCCGGCCATTCAGAGCTCTGCTGCCCCAGCTTGTAGGGTGATCCTCGTATTCAATGATGTCTTTAAGACCAATCGGTATCCCGTCCAGTACACCAGTCGAATTACCACTCGCCCTGGCGTCGTCTGCTTCTGTCGCTGCCTGTAGTGCTTCTTCAGCAAAAACTGCAGCAAAAGCGTTCAACTTGGTGTTAAACCGATCTATGCGTGCCAGATAGAGTGTCACCAGATCAACAGAAGACAGGTGACCCTCAACAATGGCGTTTCGTTGTGTCTGTATGGTTTGAGAAAAGATAGGGCTACCCACGCCGCTAGACCTCGCCGTTAAAAGTATTCAGCCGGACCCTGTCACCATAGCACAGGGGGCTTCGTATCAAGTACTTTGTCGTACTGATTCGGTTGAATTGGGTGACCCGTTCCTCTTAACATGACGGGTTGCCGGTTGGATGCCAGTATCGATGCAGTGCATGCTATGGACCCGATCACTGGTGATGCCAGCCCTACACAAGCAATCCAGAAAACAGGAGCAGGTTCAAGGTGCCTATTGCCACAGTCAATAATACCCAACTGTACTACGAGATACACGGTGAAGGTGAACCGGCAGTTTGTATGGGAGGCTGGGGAACCTATTGTCACAAAAATGGACGAGGACTGGCGCGCGGGCTGACTGACAAATGCCAGGTGTTAGTTTTTGATTATCGCGGCATCGCCCAGTCTAGAGATGATCTGAATATTCCGGCCTCGATGAAACTTTATGCGGCTGATCTCATTGCCCTGCTTGATCAACTGGGTTGGAAAGAGGTTCATCTGATTGGCTTGGTGGGTATGGGTTGTGGTGTTGCCCAGGAGGTCGCACTAAGTCGACCTGACTTGGTGAGAAGCATGGTGAATATGGGTTGCTGGTCGTCAGTAGATGACTACCTCCGTGACCAGTTGGAGCTTTTCAGAACAGTTCATCGCGAAGTTGGTTTCTATGCTTTTCAGCAGTTCGTCTGTATCTACTCCTTTCTGCCAGAGTTCTACAACCAGAACAAACATCGGTTGCTTGGTCCGGACGGTGAGTGGGGTGAACTCAGAGACAACTACGTAACCCACGAACGGCTGGTGGACGCCTGCCTTGCACACAACACCAGCGATAGACTCAAAGATATCACCACGCCGACCCTGGTAATCCATGCAGCAAAGGACATGGTCACCAGTCCACGAACTACGTTACCTATCGAATACGGCATCCCCGGAGCTGAAGGCGTGACGATGGAGAATACGGCCCACGTGGTTGTGGGCAAAGCCCAGAAGATCGAGTTTTGTAATATCTTGTTTTCTTTTCTGGATAAGCATTGAGTGAGATAGCAGCAGTGGCTGGGTACAATGCAATGGGAATTGAACCGCTGCTTTCTATACAATCAGAGCGTCCAGGACATGCGGTAAGGATATGCAGATGAGTGAACATGTAACTATTGATGATCGGCTAAAGGGGCCGCTATCCGGTGTCCGTGTGATCGAAATGGGCCAGTTGGTGGCTGGGCCTTTCGTTGGCTCTCGTATGGCCGATTTCGGTGCCGAGGTGATCAAGGTCGAGAGCCCGGGCCAGGGTGATGCTATGCGGCGCTGGGGTCATCATCGCTACAAGGATCAAAGTCTCTGGTGGCCTGTCTTGGCAAGAAATAAGAAAACTGTTTCGGCTAATCTTCGGGAAAAACGAGGCCAAGATTTGATGCGCCGGCTGATAAAAACAGCAGACGTGTTGGTCGAGAATTTTAAGCCAGGTACGCTCGAAAAGTGGGGACTCGACCCTGAATCTCTGCACATCATTAATCCCGGGCTCATTATCGCCCGTGTATCCGGGTTCGGACAGACAGGCCCTTATTCGAGTCGGCCCGGTTTCGCCAGTGTCGGTGAAGCAATGGGTGGGCTGCGATACATCAACGGGTTTCCGGATCAACCTCCCCCGAGGACTGGTATATCCCTGGGAGATTCTCTGGCTGGCATGTTCGCCACTCAGGGCGTGCTGATGGCGCTCTACTGGCGCGACACAATCGGAAAGGGCAAAGGCCAGGTCGTTGATGCCTCTATTACCGAGTCGTGCTTTGCGATGCTGGAAAGTGCGCTGCCAGAATACGACAAGGTTGGTTTTATCCGGCAACCCAGCGGAACCGGCCTTGCCAATGTTTCACCGTCGAACATTTTTCCAACCAAGGATGAAAAATGGGTGGTAATCGCAGCGAATCTGGACGCAATGTTCAAGCGGCTGTGTGATGCGATGGAGCAGCCGGAGCTTGCGGATGACCCTAGATACAGCACCCACCAGGCGCGCGGCGAGAACTGTGATGAGCTCGATGCCCGGATTGCAGACTGGACACGAGAGTTCACAGCTACCGAGTTGGATGTTCGCCTTGATGAGCATGGTGTGGTATCCGGTCCGATTTATTCCATAGAAGACATCGTCAATGACCCGCACTACCAGGCGCGCGGCATGATCCGGCGCTACCAGGATGACGAGCTCGGCGATATTGCGGTGCCGGGCTTTGTTCCGCTGCTGAGCGAAACCAAGAGCGAGATTGCCTGGCTGGGCTCGTCTAAAGTAGGCGCCCACAATGAAGAGATCTACTGCGGCTTGCTGGGCATGACCCCGACTGAATTACAGGCGTTGGAAAATGACGGCATCATCTAGCGGGAAAGGTAATGTCTGTGTCTGTGACGTCGCGGCGCGAGATGGGCTGCAAAGTGAAAAACGAATTTGGAGCGTGAATGAACGTGTCGAACTGATCAATCGACTAGCCAATACCGGCATCCAGCGAATAGAAGCGGTCAGTTTTGTCAATCCAAAGCGGGTCCCGCAGATGGCAGATGCGGAAAAAGTTATGGCGCAGATTGAGCGCAAGGCGGATGTGCGGATTGCAGGGCTCGCACTCAACATGAAAGGTGTCGAAAGGGCGCTTGATGCGGGTGTCGACGAGGTGCGCTACGTGGTGGTCGCTAGTGAGACGTTCAATCAAAAAAACCAAGGGGCAAGCATTGCGGAGACTATGACCGGATTGGAGTCGATCGCCGGTCGCGTTAAAGCATCCGGTAAGGTGTTCTCGGCCGTGATTGGGGCATCATTCGGCTGTCCGTTTGAAGGTGAAGTCACGACATCAGCAGTGGTTGATATCGGCATTCGCCTGGGGGCCCTGGGTGTAGACGAGATTCTGTTGGCGGATACGATCGGTTGTGCGGTGCCCAGTCAGGTTCGTGAGCGCGTGGGGGCGCTGCAGCTGGCGCTGGAGGACTTCACAGCTGTCGGGTGTCATTTCCATAACACTCGCAATACAGGAATTGCAAATGCCGTCGCCGCAGTGGAATCAGGCGTGCGAATTCTCGATGCGTCTGTTGGCGGTATCGGTGGGTGCCCGTTCGCCCCTCGGGCGACCGGTAATATTTCGACCGAAGATCTGGTTTACGTCCTACGCAACATGGGTTATGAAACTGGCATTGATTTGCCGCAGTTGATCGATGTAGCGGCCTGGGTAGAAGGTTATTTCGACGATCCACTGCCAGGACAAGTCATGAAAGCCGGTTTATTCCCGGACGACGTGATCGCGCGTCAGGCGGCTACTTCAGTTCAAGTGTGAACGGCGTGATAGTCTTGATCCGAATAGATGTGTGGAAAGGGTAAAGTAGAATGACTGATCTACAGGATGTCTACAGCGAGCGTTCCTATGGCGGCGAAACCATCGGTTTTGGCAGCAAACCAGGTATTGCTGTGGTTGATTTCCAGCTTGGATTTACTGACCCTTCGTATACGCTTGGTGGGTCGCCATTGGTTCAGCGGGCTGTGGAGAATTCAGCACGATTGCTTGGGGTTGCCCGAGAGAGTGGTGTGCCCATCGCAACCTGTTACACGGGCTATAACTCGAAACGAGATATGCCGTACTGGAAGATAACCGCAGTCATGGAAGATCTGATAGAAGGGGAGGTAGCGACAGAGCTTGATCCTCGAACCTATGACCCTGATTACGACGTAGCGATGCGGAAATCGGGTGCATCGATGTTTTTTCAGACACCGGCCGCAGCGTTTTTTAATAAAGAATTGGTCGATACAGTGTATGTGGTGGGGTGTACAACGTCTGGTTGCGTACGGGCGTCGATCGTCGACTGTTTCCAGTGGGGATTTAGAACTTTGGTACCGGAAGATTGTGTCGGCGATCAGGCGGAAGGGCCCCATCGGGACAATCTGAGAGATGTAGAACGGCGTTATTGCGATCTGACCACAGCAGACGACGCAATCGATCGAATCCGTGCGTGGAACGCCTCCCAGGCGTGACTTTATGATCCACAAGAACAGTAATTAATTAACCACCGCCCGATCATGAGTAAAGATTCACGAAAGTCTACTGAGTGGTTTGATGCGCAGTTGCGAAAAGCAAAAGATGATTTTACTGAGTTGGCACGGGGCAGACCGGATTTACGTTCACGTGAGCCAGCGAAAAGACCAATCGAGAGAGAGTCAAAGCCCTTCGAGCCCCCGGTTAAGACAGACACGACCCAAGCCCGGGAGACTATTCCGGTCACCCCGTCCCGAGCAGAGGAAGCCCGCCATCAACCCTCGACTACCGCTCGTGAGAGCCAAGGGACGCGTGAATCGAAAAGATCGATCGCGGCGGAACGCTCACAGGTCTCGCGTTCACGTGTTACGGGTCAGTCCGGTTATCGATTGGGTGCAGACGTCGGTGGTACGTTCACGGACATTTTGTTGATTGAAGAGGCCAGTGGGCGCAGTTTTACTGCGAAAGTACCGTCCACCCCACAGGATTCCTCAATCGGCGTGTTGAACGGTATAGAACGGGTCTGTGATCAGGCCGGTGTGTCTTTAGCGGACATCAGTCATGTCATGCACGGCACAACTGTGGCCACGAATACAGTGCTGACTGCCAGCGGTGCACGAGTCGGCCTGGTGACAACCAAGGGTTATAAGCAGGTTCTCCAGATTGCCCGTTCATATGTACCCGGTGGTTTGGGCGGTTGGGTGATCTTTAACAAGAGCGAACCGTTGGCGCCGCTCGAACTGACCATAGAAGCTGATGAACGAATCGGGGCTAAAGGTGAGATCGTCCAACCGCTTGATGAAAAGGCGCTGAAGCAGTCATTAACGGCACTTTCACAGCGCGGGATAGAAGCACTGACGGTGTCACTGATGAATGCTTATGCTAATGGTGCGCATGAAGAACGTGTGCGCCAGATCGCAGATGGCATTTTTCCCGGTATTCCGATTTCTATTTCATCTGAAGTCGTGCCCGAGATGTATGAATATGAACGTACCGAGACAACTGTCGTCAACTCCTATATCAGACCGGTGGTGTCGACCTACATCGAGAATCTCGAAGCAGAACTCAATCGAAGAATGAGTGGCATGCAGTTGCATATTCTTCGGTCAGACGGTGGCTTGGCATCCGCCCAGGCTGCCAAAGAGACGCCTGTCAATCTGCTGATGAGTGGTCCGGCAGGTGGTGTGTCGGGGGCAGTCTGGATGGCCCGGCAAGCCGGCTACACAGATCTTTTGACTTTTGATATGGGTGGGACTTCAACGGATGTTGCACTGATTCAGAACGGTGTTGCCCAGACCCGGCGTGAAACTCGGGTAGCCGATGTCACTGTGCGTTCATCATCGATCGATGTGCGTTCGGTTGGTGCCGGTGGCGGTTCGATCGCCTATGTGCCGGAACTCACTAAAGCCCTGCGGGTTGGCCCGCAGAGTGCAGGTGCGGAGCCCGGTCCCGCAGCTTACGGGTTGGGCGGTACTGAACCCACAGTCACGGATGCCAATGTAGTACTGGGCTATCTGCCTGCGAGTGCGAAGCTTGGCGGTGATATGGATATGGATGCCGACAGGGCCGAGGCCGCCGTTGAGACTATCGGCAAGGCCATGGGTTTATCGACACATGATTCTGCAGAAGGGATTGTTAAAATTGTTAACGAGAACATGTTTGGCGCACTGCGACTTGTCTCGGTAGAGCAGGGATTTGATCCACGTGATTTTGCACTGGTAGCCTTTGGTGGGGCTGGGCCGTTGCATGCTAATGCACTGGGAAAACTGATGAATTCATGGCCGGTGATCATTCCGCCAGGACCCGGTGTCCTGTGTGCCTATGGTGATGCGACGACCCGTGTTCGTGACGAGGCATCACGCACCTTTGTTCGACGGTTTTCAGAGACGAGTCACGCAGAAACATTGGGCATTCTTCAGGAACTCGCAAGCTCGGCTGCGGCAACCTTGGATGCGGAGGGTGTGGCCAGGTCAGATCAGTCAACGGTATACCAGGTTGATCTGCGTTATGCCGGACAGGGAATGCGCCTTACAGTCGAGGTCTTGCCGGAGGAATTTGAAACCGGTGGCCTTGAGGAACTGGGGAACCGCTTTGATGCGATGCACGAGCAGTTATTTACATTTGCGCTGGATACCGAGCGAGAACTGTATACGTTGCGTGCTATGGTCCAGGGTAGTGAAAGTGCAGCGGAAGCACAGGTACTTGCCAGCGGTAACGGCGATCCATCTGCAGCCAGGTACGCGCAGTCCAAGGTGTACTACGATGGCCAACACCACGATGCAATAATATTCGACCGGGCTCTGCTGAAAGCGGGCGATCGTGTGAG
>Ga0208128_1000072_pt1 | contig 37591 bp, 32 predicted proteins | sample ETNtaG_35_FD_185758 | JGI IMG/M metagenome (GOLD analysis project Ga0208128, IMG submission 185758) | Marine microbial and viral communities from oxygen minimum zone, Eastern Pacific Ocean - ETNP201306PF51B (SPAdes) (version 2) | ecosystem: Environmental > Aquatic > Marine > Oceanic ... | reverse complement strand
AGTCCAGACCTGTCAACAGGTTCTAGAAATCTTACTTCCTCTTGCCCAACAGAAAGGAATCCAACTCAATCTGGATTACCCCTTGATGATCTCAGGTGGGTGGTTGGGTGATCAGCAAAAGATCAAACAGGTAATGCTCAATCTGTTGGGTAATGCCATCAAGTTCACCGTAGTGGGTGAGGTGAAGTTAAAACTTAGTACCACCAGTAACGGAATCAGAGTTGAAATCACTGATACGGGGATTGGCATTGCCGAAGATCAGATAGAGAATATATTTGAATCCTTTACCCAGGTAAGTCAGGGTCACAGTCGTAAGTTTGGTGGAACAGGCCTGGGATTGAGTATCAGTCACAGGTTTGTACAAGGGATGGCTGGAGAAATAGGAGTAGAGAGTCAATTAGGACAAAGGTCAACCTTCTGGTTTGAGTTACCCCTAGAACGGACTGATCTGACACTACCGCAACCCGAGGGCAAGACAGCAGAACTGACTGATTTATCGGCTAAGAGAGGTCTGGTGGTTGATGATGATCTGATCAACCGAGTTATTGCCCGAAAAAATCTGGAAAACTTAGGGTGTGTAGTAGATGAAGCCGTCGATGGCAAAGATTGTCTGACCCAGTACCCGCAGCAGCAATACGACTTGATACTAATGGATTTACAGATGCCGGAAGTCGATGGATACCAGGCAACCCAACAGATCAGGCAGTTGGAACAGTCATCTGGACTCAAAAGGGTGGCAATCGTGGCATTAACAGCAAGTGTGGTCGGAAAGGTGTGGGAAAGATGCAAATCAGCAGGAATGGACGGATATGTAGGGAAACCGTTTCAAGCAGAAGAACTAATGGAACAGTTGAATCAAGTGATGGATTGATTTCTCGAAATCTAATTACCTGCCAAGAATTCCCCCAATTATCCCTTTTAGGCTTCAACCAACCCAAGATACTTTCCTATTTTTTTGACACTCCCCCTAAGACCAAGTATTAAGAGTTTCCGTGGGGTGACGATGAAAGCGTTGCGACTGGTTCTTGGAAACTGCGTTGTGCCACTTCGCTCTCCCACCAACAACCTGTCGCATGGTGGGATCCATACACCGCCGTTCGGCCTCGTCCGTATCTTCATGGCCAGTCCAGCGACTGAGCACGGACTGAGACCGCCAAGCCGTGAGTTTTCGTTCCCACCAGGTGTGTCATACGAAGACCAGTGCCTCGACCTCACCCTGCTTCCCAGCCTTACCAGATTGCCCAATGATGTCCTTCCAATACCCATAATTATCCTCAGATCGAAAACCACAAAGGCATAAAGCGGGTGGTTAGTGCTAAGATCGGATAACTTTGTCATCATGCATCAAGTAGTTACAATCCAACGAAATCAAGACCATAATCATGCCCGTTAACGCTCGTTTCAATTAAGTAAAAGTAAGTAAAAGCCTGTTTAGGTTGGACGTTTTATTTTTACCGACAAACTTCTGATTCATTTTTGTCATTAGATTTGGGCTGGTTCGCTGTCATTTTTCTCAACTGCGAATGGTAGCAATTTGGCACCTTTATTATTTTTTGATATAATTGTATAGCACGGCCAGAGGCTGCAGTAGAGAAGGCCATATTCTAGACGCTATAGAATGCGTTAAGCATCACACGATCATAACAAGATAAGCGGAAGGACATCATGCGAATCGATTCTCATGTGCACGTGTGGACCCTCGGTGCTCCACCCTATGCTCACAATGACGACATGTCAACCCAACGGCCCGAATCTCCTGGCTTAGTAGAGAGCCTGATCCGCTACATGGATCTCAATCAGATTGATCGAACCGTGCTTATCCAGTGTATGTATCACGGATACGACAATAGTTATCTATGCCATTGTCTCCGGCGATTTCCGGACCGTCTGCACGGGGTGGCATTGCTGGATCCTCGTCAACCGGATGCGGCGGAAAAACTGGAGCGTTTGTATCGACAGCATGGAGTGCAGGGCATGCGGTTATATCCGATCCGGGATGAAGATGCATCGTGGCTGTCAAGTAGCGGTCAAAATTCACTCTGGCAGACAGCGCGGCAACTGAGGATTCCCTTTACCTGGTTTGGATATTCCCGTCAGATTCCGCTGTTGGAACCAATCCTACAGCGATTTCCTGAGGTGAAGGTGATAATTGATCATCTGGGCGAGCCCCGCTTATCCGAAGGCTTGGATGGCGATTTCAGTTTGCTGTTGCAGGCCGCCCGACATCCCAATCTCTATGTTAAGGCCACCCGGATCGACGGCATTTCTGACCAGCCTTGGCCGCATCAGGATGTCCACCCTTACATCAAAGCAGTATTTGAGGCTTTTGGCCCTCAGCGCATGCTAGGGTGTACCGGTTTTCCGGAAAACCCGCAGCGTGGAGAGGCGGTTGGTTTTCGGGTTATTGAAGAGGGTTTGGATTTTCTCTCGGCCGAGGACAAGTCGTGGCTGCTGGGAAAAACAGCGGATGCCCTCTATGGCAGGAGTTCAGATTGAGTAGGACTTGGAAACATACCAGCCGGCCTACTAGAGCGACCCGGAGACCGCGGTTTTCCAAGGCCGGCCACCAAAGTTCCAATTTTAATGAGGATCAAAACGGAAGGAGAATAAGCCAATGAGTCAAACATATCGAGTCGGCATCATCGGATGTGGCGGTATGGGAAAGAGCCACACCAGTACCTATACACAAAATCCAGCTACAAGGCTGGTAGCGGCAATGGATATCAGGCCGGAATCGGCCAAAAAACTGGCTGAAGAATTCTCCATCCCCGCTGTGTATACCGACTACAACGAAATGCTGAAAAAAGAGGATTTGGACATGGTCAGCATTTCGACATGGCAAGGGGTACGGGCTGAGATAACCGTAGCGGCAGCCAATGCGGGCGTTAAAGGGATTCTAGGTGAAAAACCGATGGCCGCATCCCTGGGCGAAGCCGACGACATGGTTGAGGTGTGCGAAAAACAGGGTGCCAAACTGGCCATCGGACATCAAGGGCGCTTCTCAGCCGTAAATACCGAGATCCGCAAGTTGATCCGAGATGGTGCCATCGGAGAGCCAACCTTGCTTCATCGACGGAGCAAACCTAATGCCGGCTTGCTGAATATCGGCACCCACCTGATTGATGGCATCCGCTACCATTTATCAGACCCAGAAACGCTTTGGGTCATCGGGCAAATTTCGCGCACCACCGACCGGTGGGAACGTCGCACCCGTTGTGAAGATTTGTGCACGGGTCTGATCTGCTTCGAAGGAGGGGCGAGAGGAGTCTATGAAAGTGATCTCCCTCAGCCGCTTCTGCCAGCGGCTACGGTTTACGGCACAACAGGGCAAATTAAGGCCATGGAAGGTGACGTTTTACTTCAGAATGACAAAGCAAGCGGGTGGAAGGAAATACAGCCACCGGCAGAGGGCAGCGATCAGTTGCAAGAATTAGTCGATTGGATGGAGGGGAAGATTGCGGAGCACCGAAGTAGCGGGCAGCAGGCACGATATACAATGGAAATCATGATGGCCATATACGAGTCACTGCGTATCAAAAATGTGGTTGAAATGCCGCTCAAAACCAGAGAATCGCCCCTGGAATTAATGGTGGAAGATGGGACACTACCGGTGCTTAAGCCGGGACGTTATGATCTTCGCCACCCATTCCCGGAGCAGCAGAAGTGATACTATTTGTAGATCTAAAGGCGGCGAATTAAGTGACATATTGGAGCTTTTCGAAATTCCTGAGGTTAGAATGTCTATCAACACCGGGGCGGTGAATAAAACCAACGTTTGAAGCCATCTTCCAACAGTTATCAGAATTTCGAACCCAGACCAAGCCGGTCAGCCTGGGAGGTACGACCATGGGCGGTTAGTTAATCGAACAGGTGACAAACGAAGTCGATGTCACAACAAGAATAAGAGATAAATACGTCTGACATGAGAAGTGAAGCAAATAGTTTACAGAGCCATTATATAGCAATGCGAATAACAGGGTCAATAGGGGGTCAAAATTAGATGGTGTAAGGAAGTCAGTTAGGAGAAGAAAGAGACCACTGGAGGAGGAAAAAGGGTACTAACTGGTGCTGATACCCGCTTGATTGCCCCGTACACGAGTTATCTTTTGTCCGGGTATCAATAACTGTTTAGTTGCTTAGAACTTTCACTTCAGAATCACTATCTTGCGTGTAGGGAAAATAGATTTTTCGTTATACTTACATACCAGCTAAGTCAGCCTCAGTCAACCCAACTGTTAAAATGGTCGTCACAAAGCAGTCACAATCAGGACTTGCTTGATCAAATTAGCTGCCATTTTATGACCTAACTTTTTGCGACGTCGACTTGGTTCCTTCTTAATATTCCTACGTCGTTAGTTGAGTAAGGGCAAAATTGGCTGTGTAAGAAAAGCAATGTTCTATACGATAAAAACAAAACAGATTTAGGAGTAGACGATCATGTCGAAAAATTGTGTCAATGTAGCCGTTGTAGGTATGGGTATTGGTCGTCCTAATGGAACGGCTCTAGCCAACAACAAAAGGGGCAAAGTGGTTGCTCTCTGCGACCTGGATCAGTCCAGAATGGAAGATTTTGCCAAAGAATTGCCCGACTCGGTCAAATACTACACCGACTATAAGGAGATGTGCCAAGATCCAGATATTGACGCTGTTTTTGTCGGTACGCCTAACCAGTGGCATGTACCGATTGGCTTAGAGGTGGTCAATAATGGTAAGCATGTGATGATTACTAAACCTTTAGCTGATTCGGAGACGGCGGCAGAGGAGATGGCGGCTGCGGCTGATGAAGCCGGTGTGGTTAATATGATGTCGCTGTCTAAGCGTTTTGGCGATGGTTGTCGTCACTTGGGCCATCTGGCCCGAGACGGTTATTTTGGTGAACTCTACTATGCGCGCTCCCGCAGTGTACGCCGCAACGGCATTCCTGCCTGGAATCTGGGCTTCATCAAAAAAGGGGGTGGTGCTTTCCGGGACATGGGAGTTCACGCTTTAGACGCAGTTTGGTGGGTGCTGGGTACGCCTAAACCGGTACACGTTGTCGGCACTGCTGGAGCTAAGTTCGGTCCCTACGGTCGAGGCTATGGTTGGGGCCGAAAGTGCACAGAGGAGATTTTTCAGCAGTTTGAGGCTGACGACTATGCGGGCGGCTTTATCACCTTCGAGAATGGTGTGGGTCTGCAGATCGAGAGTTTCTGGGCGTCTCACCAGCCGAGCGAGTTCCAGATGGAACTATTTGGTACCGAAGCTGGAGCTAAATTCAAGCCGTTGATGGCTTACCGTTGCGATGATGACAAAGAAGAAGACATCAAATTGAAACCAACGGAGCGGATGCAGTCTTGGGACCGAATCGCGGATCACTTCATCAGCTGTATTTTGGACGGGACAGACTGTGAAGCCCCACTGAGGCACGGACTCATAGTACAAAAAATGATGGAAGGTCTTTTGCGAAGTGCCGAAATCGGATGCCCAGTAACTTTTGAGTAGACAGAACGGGAGGGCTTAGGCCGTGAATAAAAGTTGGTGCTTGTTGAATGCTATTGAAGAAAAGGAACGGGTACCAACTAGGCCAGCTAATACCCGCCTGATACCCCCTACACCAGCTATCTTTTGCCCAGGTTTCAATAATTAAATCAGTACAAAATAGAGGCTCGCAGAGTCCAGCAGAAATAATTACAGTCTTTCAAAATGAAGTTGAAGATCTGATATAAACTCAAGAGGTCTCGTCTGAAACTCTTTCCTTTAGATTAAAACTTCAAAAATAATGTCAGTTTCAGCCTAATTTCTGAAAATGGAGTTAGGTATGGTGGCGAAATTTAAAGAGATAAAATTTCATTGATTTTCGTCTACTCTTCTCATCAAAAGCTTGAGTTTTTGTTCATCCAACCTGTTGTTTATTCTAACCTTGCTGCACAAATCTATGCCAAAGGGGCTTACTTTTTCATATATGTAATTTATCGACATTGGTGGCTAAACTGCGACTTTACCCTAAATATATCAGTGACAGAGTTAGACCTTGTGAGTCTCTAAACCACATGAAGTGGGGAAATCCAGCATTTATTAGGGTTAACGCGCTCTGACTATCGGGATGAGTAGTGTTTAAGGCTAAAGGGTAGCTAACATTGTTCTCACCCCCCTCATCAAACTGAAGGTGACAGGCAACTGATGTTGTAATTTACAACTTCAGATTCGTAGCAGCTAGAGTTTAGAGTTAGAATACCGAACAAAATCTAGATATAGAGGCGACGGATACGGGAAGAAGCGAAGTCTAGAACACTGACGACAACAACAATGACTAGGACGATAGCGGCGGTTTTGGCATAGTTAAAGCTACGAATCGCGTCCCACAGTAACATGCCGATGCCACCTGCACCAACCATCCCAATCACACTCGCCGAACGAACATTGGCTTCAAAACGATAGAGCGAGTAGGAAATCCAGAGAGGGATTACCTGTGGAATGATGCCATAGGTAATTTCTTCGATTGGCATTGCCCCTGTGGCGCGAATCCCCTCTACAGGTTGTGGATCGATGGCTTCGACCGCTTCGGAGAACAATTTGCTGAGTGTTCCTAATGTATGCAAACTCAGTGCTAGCACACCGGCAAAAGGACCCAACCCAACTGCTGCAATAAACAACATGGCAAAAACCATTTCGTTGACAGATCGGAGTAGATCCATCAACCGGCGAACAGGTTGCGTCATCCAGCTTGGGGAGATATTGGATGAGCAGATTAAGCCAAACGGAATTGCCCCCATAATAGCTAAAAATGTGCCCCAAACTGCAATCTGCAGGGTAATGATCATCTCCTGCAAATAATCGGGCCAATCGAGAAAATCGGGTTTTAGAAAGCCACTACCATACTCCAGCATATTACCTCGATTTTTCCACAGGTCGCCAAAACGAATTTCTGCCCCCTCGATAGAAAAGAGCAGAATTGCAACCAACAGCACGGTTGCCACAAAACAGGAGAGAATGGTACCTAATGGTGTTTTGGGAACTTCTAACCTGGCAGACGAATTGTTTTCAGCTGAGGTTAACAAGACTTAATTATCACCGCTCTTCAAGTTTTGGCCGTATGGCCTCAAAATCGACCTCTGAGTCTGAATCGTAGATCCAGCCTAACTGCTCAACCGATAGATCTTCAGACGATCCATCAAAGACAATTTCACCTGATTTGAGTGCCACAATCCGAGGGCAAAACCGGATGGCAAAGCTGATTTGGTGCAGGCTAACTACTACGGTAATACCGTCTTGCTGGTTTAATTCACCCAAGGTTTCCATCACCAAACGGGCAGATGCTGGATCTAGCGAAGCGATTGGTTCGTCGGCTAAAATAATTTTGGCTTGTTGTTGTAGGGTACGAGCAATTGCCGCCCGTTGTTGTTGTCCGCCAGACAGAGTACCGGCCCGTTGGCTAGCATGACTGGCTAAACCCACACGATCTAGGGCTTGCATAGCCTCCATCTTCTCGCTCCGCGTAAAAAGGTGAAATAGACTTCTGTAGCCAGGAATTTTTGCTAACCGACCAACCAACACATTTTTCAGCAACGACATCCGCTCGACCAGGTTAAATTGTTGAAAAATAAATCCAATCTCGGCTCGGATTTTGCGAACATCAGAGCAAATCTGTCCTCCTGATTGCACTACTTGCCCCCAAACTTTGATTTGGCACTCAGAGCGTGCATCGCTGGCGATCAAGCCTGAAATGTGGCGGAGAAGGGTCGATTTCCCTGAACCGGAGGTACCGATCAAGCCAACCATTTCACCCGATTGAAACAACACATTGATCTCCTTCAGGGCTTGCAGATCACCAAAAGTTTTCCATAGGCTGATGATTTCTACCGCTGGTAGTTGATCAATCGATTTATTTGAATACGAAAGCAGGGGCTGTATTTCTTCGGCACTTACAGGCATAGTACAATCTGGGGCTTTCGAGAGGATTCGGATGCTAGCCTAGTTAGCACAGGCTAAATATCCAGCACAACTGCTTATTATAACATTTTCTGTTTGACCATTGTTATTGGGTTTGATAAAGTATACTAATCAGAAGGAGATCCGAGATGCAGAAAAGGCCAAACATATTGCTAGTTTTAGTCGACGATTTAGGGTATGGCGATCTGTCGAGTTATAGAGCACCAGATCTACAAACTCCCAACATCGACCGATTGGTCGTTAATGGCGTGAAATTCAATAATTTTTACGCTAACTGCCCTGTTTGTTCCCCAACACGAGCCTCAATCTTGACGGGCTGTTTCCCAGATTTAGTCGGTGTGCCTGGTGTGATTCGGACACACGCTAATTCCAATTTCGGTTATTTATCACCCGAAGCCACGATGCTGCCGGAGGTTTTGAACCGGGCTGGCTACCACACCTCGATTATTGGCAAGTGGCATTTGGGGTTAGAGTCACCGAATACGCCAACGGAAAGAGGGTTCGATCACTTTCACGGCTTTTTGGGCGATATGATGGACGATTACTATACGCACTTACGGCACGGCAATAATTACATGCGCTACGGCCAAACCCAAATCGATCCAGAAGGTCATGCCACGGACCTTTTTTCGGATTGGGCCATAGACTATATTGAATCTCGACGTGAAAAATCCGATCCTTTTTTCTTGTATCTGGCTTACAATGCCCCCCACACACCGCTCCAACCGCCGAAAGAGTGGCTAGATCGGTTAAAAAACCGTCAGCCACAGATGCCGCAAAATCGGCTTCATCTCGGTGCTTTAATTGAACATCTGGATCACGGTATCGGTCGGGTAGTCGCGGCTTTGGAAGAAAATCAAATGGCAGAGAATACCGTGATTATTTTCACCTCCGATAATGGGGGTGGATTAAACTTTGGTGCTAGTAACGCAAATCTACGGGGTGGCAAAGGAGAGATGTGGGAAGGCGGCATTAAAGAACCGATGTGCGTTGTCTGGCCGAACCAAATACAAGCCGGATCTACTGCCGATACAGTGGCACTGACAATGGATCTATTCCCCACCATTTGCGAAATTGCTGAAGTTGAATTTGAGCATCGGATTAACGGACAAAGTTTGTTAGCTGATATGCTAAATCAACCCACTACTATCGACCAGGATCGTGAGTTAGTTTGGATACGTCGGGAAGGAAACACTTTTGGCGGGAGAGCCTTTTATGCGATTCGGCAAGGACAATGGAAACTATTGCAAAATAGCCCTTTTGAACCACTCCAACTGTTTGATCTGGCAACTGATCCATTGGAAGCTAATCCATTAGATGAGCAACACCCACAATACCGCATTCTGTTCGATCAATTACGGGATCACATTATTCGGTCAGGATCTATACCTTGGCAGCGCCAGTCAACGACAGTTTAGGTTTCCCTATCTGACTTTCAGTTCAGGGTTGGCTCGTTGACAATGACATAGGGATTGTGTATACTTCTAATGTTTTTCAGGTATGTTGCGAATGGCGCGAAAAAGTAAGACTCAACGGTCGATGGCCAAAGGAAAGAAGCGCAAAAAGCTATTTTCATTGCGCAAGCAAAGCCACTCCAAAAATGAGAGGATTGGTCCTGATTTGATTCAAGATCGAATTCAGCAGAGCTTTGAATTAGCCAGTGAGCCCGAGTTGTTGGATTTGGCTTTTTCGCCGGATATAGTCCAGTCTCAAATCGTGTCGTTTTTGGATCAGCATCCTGACTGTGTAATCGAGGAACGAACTGATATCGCCCGTGATCCGGAGAAATTAGCAGATCTAACCACCTATTTTTCCAGCACACTACTGCCAGATCTATTGACTGACAATTTTATTTACCAGATGTCTCGTGCTCTAAAGGCTTGCGAGACACGATTGAAGATGATTGGGCAAAAAAATAAATCTGAAGCAGCTTTGATCACACGCTCGCTGATTGATATTTCGGACCAAGAAACCTTGCAGGAACATCCCCTGATTTTACGGATTGCATTTATGGCCTTAGATCAGGCGATTTTGGAACGGGAGAATCGGTCCTACCAACTGACGTTCTGTGGGCTATTGTTTGAACTGCTATACACGAACGAAATGATGGAGGGTTTTGTCGGTGGTGAACAGGGGTTTTACGCCAGATACTACGATAATAGCAACCTGACCACCAAAGACATTGCAATCGACTTAGCCAGTTTGCCCGCCAGAGCTCTCTACAAAAACTTTGATCCGCAGAAAGTCTATACCACGCTCCAAGAGAACACCGATTTCTGTCAGGTTGAAGATCAAGAACTAACCTGTCATAAATTTATCAGTGATGATCCACACCTCTACCTTGAGGTAGATCAGGAGCGCCTCCGATTGCACGCCTCATCGATGGACAGCTTAAACACCAGCATGGAAGCCATCGAAGATTTATGTGGAGACCAAATCTTTTTTCTGGCTAAAAGATTAGATCACACAACAAATAGTTACACAGAAAGGAGGTAAAGCAATGGCCAGATCGAAAAGTGGTCGAAAGCGACGTCGAACTCAAATCCGGCATCGTCAGAAAAGACAATTAAAAGCCAAGAAAGCTGCACCTAAAGAATAATCTGCTTCTAATTCGGGCAGCTTTCGATTTGTTAATTTAGTTGGACTTAGTCAAGTTTTTTTATGCAGAAGCCCTCAAATCGAATCCAGTGTTCCCCCTCCTCCGGGCCATTGTAACATTGGATGCTGACCTGATCGTTTTTAGGAGCGGGTAACTCACCAGTGGCAGCCGTCTTAAAATCAGACTCACCTTCTGGTCGATAGGTCGCTTCCCAAGAATCAGCGGTCACAATTAACCTCAAGCGGACGCTTTTGGTTGGCATTGGTTGTTTACCGGGAATAATATACAGGTCACCATCAATCAACTCTTTGACCTCTTTAAAGACAGGTGTCCCATCGTTGTACCAGGTAATTCCTGCTTGTTCGTACTGTTGGGTCGGAAGTGTGTGATTCGAAACCGTAACCTCAATTGCAAAGCTGCCCTGACTACGATCTGGTGCTGGGCGTAACAGGGCATTTTTAACCGTATCTGCCACTCCAGGCTCGACCCGGATCTCCAACCCACTATCTACAATACGCCAATGGTCAGGATGCTCCCGCAACCATAACCAACCTGCGTCTAAATTACCGTCGAAATTATCTTCAAAAATAATTGTTTCCTGAGATGAACTCATGTCCTCAAATACCTCTATACAAATCATCAGTAATTATAAAAGAAAACCGCAAAATTGAAAAGGAATTATTGAGTAAAAGAAGATTTTGCAATTTTGACCGGGCGCCTGCTAAACTTGTCGGCGAAGCGGCATTATCAAAACAGGATGAAAACTTCAGCTTTTGCTTGTGAGCACGTTAGTAACGTAATTATATTTTCTTGAACTAAATAAAGGAGTACATATTGGCTGACCAAAAAGCAACAAACATTATATGGCATCAGTCTGAAGTCAATCAGGCGGCCAGGGAAGAATTACTGAAGCAAAAAGGGGTCGTTATCTGGTTCACGGGCTTATCAGGCTCCGGGAAGTCGACCGTTGCTAATCAGGTCGCAAACGACCTCCATCAACTGGGCAAGCTAACTTATGTCTTGGACGGTGATAATATCCGTCATGGGCTAAACAAGAATCTCGGGTTTTCGCCTGAAGACCGCGAAGAAAATATTCGTCGAATTGGCGAAGTGGCTAAACTGTTCGTCGATGCCGGAGTCATCACGACTACCGCCTTTATCTCTCCTTATCGTAAGGATCGGGACAAAGCACGAGAGGTCTTGGAGGATGGTCGTTTTATCGAAGTTTTTGTAGATTGCCCGCTGGAAGTTTGCGAAAATCGTGATCCAAAGGGATTGTACAAAAAAGCACGGGCAGGTGAAATTAAAGGATTTACAGGGATTGATGCCCCCTACGAAGCCCCAGAAAAGGCCGAGATCGTGATTAATACCAATGACTTAGATCTGGCTGCTTCCACCCAAAAGGTAATCGACTATCTATCTGACAAAGGCTCATTGTCCTAACCTACTATTCCTAAATAACTAGCAGGTAATGGTCTTCTATCAACCTATACTCAATTGATAGAAGCGGGAACGGCTCTAGGCTAGGGTAATATTTCAAGGTGATCAATTGCCGTTTTCATTGCTTCCCTGACCACCTTTATCTCCCCTTTTCGTTTTCTTGCTTGATCCAAGTGGCCAATGACCGCTTTATCGCCGATTTTGGCCAGTGCTTCTGCTGCTAAAAACCGCACGCGATAGTTGTCATCCGATAAGGCAGTGAGTAGCGGCTTGACCGCATTTTGATTGCCATAAACTTTCAGTAATTTTGCACCATTGGCCCGTACCCGACTGTCTTCATCCCGCAGATCGTTGATATACCGTTTCATTAGAAACTCATCTGCATGATCTGGATCGATTTGGCTTAAGGCTACGGCTACATTTCGACGAACTAGATAACTCGGATTCGACAAGGCCGCCGTTAAGCTGGCAGTTGCTGGCTCCCCGATCTGAACTAATGTCCTAGTGATAGTAGACCTAAGTTCACTGTCTTGATGCTGAAGTCGCCGGATTAAATTTGGTACCGCAGATTTACCAACTACGCTTATGATTTTTGCTGCTTCGGGTCGTAGATTTGGCTCTTCTAACAAGACGAAGAGAGTATCAAAGGACGGCTCTAAAAATGTGGTTTCTTCGACCTTCTTGGCTGTTTCGGCCAGGGTCAGGAGAGCACTTTTTCTCAGATTCAAATTCAGGTTGGTGTCAGTAGCATAACCAATTAGGTTTTGGTTGACCAGCAGATCTAAGTTATTATTTATTGCCTCGACATCGCTAATTTGGCGAATTGCTAACAGCGCTGCCATCCGGGTAGATAGATCTCGATCCTGCAAATCGCCGAGGTAACGGCGCAAACGAAAAGATTCTGCTTGGTCTGGTGCAATGTCGGTAGCAATAAACTCTACTAACGCTCGTGTGGTTCGATTCTGAGACCGTAAGCGGGTCTGAATCTGATCCAGAGCAGAAGTTCCAATCTTTTTGAGAGCATCGGTCGCCGCCGACCGGATCGAACTGTCTGAATCACTCAAGGCATCTAAGAGAGGGTCGACCGTAGCCTGTAACCGAGCGTCAGATTCCAGATGATTAGCGATCAATCCAACCGCAACAATGGCGTGCCAGCGTGCAGAGGCGTTTCCACTACTTAACAGCGGCACTAGTGCCTCCACGGTGGTATCCCCAATTTGACCGACTGTTATGGCCGCTTGCTGTCGGACTCGTGCATCTGAGTCGGATAGCGCTGCGGTGACGCCATCCGATAGGATGCCTAATTGTCCCAGTTGTTTGAGACCATTGGCCCGAATGCTAGGCTCTGGATCTTTGAGGTCGGCTTGGCTTTTCAAAACTCGATAGCTGTGGCTTTGATCAGGTTGCAACATTTCCAGTGTTTGTAAGGCGACCATTCTTAGTGTTGCATCTTCTGCATCTAATTTGCTAATTAACAAATCGAGGGCCGGTACGCCGATCTGGGCCATTACGCTAACGACTACCGGATTTGCCACTCCCTCGTCTGTTACCAATGCGTCTAGTATCTGTCCGGCTTCCGGCATTCCAATAGTCACAAAGACCTGTCCTGCTTTGTGACGTACCGTCGTATCTTGATCCTGCAAAGTTAACAGGAATGGGTCTATCGCTTCCATTATAACTTCTTTCCCTAACCGTTGAGCTATAGACTGAAGAGCGTCCAGCGATGCTAAACGGACAGCTACAGCTGTGTCTGACAATATAGCTACTAAGGAGGACACTGCTTGTTGACTACCGATTTGACTTAGATCTCGACAGCCCAGTACTCTGATAGTTTCCGTACTGTCCTGTAAGTCGGCCCGGGCCTTGACTTGCTGGTATTGGAGATGTTGTTGCGGATTGAGTCTTGCTAAGGCTTTGAGTGCAGCGGCCCGTACGGCGAGAGTTGGATCACCAATGTCAGTTTCATAGCGTGTAATTTGGTATTTAACCGACGCTGCCGTTGGTACAATTTTGACCATAGCATCCGCCGTGTGCGCTCGAACCGTCGCCTCCGAATGAGAAAGCAGAGGAGTCAGCTTAGCCAGCGCTTTCTCAGATCTGATTTCCCCTAACGCATCAATGGTAGCTAATCGAACATTTGAGTCTGGATCTTTTAACAGTTGAAGTAGCGGGTGTACGGCTTTCTCGTCTCCTCGTATCCCGAGTGCATAAGCACCAAAAAGGCGAACCGCAGCCTCCTTATGGTTCAGTTGCGTTATGTGTTGACTAACTTGTGCTTGAGCTAGTTGATTCAGCACCAGTCCCCAACCTAGTATCAACAAATACCAAGATCGCACATGCTTGTGCATTCGATCCACTCCTAACAAGAAACAGAAATAATATCCATATACTATTTCTCTATATACTGTTTCTTCTACAAATGATTAATCATCCAGTTGTAAGATCTGGTTTGGCCTGTACCATCGTTTTCCCGCCCCTCATACTCACACGTCCACACCCCATCGTAGTCTGCGCCTTTTAAGCAATCAACCGCTTTCTGCAAGTCGATTTCGCCTTCACCTAGGGCTTCGCCCTGGTAGTTACCACGTGATCCCCGGCCGTCTTTGAGGTGCATATGCAGAACATAAGGCGCCAGCATTTCGTAATATCGACCAACTGTTTCCAAATCGTGACCGAACCAGCGGTAGTTCATGGTATCCAGGCAACTCCCAACCCAGGGTGAGTTAACCTTTTCAATTAACTCTAGCATTAGGTCACCATCATTGGTAACAACGCCATGATTGTCCACCGCCAATTTGACTTGATCCCGCTCTGCGAACTGATCGACACAGCGTTGCAGGCAGTTTGCCATTGCTTCTACCCATTGTGTTTCAGGTACACTGTCTTTGGGCGAACCACCTTCCATCCGTAATGTTTTAGCCCCAAGAATTTCGGCTAGACCTGCAATCTGCTCAGTGCGATCAACTTGGGCTTTAACGGTTTCTGGGTCCGAAACCACAAAGTCATTTCCAACGGCGAAAGCGTTTACCTTCAGGTTCCAGTAATCGACCTTTTTTCTTAGCTCTTCGGCTGCTTGTTCGGGGTTGTCTCCGGAGACTGAACCCGCTTGTAACTCGACATACTCAAATCCAGTTTCGCTACAATACTTAAAAAAATCGTCAATCGTACCGGCGAAATTATAGTGAATCAGTCCAATTTTTACCGACATAGTACGTCCTCTTATTTTCTCTGTTTCGTTCAGTTAAATTTGATTTAGTACGGTTATTTTTATTTAGTTGCCCGCCACTGTCGCACCTGTTGTGCGACGTTGAGGATAGTGTTAGTTTGTACCTCTTCTGTGTGGTGTGACAAAAACTGACACAAGACCTCAAATTCCTCTCCGGAGAAACCACCACCATGATAATAGCTGGCTGGATCCCACATCGACGGTTTCTCTGGTGACATGCCGTGAAAAACAAAGATAATCCATCGCTTTTGCACCATTGCTGCTTTAGCCGCTTGTATCAGGTCATTACCCGACATCCAACCGCTGACAATCCAAGAAGTCAAATAGTGTAAATCAGTTAAGTCAGGATGGTTAGCGGCTTCTCCCGTCCCCCGTGCAGCAGGAAAATGTTTGGCCACGATGGGAACGTAACTCTGCCGATATAGCCCTTCCCCAACATGATTTTGGTAGCAAGGATAACAAAATGTCCGTTCTGTCTGTTCCGGTAGTAAGTTTCGTAGATGTTGTTCAGCTAATAGAATATCGTCCTCCATCTCAGCTAACGATGTCGTCTCCAGCGACTTTTGGTTAGACCAACCAAAGTTACGAGAACAGATGTGACTGACGGTGTGATTTCCAATCTCATGTCCAGACAAACCGACCTCTCGCCACGGCGCCAAATCGGTTTCTGTCCGGGGGTTAATGTAAAAAGTAGCGTAGAGACCAAATTGATTTAGAGTTGGAACTGCAATCTCTAACTGAGACGCTGAACCATCGTCAAAACTAAGTGAAACGGCTCCGGTGTCTTTCCAAAGTTGTGGTTGGTTCATTTCTTTTGATTAGGTTCCGATGTGCATAGATCAAGGCTGAAACACGAGTTTAGTTCGTGGATTCGAAAACCAGAGGTACAGAAGAGAAAAGGCGTTTGAAACCATCAATCTGATTCCAAACGCCCTATAATTTATCAGCTAAATTAAGACTGACTGACTACTGTCCACGTTTTTTCTGCTCTGCCAAGTAACCGCTGATAATACCAATCTGCTGTTGCGCTCGCGTAACAGCCTGTGAAACCTGTGCATCGCTAGGCGGTGTGGCCTGATACCTTGACCACAAATCGTCGTAAGCAGTGATAGCCTTTTCATATTGCGTCTTGGCTTCAGCACCTTGACTCGCATCAGCGATTAGTAGATAAGAATCAGCAATTTGCAGATATGATAAATCCGCATACTTGGTTCCTGGATACTTGTCGATGATCGACTGGTAAGCCGAAATTGCCAAATTGGCCTTGTCGGCAAGCTCTCCAGAAGCGGTCTCAGCTGTTCGCGCGGTATTCAAAACGGATTCAGCACTCTGATATTCGTAGAAGGCCAATGCGGTTTTTGTTTCGCGGAGATACATTCCGGCCTCGTTCTTCGTATCTTGACTAATCCCAGGTACTTCCATCGCTTGAGAATATCTCTCAACAGCGGCGGTATAGAGGCGCATTCGCTCAGACGATTCTATATCCGGCACTGAGCCTTGATTATAAAATTTATTGCCCAAATTGACAAATGCGTTGGCTGCATAGGGACTGGCCGGATAATTATCTGCCAAGACCTGATTGGTATCGAACAGTTCATTCAACCATTTCTGGCTGCCATCTTCATCTCCGTCGGCTTTAGCAACTTCGGCTAAGTAAGAGTAGCAAGTCGAGATGGCGTAAACAGCTTCAGGAGCAGTCTCAGAGCGAGGAAAGTTTTGATAAACTTTCTTATACTCATCAATGGCTTTTAGATACTGGTTGGAGGCGTAGAAGGCGTCACCGGCCTGGAATTGCCAAGTCGGTGCATCTTTAGCCGATGAGAACCGCTTTGCTAAATCCTGAAAGGTCAGGGCCGACTGAGCGAAATATTCTTGGACCGCATCGGAAATCCCCTCATCCTCCCCTAGTTGGACACGACCTAACTCGAACTGAGCAGTACTGGTGTAAACCAAAGAGGTTTGTATCGCTTCGCTCAGTTCTTGCGAAGCGGGAAATACCCCTTTATCCGCATAGGCCACAAACTTTGAGAGAGGACCAATTGTGTTTGTCAGGTCACTCTTGTTCTTAGAGGCTGATCCGAGTGAATAGGAAACCTGCCCTGATTGGAACAGAGCATTCTGCACATACGGTACCAGTGAACTATCGAGTTTGGCTACATCACCAGCAATTGTCTCAACGTCAGCAAAAGCCTGAGCAGAGTCACGCATAGCCTGAATATATGGTGCTAAGTCTGTTCCAACCTCTTCCGAGTAGAGAGTTCTGGCTTTATCAAAGAATAGGCCTCCGATATTATATTGAGCCGAAACTCTTTGCGCTGCAGGTGTGGAAGGATTATTTTTAGCAACTTTCAAAGACTGGACCGCTTCGGCAATAGCTTCGTCTAAACGTCCTAGCTTCTTGAGCAGGTCGGACTTTCGCAATTGCGCGTCGGCAACCATGGATTGAATGTTGCCATCATCTTCATTGCTATAGTCAGCGACCAGTACTTGGTAAGTATTGAGGCTATTTTCATCATCGTTAAGTCGATCTTCATAGATCAGGCCCATTCGATAGTAGGATTGCGCCTGGACAATCCGATTATCAGTATTCTGAATTGCATTCTGATATGCCAATAGCGCATCGTCATACTGCTTCAGGCTTTCGTCCAGTGCATAGCCCATAGCGAAGTAGGAACTACCTTTCAAGTCAGAGTCATCCGTATGATCAATGATGTATTGATATTCGCCAACGGCCTCTGCACTCTTGCCGGTGTTGCTATACAACTCAGCCAATCGAGAGTGCGACTGGAAAATCAGATCCAGGCGAGTCGCATCATCGGTTTGACTTTCATAAGAAGTCGCGGTGTTATAAGCTGCAATAGCACCATTACTGTCGCCTAAGCCCTGTTTCGACAGCCCCATGGTGTAGGCCGCACTAATGTTATTTTCAGGACTAACATCTTGGTCCAGTACCTGTTGTGCCGTTGAGGACGCATTCTGGAAGGCCAACTGTTTGGCCTGTGGATCTGATTCATTACTACCACGCTGGTAGTAACAGACGGCCAACTGATACAGGCCATTAATCAGAACTTCCGAGTCGGCAGTGGGGTAGTTTTGTTGCAGTCTTTGATACTCAACGATAGCTGTATCGTAATCACCTGCCCCATAGGCTAAATGTCCAATTTTGAGTTGAGCGCGAGATCTGGAATCGACGGGCGCGCCTTGATTATCAGCGATTCGTCTCAAACTGGCGATCAATTGGTCACGTTGCTCTTCAGATTCGATGCCCTGCTTTTCAATGGCACTGGCCTTGACCAGGTCAATGTGACTTAACGCTTTAAGAATTCTGTCGTCCGCAGAGGAACCAAGTTTCTGGTAGGCTTCATCAGCGTAGGCAAGCACGTTTGCCCATTGCGCGTCATCACCACCTTGAGCCAAGTCACGATAGGCCAGAACCAAGCCGTAGTAAGCCTCAACCAGGTTGGGGCTATCGGAGTAGTCGGCGATTACTTTGTTAAAAGCAGCTATCGATTGATCCATTAGGGAAGGATCTTGGCTGGTAGCTTTATAGTAGCAGAGACCGATCAAATACTGGGCGTCGTCGGCATATTCACCGGTAGGGTTGCCTGCCACAACTTTTTCGTATTCGACGGCGGCTTCACCGAATCGCTCCTCAGCCCGAAGCAGGTCCGCCAACTTAATGGCGGCTAGAGACTGATTATCAACGTTGAGCGAATCCATGATTTTGGCGTAGTGCTCAATAGCAGCCGAGGAGTTGCCTTCGTTGATATAGCTTTGTGCCACCAACAACTGAGCACGTTCATAGTTGTCGCTATCTTCACGGATTGCTATGTAGAGTGTGCGTGCCTCTTCCCACTGTTCCATCTTTTCGTGTGCCAGTGCTTGGTTGAGTTGGCACCCTTCAACTTGGCCAATTCTTTCCGGGAAGTCGTCGTAACGGCCTTCCTCGATTCCAGGCAAGAATGCGTCATCTTTGAACTTCTCAACCGCTGCGTTGTAGGCTGCCACCGACTTTTGCAGCAATTCCTCGTCAAACGCGCCTTCGGTATCACCCTCAGCGGGTTTAGCCGCTTCATAATAGGCCCGGCCTTCTTGGAACTTAGCAACCAATTTCATCAGATGAAACTTGGGTAGATCCATAAACGACCACAGGTTAGCATATTCTGCAGCCGCTTTCAGATACTGCTCAAAGTCATGGAACTGCATATCGGCAAACTTCAACTGAACTTCAGCCGCTAAAATATCGAGTTCGGGATCTTCTTTGTTTTTATCGATGAACTCACGTGCGACCTTTTCCAACTCCTCTTTTCGGTCCAGATCGTTCAAGGCCCAAATTGCACCGTAGAGAGCATGGGGGGCTACCGGATCAGTGGGAAATTGGTCAACCGCTTTTTGATACCAACTGAGGGCGATTTCTAAGTTTTGAGTTGCCTGATCCTCTTCGCCAGTCTCACGCTGTTTGGTCGCTAACTTATAGTGTGTTTCACCCATTTGGTAAGTGACATAGGGGATCAACTCCGATTCCTGAGCATGTTCATCCAGAATTCGCTGATAGGCGGCCGAGGCTTCGCTCCAACTTTCCTGGCGGAAGTGGCTATCGGCAATACCCAATTTGGCCTCAGAAATAAAAATACTTTCTGGATAAGTATCTAGCAGCGTTTGGTAAGCCGTAATGGCGTTGGCATAGTCGCTTTCGTCGAAATAGGTTCGACCAATTGCGGTCTGGATTTCGGCTTGAACATCTTTATCATCCGTATTTTGGATGGCGAGTTCGTAATTGACCCGTGCGTTATCGTAGTCTTTTTGACGAGCGTAAATTGCACCTGAGTCAAAGTAGGCAGCCGTGACATACTTGCTATTTGGGAACTTGGTGATAAAGTTGGTATACCGACCGATTGCATCTTCGAACCGATTGAGTTGGCTGACACAATAAGCCGCTTTGTACATGGCTTCGGCTTGTAGATCCGGATAGTTTTTGAACTCCTCCGTAGCTAACTTGTCAAACTCCTGGTAGGCTTGTTCATAGTTTTCTTCATCTAGGAATGATTGCGCAATCAGGTGTTGGGCGTCGTCCTTAAAGTCCGAGTTAGGGAATCCGTCCAGAACTTCCTTGAAAGCCTGGCGGGTTTCGTCATATTTTTGCAGCTTGTAGTTTAACTGGCCCATCGCATACCAGGCGTTTTCAACAAACTGGCTATTGGGAAAGTTTTCGACCAACTCCATGAACTTGGGTTCGGCCAATTCATACTGCTCTTGCTTGTAGAGCACATTTGCCCAAAGGTAGGTCAACCCTTCCATGTGACGAGGTACGACTGCATTGGGAAAAATTTCTTCAATAATCTCAGTCGCGGTAAGGAAGTGGTTGAGGTCACCGGTGTCTTCTGCCATTTTGGAATAGCAAACGGCAATCTTAAACTTAGCCAGTGTATAGAAGTCTTTGTCAATCACTTCTGTCTTGACCATTGGCTTCAGAGCTTCTTCTAGTGCGTCCTCGTATTTGCCAATCGCACCTTCATAATCTTTTTTGGTGTAGAGTGCTTCACCCTCTTTGTAGAGGGATTCGACCTTCTTGGAACTTCCAGCTGGCCAAAACATTACCAGACCTAAGGCTAAAACAGCTATCGCAGTTATCACCTTGTTATTCATTTTACTCTCCTTATTGCAAAGTTAATCTTAGAATCAAAATCATGCTCAAAAGCAAGGGTTGCATGTAAATGTTAGGATTCACCATCCGCTTAAATTACTTAAAGTCCACTTAAACTTAAATTTGTATCACGTCTCGGATCTTGTTTTAACGGCACAACCATTTCGCGAAAAACCTCTGGCAAGCGATTGATTCTGGCCAAACGGCTCTGTGGCGGTGCACTGTAAGAAAATGCGAATAGTGAAGACGTATTCGCTCCTATACCTGCTGGTTCAACAGTAGATTTAGCGGTAGTAACAACCATAAGATCTTCACTACCATCAAGTAGAGGAACTTCATCCCCCACTTTTAAAAAGTCAATTTCATTGCTGTCCTCACCGACTAGAGGTCGAACACCCTCGGGTTGATTAACGGGAACTGCAGGTGAATCTAGTACCTGACTGGTAACAGCTAAGTCCCCGAGCTGTTGTTGTGCTGCTTGTGAAGTGGCGAAAATTAGCCGATCAAATCGTTGATTATCCTCAGTTGAAAGATCAAAGGCAAAGAGGCTTCTACTATTATCAGGTGGATCTGACAGGGCCAAATTTCCTGAAACTTGATTCAGCGAAGAACTGGAAACCGTCAGATCCGAAGTTGAATCAGTCAAAGAGATTTTAAAGATAGCCATGGAAAAAAGAAAAATTAATAATCCACTTGAATATCGAGTCAAAGGGGGTAAGAGTTTCCATTCAAAGCTAAAAACCCTCCCTAACCTACGCCACCAGTGAAAATCAGCGGGCCGATTTTCGATCCGCTGTTGTAAATTGGTAAAGACTTGATCCTGATTCGGCAACGGTGGTGAATGGTAATACTGTAGTAAATCCTGAACCTTGACGAGAGATTCTAACGCATAACGACAAAAATTGCAACCCCCTAAATGACAATCAACCATTGTACGCTGCCCCTCGGTTAACAGATTATCGTTGTAATCAGAGAGACGTCGTTGTACCTGTTTGCAACTTAGACTCATGTCTTATTCTCCCTTCAGCAGTGATTTAGCCGTTCCGGGATGACAGGCGACGCCCGTGTAAGGACGAAGTAAGATACGCAATTTTTTTCGTGCATAGTGGAGGCGAGATCGAACCGTACCTTCTGAGCAACCGAGAATATCCGCTATCTGTGGATGGCTTAGGCCTTGTAGTTCGTGCAAAATAACCACCGTTCGATGGTTGAGTGATAGGCTATTGACAGCTTGCGTTACCCATTCCTGAAGCTCTTTTTTTTCCGCTTCACGGGTTGGGTCCTGCCTAGGGTCAATTTCCTGTTGGATCGCTGTCTCACCCACAGTTGAAAACAGCGATTCTCGTCGCCGACTTCGGCGATTAACTGCGTCAATCGATAGATTGACCACAATCCGATACAGCCAGGTTTCAAATGCTGAATCCTGGCGAAAAGAGTGGATCGAATCGTAAACCTTTAGAAAGGTGTCTTGCAACACATCGTTAGCATCATCAAGGTTTTTGGTAATTTGCATTGCTAACCGATAGACCAAATGCTGGTACTGATCAACCAGGATAGCCAAAGCCGTCATATCTCCAGCCTGAAGATCGGAGACCAAAATGGTTTCTGTTCGTTCCAAAGGCTACCCTCTTTAATCCTTATGCCTATCTATCAGATCTACGATTAGACGTTTTGTTTTACCAAACCGTTCAATTTTTTTTGCCGTGGTTGAAACTAGACGAACGCGACCATATTGAGCATCATCTTAACGATTTACTGTTACCAGGCCAGGTTGTATCTGCTGGATGGCCCGATCTGTCTGAGTTGAAATTCCAACCAGTATTTCCAGCGATTTTTGGGCATAAACCGGATCTGACCTTAACTGGCTCGCAGCATTGTCTACCAATGAGTGAATTGTGTTGAGATCAATTCGGGCTAAGTCTACAAACGTTCGCCGGGCTAGATCCCAGGCCCCCGCTTTCTTATAGCAGACCCCCAGTTTTAGATAGACCTCCGGCTTCTGAATGCCCAAAGCTACAGTTTTTTCCAAACATGCTCCAGCTCGAAGATAATCACCTATCATGTAAAATTGCTGACCCAGACTCATTACTACGTCATCCAGCAAAACTCCGTCGCTGGCCAAGCTTTCCCTTACCTCTCCTACCTCCAACATGCCACTTTCTCGTAGAAGTCGTTTCGCATTGTACTTGAAAATCGGCGAAGATTTCCAACTGGCCAGTTCGGTACTGGCGTTGGGTCTGGATAGTGGACCGATCCCCGCTTCAGAGGTTTGCCGTCTCTGACTTTCAAGATCCGTTCTTTGTATCGGAACTTCAGGATTCATCGTCTGTTCAGTAACAACTGTTCCCCCCAAAGCCTTCAATTTCTGCTGTACCGAATCCTTTGTTTGCGGAAAGTCTACTAACAGGCGGGTGTAAGTCTGCCGGGCTAGATCTACTTGATAGATCTGGGTGTAAATCTCGGCGATGCGTAGCAAAACTTGGGGCCGGTCTTCTGCTTTGGCAAATCGCTGATTGTAATCTTGATAGCGTTGGAGCGCATCATCGTATCGAGCTTGGTGGAACAGGCAATCGGCAATTCGTCTTCGGGCCAAAATTGCTGGCTGATGGGTAGAAAAATCGAGGGTATACTGTAGATACCGATCATGAGCCTGGCTATAATTTTCCTGTGAAAAGTCGTGTTCTGCCAATGTCCATAGAGCCACCCTCGCTTGGGGAGAGGTCGGTTGTCGGTCGACAATTGTCTGAAAAACCGAGAGCCCCTTTTCAGTGTTGTCCAACTGGTGGTAGTAGATCTGCGCAGCTTTCAGACGCGCCTCTTGTGCTGATTCTGAATCCGGATTGGCTTCCACTACTTCTGCATAGTGTCGTAAAGCCAGATTCGGACCGGCGAAGTGTGGTGGTGCGGTCGTTGCCAAACGGCAAGCATTTAGAACCAGAAGCGCCAGAAACACCCTAAGCAGAGACATAAGCTAGACAAACAGTGGTCGGATCACATTACCTTCGTTGACTACCCGAATCGGACGGCCTGCCCGCGAGTAATTTTCCAGATTATGGTCGATCCCTAACGCAAAACAGAGCGATGCAAGCATATCTTGCACCGAAATTGGGTTACCCAAGACCTTAGTACCATCTTTATTGGTGGCTCCGATTGTCTGCCCTCCTCGAACACCACCACCAGCTAACACCATCGACCAACCATTAGGAAAATGGTCTCGTCCTTCGTCTTTGTTGATCTTAGGGGTACGACCAAACTCACCTAGCCAAACTACCAGGGTTTTATCCAACAATTCTCGTTCAGATAAATCGTCAATCAAAGTTGCAAAGGCAGGATCGATTACATTCATTAGATTTCCGATCCGACCGAAGTTATCGTTGTGCGTATCCCATCCATCGAGGGAAACCTCGATAAACTTAACTCCTTGCTCTACCAACCGACGCGCCATTAAGCAACCTTGGCCAAACTGATTCATGCCATAAGCTTTCCGCAGAGCAATAGGCTCTTCATGTAACTCAAAGGCTTTCTTACGTACGGAGTTAATCAGTTTGTTAGCCTTATTATAGATCGCTTGGTGGGCTTCGGTGCTTCTACCTGCGCGATCCAGCAGAAAGTCTTTTTCTAGATTTTGTAGCATCTGAAGACGCTGTTGAAAGCGGTGAGCATCCATCTGCGGTGGATAGTCGATATCATCAATCGGCTTCATCGGATTGTTGACCACAAACGGATCGTGTGCCGCATTCAGGAAACCGCTATTATAGCCCGGTGAATTGATGTTGATGGAGTGGGGCAACTCAAAACTTTCATCCCCCAAATAATGGGAGATCAGTGAGCCAAGGGTTGGATGTTTAACTACTCCGGTTGGGGCGTAACCGGTATGGAGCAGATAGCGAGCCCGTTCATGATTGCCTTCTTGCGTCACCATAGAGCGGATGACCGTCAAATGATGGGCTTGTTCTGCCAACAGCGGCAAGGTCTCGGCAAATTTTAGATCGGGTACATTTGTCTTGATAGCTTTGAAAGTACCACCATTAACTGAGTTGGGTTTGGGGTCAAAGGTATCTAGTTGGCTCGGTCCACCGTTCATAAACATGACGATGCAGTGCTCTGCTAGTGGACGGGGTTCGGTCGGCCCGGCTAAGGCAGAAAAGCGTGCATGTTGCCAGGCAATAGCACCAATAAGGCCACCTAGTCCGGCTTGGATAAACTTCCGTCGAGACGGGTCTGGTGGGCAAAAATCCGCGCCTGAAAGATCGTGAGGGGTGAACAGCACAGTTGTCACCTCATTAGCTGGCTAACATCTTAAGGAAAGACTATAAAAAAAGGCGGCCCAAAATCAGTTTGGGCCGCCTTTTGAAACTCCCCCGGACGGGCTCGAACCGCCGACCTAGTGGTTAACAGCCACCCGCTCTACCAACTGAGCTACGGAGGAAACTGCACCAATCTGGTACACCCGTTAATTATACATACTACCTCCAACAGGCGCAATACTTTTTTGAAATCTCGGGCCTGTTTTTGCTACAATTGCCTCCATGCTGTTTTGTGTCCAGAATTCCAAACGCACCAACCTTGCATTTACATTTTTGACCTGTCTGATCCTAGTCAGCCTCTTCCGTTGTGGAACGGACCGTGAATTTGAATCCAAGCAGGCCGAACAGAATCTGGCCAAGGGCTGGGAGGCCTACCATCAGCAGTCCTTCGCTGAATCCTTATTGAACTTTGAACGGTCTATTCACTTAGATCCAGACCTTTCCGATGCCTACAACGGCCTGGGCTGGAGCCATCTCAGCATCTTGCAAACAGCCGAAATACCGCCACAATCACTGGATCTCGCTCTGATGGCTTTCGAACAAGCCATCCGCTCAGACAAGAAAAATGCTGATGCTTGGATCGGTTTAGCCAATACGCTCTTTTTGCGTCGAAAAAGTGCCACCGATTTCGAGTCGGCTATTTTAGCCCTAGACAGTGGACTGACCGCTGATTCATCCCGACTTTATCGACACGACTATCAATCGGTCTCCGATGTCTATACCTTGAAATCCCTCTGTTATCTCTATTTAGGGCAAACCAATCAAGCCAACCAGTGGTTGGAAAAAGTAACCTCCGTTTCAACTATGGTTCCAGCACTACACCTTGAATTACCAGTACAAATTGACTAAATCGAATGGCAAAAAACAAATTCAAATTGCTACAAACAGATACCGGTACGAACGCACGGTTAGGTCAACTGCGAACTGCACATGGATTGGTCAATACACCGATCTTTATGCCCGTCGGTACTAAGGCTACTGTCAAAACCTGTTCTCCACGAGACCTCGTAGATCTAGGTGCCGAAATCATACTCGGCAATACTTACCACCTTTACCTCCGACCAGGTCATAATATCATTCGGCAAGCCGGTGGATTGCACAAGTTCATGGCCTGGAAAAAGCCGATTTTAACCGACAGTGGCGGGTTTCAAGTCTTTAGTTTGGGCGCATCCCGTACCATCACCGAAGAAGGGGTAGAGTTTAAGTCCGAGATCGACGGTCAAAAACACATGATTACGCCTGAACGATCAATTGAGATTCAAAACGCGCTGGGTGCTGACATCATTATGATTTTCGACGAATGTCCGGCGCACACTACTGATCGCGCCTACATTGAAAGCTCGATGCAGATGACTTTGCGCTGGGCGGAACGGTGCCGACGGTCACACCAGAACATCAATCAGTTGCTGTTCGGAATTGTGCAGGGAGGATTTTTTGCCGATTTGCGTCGTATTAGTGTGGAAGGTACGGTTGCCCTCGACTTTCCCGGCTATGCCATTGGTGGATTGAGCGTGGGTGAATGTAAAGATTTGATGTATGAAACGCTAGCTGTAACTGCACCATTTCTGCCAGAGGATAAGCCTCGCTACTTGATGGGAGTTGGTACACCTGAAGATCTAGTCTACGGTGTTAGTTGCGGCATCGATATGTTCGACTGCGTAATGCCGACTCGAAATGCGCGCAACGGATCACTGTTTACAACCACCGGGGGGATTAAAATTCGCAATGCTCAATATAAAACTGACTTTACCCCCTTAGATCCCAACTGCACCTGTTACACTTGCCAATATTTTACCCGAGCCTATATGAGGCACTTACACCTCGAAAACGAAATCCTTGGACATCGCCTAAAAACTATCCATAATCTTCACTTCTATCTAAGCCTGATGTGCGGGATCCGATTCGCTATCACCGATGGATCGTTCACCAAACTAAAAGACCAGATTCCAACCTTAGTACAGATAGGTCAGGACGTTTCCTCTAGCCTAACCCACTAAAAATTAGGAAATTAGATGCTTTGTAGGGTGAAAAGCGACAGGAAACGTAAGATTATCCTCGTACTATATACACAATCAGTTGCATGTAAAGAGCAACTCTTTCTGAATCCAAGCAATAATCTCACTCACCCCTTCGCCACACCGCAAATTCGTGAACACAAAAGGTTTTGTGCCACGCATAGCCTCTGTGTCTTTTTCCATGACAGTTAGGTCTGCTCCTACATATTCCGCCAAATCAATTTTATTGATAACAAGCAGATCTGAGCGCGTAATTCCCGGTCCGCCTTTACGTGGAATTTTATCGCCGCCCGCGACATCTATCACATAAATTGCCGCATCGACAAGTTCGGGGCTAAAAAAGGCCGCTAGATTGTCTCCACCGCTTTCGAGAAACAGAATATCCAGATTCGGAAAACTGTGGCACATCTGCTCAACGGCTTCCAAGTTGCCGGAAATATCTTCACGGATAGCGGTGTGGGGACAACCGCCGGTTTCAACGCCAAGGATTCGATCCGCCGGTAGTGCTTTAGCGCGCAGGAGAATCTCCGCATCTTCACGGGTATAGATGTCGTTGGTGATTGCCGCTAATTCATAACTATTCCCTATCGCTTTACAGAGCTTTTCAATCAGCGCGGTCTTCCCAGAACCAACCGGTCCACCAATGCCCAGTTTTAAAAGCTTCACGAAATCTCCTTTTTTTATGTGGCTCTTCTAGAAAGTCGAAGGCCCGAAGTCTCTGGATTCTCAAGTTAGATTTTACGACACAAAAAGACGCGAATAGAGTCGCTCGTGTTGCATGCTCCGAATATCGAGTCCCGGTGTGAAGTTGCCCAGATCTTCTTGATCTGCATACTCTACAAGTGTTGCAATTTCAACCAACTCCGGATGAACAGCTTGAATCACCAATTGCCCTTCGGTTGCACCAAGTGGGATGAGTCGAATCGCTGCTGAAACTTGTCCGACGACATAAGCGTGCAGATAACCAAGTAGCGATGTGTGTAGATCAATTGAGGCGGATTGTGTCACTAAACCGTAGGCGATGGCATGATGACCAACACATTTTCCAGATTGAATATACGACCTATAGGCATCCAATTTTTCATGGCCAAAGAGTAGACTGGCGTTTCGTAGAAATTGCTTGCCAGTTTTGATGCTTCCTTGGCGAGATTCATCGGGGGTTTTGAGTGCAGTGAGCCGGGTGTCTAAGTTGATGACATGTTCGAGGTCAGTTACTTTATGTGCTAATGTTACCGCAACCGCGTCCCCGCGCCGAATGCCATGCTGGAGAACTGATCGAAGGTACGTCTCAAAAGTCCACCGGTCGTTGACAAGACTATGTTGAGTATAGGTTTCGAGACCAAATGAGTGGGCAAAACCGCCAGTTGGGAAAGAACTGTCGATTAGCTGAAAGACCGAGAGTAAAGTGTCATCGTCCCGGTGGTTATCAGCGGACATGTGAATGGGGGAGTGTTTGTCGACTAGCGTGCGTGAAGATTCGTTGCTCGAGAGTGTATTTGAAACCGAGTCGTTCAAACTGTTTTTCAAGAACAGGCTCGTAAGGAATGAGAATCGCATTGTCTTCAAACCCAATAGGACGATGGAGATTTCCGATTTGGTGGCAAGCCAGACCAAATTCTCTGCAGGTTTGAGGGTGTATGACAATAACTTTTTCACCGATACCTTCGATGATGATTTCAACCTCTTTATCTCGATACAATACGTCGCCCGGTGATAGAACTGTGCCCGTAGGAAGTGCCAATCCGATTTCCCGTCCGGCCACTGTTTTCAATCTTTGACGACATTTTTGACGTGCTTCCCAATCAAGTGGTACTAAATCGCGCTCGGAAGGAAGTAGATCGCATGGTGCTGTGACAATCTTTTCGACGACAATCATCTGTAACTCACAGTATATTTAGCACCGGTTCTTGGTCTTCACGTATTGTCTCTTAACCTTCTTTCTAATCAAAATAGAAAATACCGTTGTGCCATCGGAAGCACTTCGGCTGGCTCACAAGTCAAGAGCTCACCATCAGCCAGAACTTCATAAGTCTCCGGGTTAACCTCGATTTGTGGCAGGTAGTTGTTATGGATCATCGATAACTTGTCCAGTTCACGGCAATTTTTCACCGCGACAACTGGCTTTTGCAGTCCGAGATAACTGCTAACTTCTCGCTCTAAAGCCGCTTGTGAAACGAATGTATAAGACGCGGTGTAAGGCACACGCCCAAACGCCCCAAACATCGGTCTTCCCAAAACAGGTTGTGGTGTCGGAATCGATGCGTTGGCGTCTCCCATAGCCGCCCAAACGAGAAATCCACCTTTGAGTACCAGTTGCGGCTTGACACCGAAGAACGCCGGATGCCATACGACCAGATCTGCCAGCTTACCAACCTCAATCGAACCGATGTGGTCACTGATCCCGTGTGCAATTGCCGGATTGATGGTATATTTTGCAATGTAGCGTTTTAGGCGAGCATTATCGTTATCTCCCGCCTCTTCACTGAGGCGACCACGTTGCACTTTCATCTTGTGCGCGGTCTGCCATGTTCGGAGAATAACCTCACCGACACGCCCCATCGCTTGCGAGTCGGATGCCATCATGCTAAATGCGCCTAGGTCGTGAAGGATATCTTCGGCGGCAATGGTCTCCGGACGAATGCGGGACTCAGCAAAGGCGAGATCTTCAGGAATCGAAGAATCCAGGTGGTGGCATACCATCAGCATATCGAGATGTTCGTCGATAGTGTTAACTGTGAATGGGCGGGTCGGATTTGTTGAAGAGGTAAGTACATTGCGCTCACCACAAACTTTGATGATATCCGGAGCATGTCCACCACCGGCCCCTTCTGTATGGTAGGTGTGGATCGTTCGCCCTTTAAAGGCAGCGATAGAATCCTCGACGAAACCAGCCTCGTTCAGCGTATCAGTATGAATTGCGACTTGAACATCGTATTCGTCGGCAACTGAAAGACTACAGTCGATGGCAGCAGGAGTTGTACCCCAATCCTCGTGTAGTTTTAGCCCCAACGCCCCGGCTTCGATCTGTTCACGAAGCGATTCTGGTAGCGACGAGTTGCCCTTGCCTAAAAAACCGAGGTTGATTGGAAATCCTTCAGCAGACTCGAGCATCCGCTCAATGTTCCAAACACCGGGGGTACAGGTCGTTGCGTTAGTGCCTGTTGCCGGTCCGGTTCCACCACCAATCATTGTTGTAATTCCTGATGAAAGGGCTTCGTCGACCTGCTGCGGGCAGATGAAGTGAACGTGAACATCAAGCCCGCCCGGCGTTACGATCATGCCCTCGGCAGCGATGACTTCTGTGCCTGCGCCCACAATCATATCCTGACCGACACCTTCCATCAGATTAGGATTTCCCGCTTTACCGATGCCGGCGATTTTTCCGTTTCGGACCCCGATGTCGGCTTTAACAATCCCCCAGTAATCTAAGATTAAAGCATTGGTTAACACTAAATCGAGTGTGCCTTGATCTCTCGTAACTCCAGGCATCTGTCCCATGCCATCGCGTAGCGTTTTACCTCCACCAAATTTAGATTCGTCACCATAAGCAGTATAGTCATTTTCTACTTCGATGAATAGTTCTGTGTCGGCAAGACGAACTTTATCGCCGACGGTTGGCCCGTAGAGGTCTGTGTATGTTTGTCGTGGGATATTGAGTGACATTAAACTTCCTTCGTAAGCGACCTTGTTAGTTATCCAGCCTTGTGTCTTGTATGACGTAAGAGGTGAAGGGGAAATCAATCGGCAGGTTTATACGTTTACTATCAATTCCGATTATGAGTAAACGTGCTCATTTGTCAAGCTGTCCGTTTGTTTTATTGTTTAAGCCATGAACGACACGTTTGCCTTTTAATTCAGTCAATATAACCGTTTTCTCGTCACCAGGTTCGAAACGGGCGGCGACGCCTGACGGGATGTTTAAGCGCATACCGTATGCCTCTTGTCGGTCGAACTGAAGGGCTTCGTTGACCTCGAAAAAGTGAAAATGGGATCCGACCTGTATGGGCCTATCACCGGTGTTAGCGACGGTCAATTCGATGGTCCTGCGGCCGCAGTTCGCGGTAATATCTCCTGCTGCGAGTATGTATTCTCCAGGGATCATGTTTCCTCTCCGATTTTACTGGTACTTATATGGTTAGACAAAATAATATTGTCTTGTTGGCAATTCAGCATCTGTATCATCTCATCTGTATCACTTGTGTCTGAAAACTATACGTCGGCGTCCCATACTTCGAAAGGATCGCCCAGCCATACAACACGACGATGAAATCGTGCAAAGCTAAAGAACATTTGCGAGATAAGGTACGAAAGTTTTGGTTGTAAATGGTCTCCTGGTTAAAGTTCGACGTTCAGCAAGGTATCCAGATCCTAAATGGAACTGGCGCAATTGATTTCCAAGTCTTCGTTCATGATTATCGAATTGGGTTATGTACAGTAACCAACTTTGTGCCATCAGGAAAAGTCCCTTCAACCTGCACTTCGTGAAGCATCTCCGGTACGCCTTCCATGACATTATCGCGAGTCAGAAGCGCCGTACCGGACTCCATCAATTCAGCGACAGATTTTCCGTCGCGGATTCCCTCTAAAATTTCTGCGGTGATAATCGCAACTGCCTCCGGATAATTGAGCTTTAGGCCGCGCTCTTTTCGATCTCTAGCAAGTTGTGCCGCAACATAGATTAAGAGTTTCTCTTGTTCTCTTGGTGTTAAGTTCATAAAAATCCCCCTCCAAGCTTACAATACCCGATTTTCGACCTCAATAGATCTCAATATTTGCGCAGGTCAATCGTGTCTAATCCGAAATGTTCAGTCTTGAGCCAGTCCCATATTGCCTGAAAAGCAGATTGGATCGATTGTGTATTGTGGGCCAGCATCCGCATTGTAATACCGTTGCGATGGAGCCGTGATAGCCCACCAACCGATTTTTCTGGCTGGTTGAGTAATGAGTTAGCCATATCACAGAGTAATTCCCATTTAGGAGTGTCAATTTCAAAATCTCCGAGTAGATACCAACTTCCCCAACAAGGATAACCCTCTAACACTCCAAGATTAGTGAGGTAGAGTTGTTTTTTCGGTTCAATACAAAAAGAATCACACAATAAAAGGCCATTACGGTCGAAGGCCTCAAGGAGATTTCGGTAGGAGTTAAACGTCAAAACCTCCCCTCGCGCTAATCGACCGGGCATAATAATCTCTTGCAGTACAGCTTTTGCACCATCCTCCAAGAAAACGGAAAGACTTTGATTAAAGTTTGCATCTCGGAACAAAATCATTGGATCGGGCAGGTACTCCAACATCGCACTTTCGCCAACGTGAATGTGCATCTGCTGTTTAGCACCAGAGGTCGGCATACCGTAAATTTTCGTTGCTGCCTGCGTTGTCAAGAGTACGTATGCGTCTTTCGAAAGGTCGATATCAATGTGGTAATTATCTCCCTGCACTACTCCACCAGTGGGGCTCAACAGATAAATACAGGTACAGCCGGATTTGTGATGGCGAGGCTTCATCACTTGCAAGGGCACACGGAAGTAACTCCGGGCCATTATAGTGCGACTCCCTTCCTTTGCGAAGGAGAGCTTGAGTTGTCCATGACGCCCGGCCGAAGATTGGAGTGACATTATTCACCGTAGGTTTAAGAAGTACAACTAAGTTACGTCTGGAACAGATGAGCAAACTTTCCAATTACAGGCAATCCGCATTAGCGATCTCAAACGCTCAAGTATTCCCGGATAATCTCCTGCGTCAAGCCTTCCGTCTCAGCGTTGGCCACAATCTCACCACGATTCATTATGTAAAAATGCTGACAGAACTCTCTAACAAAATCCAGATATTGCTCAACAATCAAGATCGTCATTTGCCGTTGTTCAACCAGTTGTGTTAACACCTGTCCTATCTGCTGGATAATGTTAGGTTGAATCCCCTCTGTTGGTTCATCTAAAATCAGGATTTTCGGATCGGTAACTAAAGCTCGCCCGATGGCAAGTTGTTGTTGTTGTCCACCTGAAAGATCGCCCCCCATCCGGTCACGCATCTGGCGTAAGATCGGAAATAAATCTAGAACCTCGTCCGGTACTAACTTTCGTTTTAAGCTACCTGATAGTCCAACTCGCAAATTTTCTTCCACCGTCAACTTGGGAAATATCATCCTCCCCTGTGGAACGTAACCGATTCCAGCTAAAACGCGCTGATGGGCAGGCTTCTTTTCAATCGACTGCCCATCCAGTTGAATTATACCGGCTGTAGACCGAAGAGTCCCGACAATGTTTTTCATCAACGTCGTTTTCCCAACACCGTTACGCCCCATGACACTTACAATTGTGGCTGACGGAACATCTAGCGATATATTTCGCAACGCTTGCACTTCACCGTAGGAGAAGGAGAGATCTACAACTGATAGCATATTTTCATCTCGGTGACAAAACAGACTTAACGGCCTAAGTAGGCTTCGATCACCTCTTCATTTTGTTGCAAGTCGGCCAATGTGCCTTCAGCCATAATTTTTCCTTCATGCAGCATGGTAACAGGCGAATCGAGTTGCCGCACAAAATCCATATCGTGTTCAATTATAATCAGCGTATGTTCGCCTTTAAGTTCCAAAAGTAATTCTGCGGTCAAAGCTGTTTCGGCATCGGTTAGACCTGCAGCAGGCTCATCAACCAACAACAACTTCGGATTAGACAGAACTAAGGTGCTGATGGCTAACCACTGTCGCTGACCGTGGCTCAGGTATTTAGCTTCGGTATGTAGCTCATTTTTGAGCCCAACCCGCTCCAAAATCGATAAGATCTGATTGTTTTCCTCCGGGGAAATCTTACTATACAAATTGGCGAACCAGTTCTGATGACCGGGTAGAGCGAGTTCCATATTTTGATAAGTTGTAAGACTATCGAAAACTGTTGGCGTTTGAAATTTCCGTCCAATTCCGAGAAGAGCAATCTCGGTTTCAGCGGTCTCTGTAATATTTTGCCCTTCAAAATATACGGAGCCGGTGGTTGGCCGCGTCTTGCCGCTGATAATATCGCACATCGTCGTTTTTCCAGCACCATTAGGACCGATGATCACTCTTAGTTCGTTGTGTTCAATTCCTAGGGCCTCAATATCAAGTGCCTTAAATCCATCAAAAACGGCTGTAATTCCCTGTAAGAATAAAATGTATTTCTCTTCTGAAAACCGGCTCTCTATTGGGCTGTCTAGAAGATATTCCGAAATGCGAGTATTAGCTTTACCTTCGACCATTGCCATTATTGATGCGCGCCTATTTGATCTGAATCTGGCGCCTTTTTGAATTTCCCCAGTAGGTGTTGTGGAAGCTTAACTAAGCCGTTGGGATATCCAAGCACCACTGCTAAAAATAGGAGCCCAAGAACAATCGGCCACGCTTTAGCGAAGGTCAGTCCACCAGGAAACAGCATGTTGGTTAATGGAATCGGTTGATTGAAGGAGGTCAAGAAGTCGTACAATAGATTGACAGCCAAAGTTCCAACCAGCGCACCTGACAGCGTACCTCGCCCACCAACAGCCACGAAAATAACAATCAAAATAGATCGCTCTGCTCCCATATTATAAGGGGTGATAATCTTCATTTGAGGGACGTATAACAAACCACCCAAACCCGCCGTGACGGCAGCTAAAATAAAGGCGAATAATTTGTAGACATAAGGCTTATAACCGGAAAACCGGAGAGTGTTCTCTGCGTCGCGAACAGCAACTAGAATCCTTCCCAATCGAGTTTGTGTAATATAGCGGTACAGAAGATAGGTTACAAAGATAGCCATAGTCGTCAACAGATAAAGGGTGAACTGAACAGTATCCGTTGAGAGGTCAAAACTCAAAGCTGACTGCTGGCAAACATCAGCTCCATGTGGGTGTCTCGCAATACAGATGTGAGCAAAACGGGTCAGCCCGTTAGTACCACCAAACTTCATATTGTTCATTGTAAAAAAGTTTTGCGCGGCAACTGTAATTGCTTGGGTTAGAATTGCAAAGTAAACTCCTCGAACTCGACTACGAAAGCCGAAATAACCTATAATAAAAGCAAAAATGCCCGGAATCAGCAACCCTAAAAAAATAGTATTCGGTAAGGACCAGAAAGGCTTCCAAAACCATGGCACCATCGCGTCACCTGGTACCTCACCGACCTTGTAAGGGTAGACAACAAACAAGCAGGCGGGAAGTTTCCATCCAGTTTTATCAATAATTCCTTCAGGTCCCCCGTGATGCGCCAAGTACATCCCCATCGCATATCCGCCCAGGCAGAAAAAGAGTGCCTGGCACAAGCCCAAGATTCCCGCATAACCCCAGATAAGATCTAAGCCAATTGCAACTAAGGCAAACGATAGATATCGCCCCAGTTTATTAACGGTCCCAATTGAAATAACTCCTGCTATGTATAAAACGGGAATAACAACTAAGCCTAACAAAACCCACAAAATCAACGGTAGGTTGCGCCTCAATTGATCATCTGCTGTATTAGCTAAACTGTGCAAACAGAGTTTCCTTTTTCATCTTTAAATAATTTCATCTTCTATTGGTATAACTGTAGAGCCAGCTTTTAACGGGGTCTTGATCGGGAGGCTGCTTTACAATTGTATAGAGGGTGGTTTTTAGGCTCATCTAGGTTTAATCGTCGGCCAGCCGACCTTTAGCAGCAAACAGGCCAGATGGTTTAAACTGAATAAAAATTACTACTGCAATGAGCAGTAGAATCTTGGCCCAAATAGTCCCGGTCATTGGCTCGAGAGTTTTAGTAAGGCCACCAATTCCCAGCCCTGCACAAATCACACCTATAATTTCACCTACGCCACCGGTTACAACCACCAAAAAAGAATCGACGATAAAGTTGGTTTGGCCCATGTCAGGTGTAACTCCACCGATTAAGGTCCAAGCATAGCCAGCGATGCCAGCAATCCCAGATCCAAAGGCGAAAGTGCAACGATCGACAAAGCCGGTATTGACCCCTAAACTACTGGCCATTTCACGATTTTGCATGGTTGCACGCATCATCAAGCCAACTTTAGTGCAGCGCATCAGATAATACATGGCACCAACAGAGAATGCACAGATAGCGATAATAAAACAGCGGCCATAGGGAAAAACAAGATCTTGAATCACCTCTATACCACCTCGCCCCCAGCTAGGTGCGTTGACACCAATATTGTCACCAAATCTCAGTCGAATCATCTGGATCAGGATCAGGCCAACCCCCCACGTTGCTAGCAAAGATTCGAGTGGACGTTTATACAAGTGCCGAACCACAAAAAACTCGATCAATAGACCGATAGTAGCAGACATTAAGAATGAAGCCGGAAGGGCAAAAATAAAGTACCAGTTGTTGGGGGTTTCTGGCGTATGAGCGAATACTAGTTGGACGACGTAGGTGGTGTAGGCGCCAATCATCATCAGTTCACCGTGTGCCATATTAATCACGCCCATCAAACCAAAGGTAATTGCCAACCCAAGTGCCATTAAAATCAGCACCGAACCGAGCGAAAGACCTCTAAACAGGTTGCCCAATAGAGAGATAAACTGTTGATAAGTTCTAATTTTTGCGATAGCTGCTTGATAGGTGCGTTGGATTTGTGGAGTTAGAGCCGAGCTTTTCTCCAACTGTGCTAATGATTTTTCCAAAAACTTTTGCGACCGTTGACTTTTGGTATGACCTAATTGTGTTACCAGTTTAAGGTGCGTAGAACCAGCATCAAGCGAGATACGGGAAATCCGAATTAGTAACGCACTCTCTAAGGCCAACCGCTGGTTTTTTTTTGACTGATTACCAGTCGCTAGATCGTCCAGCTTTTCCAGTGCTAAATCCGTTAGTTTACCCAAACCTTTAATAGTTTTGGCTTCACCACATCTTTTAATACCTGATAGCTGGGTTTCTTCATCGGGGGAGAAGAGTTTGAACAAGGACTTCACATTTTCGGCCAACCCCCTTTCCGGTCGGCCAGGTCGAATCTGCTTTAGCTCAGTCACCGTAACCTGAAACTGTTTGCCGGAGACGTCCGTGATAGGTTCTTGTGTTAGCGGATCTTGGAGGGCTGCAGTTTTGCCCTCAATCTTGGGGCATAAAATAACGACGTTATCGTTCCAGACGTAAAGTTGGCGCAGTTTGAAGGCATTCATTAAAGCCTCTAAGCCGGGATGATCGTATTTAGCCAAGCCCATGATGGCAGTTTTACGAATTGAAGATTTCTTGTCGCCCAGTTTCAGTAGAATTTGCTGGATCTCTTCAACGGCGGCGGAACCAACTTCTGCCGAATCGGCTAGTAATTGGGTTAAACAAAAAAAGAGACAAAGAGCTAATAAGGGAAAGGTTTTATTTGCCGTCATCTTAAAAGCAAATCGACTTTATCAATGAAGACATCATGAACTACTGCATCTTTCGAACTCACTGTACTATTAAAAAATTCACCGCGTATTGTGTTAAAAGTAC
>Ga0208128_1000071_pt1 | contig 37825 bp, 29 predicted proteins | sample ETNtaG_35_FD_185758 | JGI IMG/M metagenome (GOLD analysis project Ga0208128, IMG submission 185758) | Marine microbial and viral communities from oxygen minimum zone, Eastern Pacific Ocean - ETNP201306PF51B (SPAdes) (version 2) | ecosystem: Environmental > Aquatic > Marine > Oceanic ... | reverse complement strand
TGCAATAAGTCAGGGCTCTCTTGCTCTAGCATCTGATGAAGATCTGTGTAGCGCTTTGAGACACCAAAATCGTCTCCAAAAGAGTTGAGAAGTTCTTCATTCATATCGCAGATGGCAACAATTTGGCCACCCTCTACATGTTGATACGCCTGAGCGTGTCCACGCGCTCGCCCACCACAACCTAAAAATGCGGATTTATACATGATCGTCTCCCTAAATGGCTCTGTCTATCTTGATCTTTCCTTGGGTGCCAAGCTATCCTGTTAACTAGCTCGAATTCTTCTTAAGGTAATATCTACAACCTAACCCATCGGGAAAGTTTAAACTGTTTTTTCTCCCCCGCATTATAACAGAACCAGGCGGACTAACCAATATTTAAAGCCGAAGAACCCAAAACCTGTTTCCTGTTCCTAAGTGGCTGGTCAAAACAATCTCGTGATTTTGGTATGATATTCCCACATCATAGTAGGAGGAATGAAGGATATCAAAAAGAACCATACATCAGTGCAGTGTGAATGTCCAACTTACCAGCAACCGGGAGAGCATCCAGATAAGAAATCAGACCTGTCGTGGAGAAGTTCAACAATAGGCCCGAAAAATGCCTTGGATCCAAATTACCGAATCAGGTATTCTTCATTTGTTTATCCTTTGTAGCACCTATAGTAACTAAAGATATTTAGCAGCATACTTCTTGCCAAAGCAGAGATATTCTCACTTGGTTGCGTAGAGACACAATCTGCCGTGTCTCTACGGAGGTTAATTCACTAAAAAAAGAGAGCTATACCAACATATGCAAGAGGTTTAGCATTTCAACACCATGACATTAAGGAGCTAAACAGCATGGGCAAATTCAAATTAGCTTGTCACTTGATCCAATTTGCCGGCGAACAGAACGAAAACCCTGAAAAAGTGTTTCGAGAAGTAGCCGAGGCCGGCTGGGACGGTGTCGAAGGCATCGGTGTAAGCAGTAGTGATGAACTGGTTGAGATGGCAACTTTGGCCAGTAGTTTCGGTCTGCATCTTGTTAATATCGGTGGGCAGGGATCCGCCATTGACGCTGTGAAGTACAATATCACTCTCGGTAATAATGCCACAGAGGTTCCTGGACTTCGGCGAAGCAATTGGGGAGGAAATAATCCAACTGAAGCCGATTTTAAACAGGCAGCCCAAACTCTAGACGAGATCCTTGACTTTTGTGACCGGTACAATATGAAAGGATTTCATCACGCCCATCTTGGTACTATGATCGAAACGGTTGAAGACGCCGAACGGCTAATGTCAGTAGCACCGAAACTATGGTTGTTGTTCGACACCGGTCATCTTCTAGCGGCAGGAAGTGACCCAATGGAGGTTTTCGACAAACCGATTCTGTGCAACCGGATTGGACACGTTCATCTGAAAAACTTCCATGCGGATGATCCGCAGAGTTGGAATCATCGAACGCAGAAGTTTGGTGAACAGGGTCGATTTGCAGAGTTGGGAGCAGGCAATGTCGGCTTGGACATCGGAGCGGTTTTGTCAGCGCTGACTGAGGTCGGCTATGAAGGTTGGGTTTCAGTTGAACTGGATCGCCCTTATCCGCCACGTCCGCCAGCAGAAGCCGCCAAGGTAAACCGTGAATACTTGGCTAGCATCGGCTACTAGACTCCCAGCAAAAGTTGATTGAGTTATACAGGTTGTATTTACAAGAAAAGGAGATGTCACACAAGGCAATGTAGCTTTATCCGTGTAATTTAGCTGATAAAGACACGGAATTGGTTATAACCTACCGGGTAGAGGATGTCGGGGATTGATGCCGTTGCATTGGCGATCGCCACCCTTCAGCAGCCCTATCAGGATAAAAGCCATAACATAGACAGCAGAAAAGTTACTATGATGAAACTTAGAATAGGTGTTACCGGTTTAAGGCGCGGTAGAACATGGATCAATACCTTTTCTCAGGACGATAGATCCGACGTTATCGCGCTGTGCGATATAGATCCATCGCTCCTAAAGGAATTCCCAGCAACCCAAAAGGTCACCGATTTTGGTGATCTTCTGGCTATGGATCTCGATGCCGTTGTCATTTGTACGCCTCCCGCCTACCATGCAGAACAGACGGTTTTGGCGCTTGAAAGTGGTAAGCATGTTCTGTGTGAAGTGCCGGCTACCACCACCATTAGTGAATGCCGGCAAATCGTGAATGCCGTTAATAAATCCGGACAAAAATACATGCTGGCCGAAAATAGCTGTTATAGTGATATGCATCTCACCTGGAAGTCGACAGTTGAAGATGGTAATCTGGGAAAGATCATCTACGCTGAAGCTGAATACATTCATGACTGTCGTCAACTGATGAAGAATGATGATGGTACCTTAACCTGGCGTGCCAGTTGGCCGCCGATTCAATACTGCACACATAGCCTCGGACCTCTGCTTTTCATAGCTGATGATCGATGTGTCAGCGCAATCGGCCTTTCCAGCGGAAGCAACGTAGCACCGGACATTGGTGCTATAGATATGGAGGTTGGGCTTTTTAGAACGGCAAACGGAACAACGATCAAGATTCTTTGTGGGTTTTCGATTGAAAGGCATCCAGCGTTTCATTGGTATATTATCTACGGCACTAGCGGCGTTCTTGAAAGCCAAAGGCAATATGGTGATGTCGCTGACGCTAATAAGCCGATCAGTGGATACTATCAGGTAACTAAATCAGACCGGAACATGAAGTTGCGCCAAAGTTGTGCGGCAGCCCACGGTATAGCTGAAAATCGGGTAGCCTCTGAATTCATTGAATCGATACTTAACGACACAACTCCGTCAATCGACGTGTATCGAGCAATGGATTATACTGTACCTGGGATATGTGCTCATCTTTCAGCTCAAAAGGGTGGAGAACCCATCTCAGTTCCAGATCTACGAACCAACTAAACTCATTTCAAAAGGGTATATCATGTTTGATAACGTTAAAGTAGGCATAATCGGTTGCGGTGGAATGGGAAGTCAACACGCCCGAAATTTAGCTAAAATTGAAGGTGCCGATCTACGTGCATTGGCCGATGTCAATTTAGATGCAGCCGAGCGGTTAAAGCGAGAAGTTGGAGGGAAATACTGCACCACAGACCCACAGAATCTATTTTATGATGAACAGATAGATTTGGTTCTCATCTGTACTCACCATCATCTGCACCTTCCTTTCGCTGTTCAAGCCGCTGAAGCCGGTAAAGATGTTTTTGTCGAGAAACCATTGGCACTGACAATTAAAGAGTGCGAACAGATAGAGTCGACGGTCGAGCGTACAGGTGTAAAATTGATGGTTGGGTTCCAAGCCAGATTTTCTCCATTTATGAAAAAGCTAAAACAGTCGGTTCCAAATCCGCTAGTAATTGTGGGGCAGATGGTAGATCCGAGGTGGGGAGACGATAGTTGGGCCAACGATCCAATCGAAGGTGGAGGAAATGTGTTGTCACAGGGTTGTCATCTACTCGATGCCATCTGCTGGTTAGCTGACTCTGAACCGGTCAGTATCTATGCTGAAGGCGGAAACCTCACACATCCCAAGATACCGGAAATCACCGATAGCATCGTCTCGACTATTCGCTTTGCCAGCGGATGCGTAGCCAGTGCTATCATTGGGGATTTTGGTGCACCTGCCCTGGTTGGGAAAGGATTCTACGAACTTTTCGGAGGCGATAAAACTGCTACTCTTTCAGGATACTATAATACCCCGGCAATCAAGTTCTGGGGGATCGAACCCCAAACGTTCACTATGGATAACCTACCCGCTGAACTCCGTGACGGTAGTGCTGCTCATGGTTACGTCGGAGAAATGGAGGCTCTTATTAGCTGGGTTAGATCAGGTACGGATCCCATGGAGGCAGCCAAAGTAGGCGACGGTCTAAAGGCGACCAAACTGGCGGTTAAGGCAATTGAAGCTATCAAAAGTCAGGTGCCGCAAGAATTGACATAAATAATTCTATGACTGAACCTGTTTCTTGTATCTTGAATTGGCAGCCGTCCAGTGTTCACGGATGGGGAGTTTATGGACTCAACCTGGCCTTAAACTGGGTGAGAGAAGGTCGACTGCGTCCCATTTTTTCGCAGGCCTTTCAGATGGAACTGATTAAGCTGGACCCGATACGTCGCTCCATCTTCCAGTCAATTTATGATGCGACGGAAGAACTCAAATCCCAGTTAATACAACTACCGGCAGATCAGAAACTGGTTTTCGACCTACCCGTTCTGCACGGGCTTGGTAATGGCCTAACCACCGATCCATCGTTTAACCAACAGGTATTGCTAAGTTCACGCCTGATGGGGGTTGTTTTCTTTGAAGATACAGCTTTAACACCAAAAGCGATGGAAAGAACCGAATTATATCGAATGATAATAGCCGGTTCTAACTGGAATCGAGAGATACTACAGGCCAATGGATACCAGAATGTGGTAACGATCATGCAAGGGGTTGATCATACTGTTTTTCATGCAGAAAATAAGGTGTCGTGGTTGCCAGACCGTTTCTTAATCTTTTCCGGCGGCAAGTTAGAGTTCCGCAAAGGCCAAGATCTGCTCCTTAAAGCCGTCAGCTATTTTATTGAATCGCACCCGGATGCAGTCCTGGTGACAGCCTGGCAAAGTCCATGGCAAGATCTAGCCGAAAAGCTGAATCGATCGCGCGTTGCCGAACCGGTGGTATATGATGAGCGGGGGCGAGTAGATGTGCCAACTTGGGTCGCCAACAACGGAATTCCATCTCAAAATTTCTTGAACTTAGGCTTAATCTCAAATAGCCAGATTGCCAATACAGTTCGACAGATGGATGTGGCTCTATTTCCGAATCGAGCCGAAGGCGGCACCAATCTAGTAGCCATGGAGTGCATGGCTTGTGGGGTTCCCGTGATCCTTTCGCGCAATACGGGGCACTTAGATCTAGTCCACGATGATGGGTCACCACCGACTTGTTTGACGCTGGATGACCAAAAGCCGGTCGTGGCCTCAAATATGGGAACCGACGGTTGGGGGGAGAGCCAGGTTGACGAAATCGTTGACCGGTTGGAGTTTGCCTACCAAAATAGAGACCCGCTACGTCAGATTGGCAGACAAGGGGCCGAATTTATGCATCAATATAGCTGGGAGCGACAGTCAGCTAAATTAGGCGATTTAGTTCTACAACTCCCTTCCAAATAACAGCGTTGCGAGTGCAGGTTAAAAGATCTCTACGCCAGCCTGTTTCATGGCCTCTAGCGCCTGACGGCCATCGTCGGGTTGAATATTAACCGCCCGGACGGCATCTTTTCTAACACAGGTCTTCAACCCTTGTTTGACCGCGTCCAAAGCTGAAGCTTTAACACAGTAGTCGGTCGCCAGCCCAACCACTGTTAAGTCTTCAACGTTTTTTTGTTTCAGAAATTCAGCCAAATCAAGATTAGTGGCTTCAAAGGCTGAGTACCCATCGTCCTGCTTACCAGTCCCTTTGTATAATATTTGGTCGATTGCTTGATGATTGAGATCAGGATGAAATTCGGCGCCTGCTGAATCTTGTACACAGTGAACGGGCCACTGGTCAAAATGGGCTGTTTGGGATGGATGCCAATCTTTGCTGGCGATGACCAGATCAAACTGTGGCAACATACTGTTGATCACCGGAACAATCTGGTCACCTGCTGGAACAGCCAATGCGCCACCGGGACAGAAATCGTTTTGAACATCGACAATCAATAGTGCTTTCATAGGTTGGGTTCCTTTAAGCCTAACTTCAAATCTACAACTGCATTTGTGGGTTGGATTAACTGATTATTTAAGAGAAGCACCCTCAAATCTGGGTTGGGCACGAAGATGATAACAAGATCTACTCAGTCTGTCAAGCCTGGAACTTTCAAAAGCTGTCCTGGCTGCTGCTCTGGCTTTGGAGTTCATTCCTAATAGTAGGAGAGGCCAGGTTACAGGGCCAAACCTACATTACGGGTAGGCGATAATAGCCTTTTTAAGTCTACACTATCTTGACAGAAACTGAGGCGAATTTCTATAATAGGCTTGTGTTTCTCAAAATTACCATCGCCCTTTTCTTCTCTTTGGAGTCACTATGTCTGAACTATCGCAACCCCCAATCGTGCACAAAATCGAACCACCCAACTGGTGGACCGGGATGAAATGGGATCACCTCCAGTTGATGCTTTATGGTAATAATCTGGACGGCATCTCAGTTCAGGCTTGTAACCATCGGCTTAAAGTGGTTGCTGTTCATACCAGGCCTAACTCCCATTATGCTTTTATAGATTTGGAGATTCCTGACGACTTGCCTGCAGGCAACTATACCTTAGAAATCGCCCGTTCGAACCAGAGCACCACCTTAGACTATCCAATACTTGAAAGAGAAGATAATGGCCGAAGACATCAGGGGTTTGGTGTTGAGGATGTAATCTACCTGATCACGCCTGATCGATTCGCCAACGGTGACCCGTCTAACGATCGAGTAGATGGGATACTGGACGATTTTGATCCGTCAGATCCTACCAAACGTCATGGAGGAGATTTACTGGGGATTATCGACCACTTGCCTTATCTCCAAGATCTGGGAATTACCGCCATCTGGTTAAACCCTGTTCTGGAGAATAATAGTATCAATAGTTACCACGGTTATGCAGCCACCGATTTATACCGAATCGATCCTCGTCTAGGCACCAATGCGGAATATAAACGGCTGGTGGAACAATCTCATCGTCGTCAGATAACAGTCATCTTTGATCACGTTAGTAACCATATCGGCATCGGTCACCCGTGGTTAAAAGATCTGCCAACCGAAACTTGGTTGAACGGTAGCCTCGAAAATCACCTCAGTGACAAACACTATCTCCTCTCGATTACCGATCCACACGCCGATCCATATGCCGAAGAGTTACTACGCACCTTCTGGTTTGTAGATAGTATGCCAGACCTGAACCAACGTGATCCATTTGTGGCCAACTATTTGATTCAAAACACGCTCTGGTGGATCGAGTACGCTGGAATTGACGGCATTCGGGAAGACACCTATCCTTACGCCGATCAAGCCTTTTTAGCCCGCTGGGCTGAAGCGATCCTAAAGGAGTATCCAGATTTCAACATCGTTGGTGAGATTTGGGCCACAGAACCGGCATACATTGCCAAGTTTCAGAAAGAGAACTCCCGTAATTTTGAAACTAACCTTCCCTGTGTGATGGATTTTCCGCTGTCACAGGCCTTCCGTCACTACCTGGAAGGGAGTGGAAAATTACGGGAGATTTATAGCATTTTCGCCCAGGACTTTCTGTACTCTGATACCGATAACTTGATGATCTTCTTCGACAACCACGACATGGCACGAGGCATCTTAATCGCTAAAAGAAACGTCAGAAAAACCAAGCAGGTGATGGCCATGCTACTGACAACACGAGGGATTCCACAACTCTTGTATGGAACAGAAATCAATATCAGGGGCGGGAAAAGTCACGTCGATTTGCGTGCCGATTTCCCCGGCGGATTTCCCGGGGATAAACGCAATGCCTTCACCGAAACGGGAAGAACCCAAGCCCAAAATGAGATCTTCTCTTATCTAAGGAGATTGCTACACCTTAGAAAAACGCACAAAGCACTAACATTGGGCAAGATGGTTCACTATCCACCACTCTTTGATAGTGACATATACAAATACCTGAGAATCGGTGAAGACGAGATTGTTCTGGTTCTCGTTAACGGTCAATCGAACAAACAGCGGGTTGATTTATCTGAATTATCCCATTGGTTTGACGGTCAGAGCCGGTTTCTAAATTTAATGACAGAAGAGGCTTTGGACCTCAACTTTTCAGAAGGTATTTGGGTGGAAGGCTGGGAGACCTTAATCTTACAGTTTAACCGGTAGTTAGCAGGTAGTAATTATGCTAACGTCTCAGTTTCTCCTGAACTCCTCAAGGTCGAGGGTAAACCGGCTTTCACGGTTTTACAGTCCCCGAGCTTCATTAATTGGGTTCTGGTAAGTCTCAATCTTTCCAGACACGACATCATCATAATTGACGGCTTGACCCGCAACTCCTGACTCATAGATGGCTTCAGCTACCGCTTTAGCTTTCAGGCCCATTTCAGCGTTGATTTCAGGAGGCCTGCCATTTTCAATGGCATCTACAAAGTCATAACATTCCAGTTGGACCCCATCGGTTAATCCGTGTGGGAACAAGCGATCTTTTTCCTCCTTGCTTAAGTCGGCCATATAATCAGCTTTCAATGCTTCCATTGTGTAGGTCGTACCGTCTTTCAGAACTACTTTGGCCCCATCAAATGGTCCGTGAAAAATATCACCGTCGTCCAATAGACAGCCTTCAGTGCCATAATAGACAACGTGATTAAAGGCATGTCCGGGGGCCGCCCATGTACAGGTCCAAGTCCCAATTGTGCCACTTTTGAAATTTATGGTCGCTGTCCAGGTATCTTCTTGCTCATTCTGAATCAGTTGGCCGTTTTTGGTTACTTTTAGATCCTGCAGTTGCGCAACACGAGCGTAAACGGTATCAGGTTCACCAAACAGGTAGCAGAGTGTGTCACAATAGTGTGCACCAGAATCCATCACCATGCCGCCACCACCCAGGTTCAAGTCTAACCGCCAGTGCCAATTAGCTTCTGGATCAGGTTCACGGTAACTAGCATGTTGGGCAAAAAACATGGTCATATCTCCGAGCATCTGTTTCTGATTCATCAGCCAATGTGCGGTCCGACGACTTGGCATCCGACGAATGTTCTCGGCGGTGGCGGCAATTTTTCCGTTTGCCTCGGCGGCCTGTATGATCGCCTGTGTTGCCTTAACGGTAATGCCAATCGGTTTCTCGACTATCACGTTGACGCCGGCATTCAAGCATTTAATAGCATTGACGTGATGAAAGGCGTGTGGAGTACAAATATTAGCTCCATCTAAATCCTCATTCGCCAGCATTTTATCTGTGTCATCATAGACACCGGGACGTTTGCCCGTTTTCTCTTTCGCCCGATTCGCAAATTCCTCCGCCCGCTCTTTGACCGGATCACAGACCGCAACCAATTCCGCTTTCTCTGGGGCTACCTCATGTATTTTCAGATACGCATTAAGATGTCCACCAGCCATACCACCACAACCAATAATCGCAATTTGAACTGACATATTTTCCTTCCTAAATGATTATACTCATAATGTTATCAGGATCTAAATCTTTGAGTCAACCACTTATTCTAAATACTTTTTAGACTTATATAATTTATCGGGCAAGAACATGTACCTTTTCGAAGTCTGTTTTATCCTTGGGTAGTTAGACTAACATTCTAACGGACTCGAATTGAAAACAGTCCACTATCCATCAGTGGTTTTATAACCCATCCTGCGCAGTCAAAAACCGGTATAGTATCCCCCCTTTTCCGGCTTAATTATTATCCATGCTTTCCGGGGGATATGTGAGATCATTTCTGTGTTGTAATTTTATCTCTTTCGAGAGAAAAAGAGGTGCTTTCTAATATCAGAAGATCGAAATAAACGGTAGAAGAGTTGGCCAAAAAAAGCAGCCCAGGGGTATGAAATAGTGCTGTCGTTTCGGCCTTGAAGCCCGTAGGCAAGACCGAATTGACTTGCAACCTGGTCCGGTCGCGGTATAATTGTATAATTAACTTCTGAACCGATCGTCGAGCCGAGAAATTAATGATCAAGACAAATTCAAGGGAAGAATAATCAATGTCAAATCTCCTTAATTGGGATCCCGAAAATGGATTTTCAGGTTGGACAGAATGGTGCCCAATGCCGGGTTTGTCGCCCCATTTTTCTGTTGATTCCGCGGGCAAACAAACAAGCCTCTGCTTACGAGGTGGCGGGAATCGCCATGTTTTTGGCGCTTGGTGCCAATGTATTCCTATCCAACCAGGCCAAGCCTATCAATTAGAGGTCAATTTTCGCTATCAAGGTATGACAGATTTATCTCTGCACATTACGCCTCATATTGTTTGGCGGCGGGGCGATCTAGCCGAAGAGGGGTGTGCAGAAGACACTGTTTATACATTTTCCCGATCAGGTCAGAATAGCCAAATTGTGGGGAGAAACACTTTCGTTGCGCCAGCAAACTGCGATGGAGCAGAAGTTCGTCTGCTGCTACGCTATGCCCCTGACGGGATTATCTGGTTTGATCAAGTATCTCTGGTGGCTGAACAGTCGCCGACACCTCGCCCGGTTAGTGTGGGGGCAATGCGGTTTCGACCTCCTTACGACGCGAACCAAAACGATCATTTGCGTTTATACGCCGACCAAATCGATCGACTCAGTCATACGGATATTGTACTATTACCGGAATTTGCTAATACCGCCTCCTTGCCCCAAAAACGCGGCCTCGAGTTATGGCAAGTTGCAGAGGAGATCCCTGGCCCCTTCTGCCAGATGTTAAGCCAAAAGGCCGTTGCCTACCAAACCTATATTTGTGCCGGAATCCTGGAACGAGAGGGCGATTTTATTTTTAATTGTGCCGTTCTCTATGACCGGCGAGGTAAGTTGGTCGGCAAGCAACGCAAAGTCCACCCTTATTGGCCAGAAGAACCGCTGGGAGTCTCGCCGGGGGACGAGTTTAACGTTTTCAGGACCGACTTTGGAACGGTCGGTATAATGATCTGCTACGATAGTTGGTGGCCGGAGTCAGCTCGACTGTTAGCCTTAAAAGGGGCGGAACTAATTCTGTTTCCTAATGCGGGTTACGAAGAGAAGATCTTACCCGCACGCGCCATCGACAACAACGTTTTTCTGGTAGCCTCAACGCTTAACTCGCCGGCTGCTATTATCAATCCTAAGGGAGAAATGTTAGCTGTTTCTGCTGTTGACAATGTTTTGTCCGCTGTAATTGATCTTAACACCCGCCCTAAGTGTCACCCTAACGCTGGCGGGAACCTAAACCCCGGGCCTGGTGGGGCACGCTGGGCCAGAAATTCAAATTCCAACCGATTATACCAGCAGATTTTAGAAGCAGTTCAAGAATCGGTGATCTGACCTGTTTTGTCAAGAAAGCTAATGCTTGGAGAACTGGCTAAACTAGATTTTGAATCCACCGCCAGTTTGGCGATTGCTGGATAGTCGATTGACAACATAGGTTCCAACAGCCACGATCAAGATCGCAATTACGCCTAAGCTGGCACCTGGACCGCGCCCCGCAGTTTCCTGCATATAAAGGTAGATCCCATAAGATAGTGGTGCCATCTCGTTGCGAGGCACCAGCATCAGAGTTGAACTCAGTTCGACCGAAGAGGTGATGAAGGCAATTACTCCTCCAGCAATGATTCCGGGCAACATTAGTGGCAAGGCTATTTTAATGAAGGTCGTAAACGGCCCCGCACCTAGATTTTGCGAAGCCTCTTCTAGAGAAATGTGGATCTGCTGCAAGATAGCATAACAGGAACGAAGCGTGTATGGTAAGCGACGAACTGCATAGGCGATCACCAGGATAATCCATGTTTCGGTCAACGGCTGGCCCAGAATAGGTAGGTCTACAGCGTGGAATATTCGTAGGTACCCAATTGCCAGCACAACTCCCGGTACTGCTAGTGGTAAGGTTGCCACAAAGTCGAGAACTGACCGTCCAATCATTTTGCTTCTCAGCAATAGGAAAGCAATTACTGATCCGAGAAGAACATCGATTAGCGCTGCGAGAAGAGCATAGAGAACGGTGTTTTTGATGAGTTGCGGTGCATCGACGAAGATCTTGGTATAGTGGTCCAGTGTGTAACTTTTCGGCAAGATGGTAAAGCTCCAAAATTTGGCCACCGACATCAGAAAAATACCCAGGTGTGGCAGTAAACTAATTCCCAACAAACCGACACAAAAGGCGCTGATTAACCCACTTTGCCAACCCGTCAACTGTTCCCGACGGACTAGGTTCGCCGACCTTTGTTGGGTATATTCTGACTGATTCAGATAGCTCAGGGCAAACCAAAGTGAAATAAAGGAGAGGGTGACCAGAATCACCGAAATAACATAACCCATCGCATTGTTACCATGTACAGCGGTAATTTGCTGGTATGCTAATGGTGCCAGCAAGTTATGGTAACCTAGCATCAGTGGTGTGCCGAGATCATCAATACTCTTGATAAAAACAATCAGAGTCCCGGCAATATAACCTGGACGTATCAGCGGAAAGGTAATCTGTCGAAACAGACGAAACCCAGAGGCTCCCAGATTTCGACCCGCTTCTTCCAGTGAAGGATCCGCGTTTCCCAGTGCGGCTGATGCATTGAGCAAAATAAAGGGAAAATAGTGAAGTGCTTGGACTAGAATAACACCTGACAGACCTTCCATAAAGGGAACCGTTGTCCCTACAACTAACCGCAATAGTTGGTTGACCATACCACTTCGTCCCAAAACCGTCTGCATCGCGATGGCTCCCACAAAGGCGGGCATCACCAACGGCAGAACACCTAAGGTCTGGATCATCAAACGCCCCTTGAAATCGTAGCGAGTTGTGAACAGAGCCAACGGTAGGCTGATAAGACTACTGAAAAAGACCACTGCCAGGCCAACGAACAAACTTCGCCAGAGTGCTTCGCTGAGCGAAGGCTGTTTGAAAAAATTGATAAAATGGATCAGCGAAATCTGTCCGTTTTTGGTGAAGGCAACATAGACCACCTGTAGAATCGGTAGGAGGATGAAAAATCCGAGTAGTGCCAATAGCAAGCAAAATAACAACAGTTGCCCAAAGGAAGATTTGCTAAAGTGCTTCACGTAGAGACCAGACTATATTTTTGTAATTTACGGCTAAGTGAGGTTTGAAGGTTGACTGAGATCAACATTATTTTGCGCAGATTAGATTAAAAGAGCTCCCAGAAAATGAAGGGAAATTTCTTCTACTCGACGACAACCTGATGTTTATATGCCGTCCGAGTAGTTTCTCAGGTGGATTAGCCGGTAATTGTCGGCCAACTCTTGTTGATTCTCTGGACTTTGTTGTTGCTGGGTAAAGCGCCAATATGTGTTGCGTTGAGTAAAATCTTTCTGCCCTCCAACATCGGTCTCAGTGGAAATGGATAAACAGGCGACAGCAAGATTGGATATGGGGTGGTCATTAAAAAGTCCGCCGTTAGCTAGAAATACCTACCCTTTCGCCTGATGATACCATCCGTACCGGGCAAGAGCCATCTTTCGCTGTATTCTCCCAAGGTAAAGTATAGTACTTTTAGGCCTACTTAAACTTGTCTGATTAACGAGTGATAGAGATTAACACGATTGTTTTTACCTGAACGGGATCTGAAATATTGGGACTCAGGCACGAGACATGCAAATAAAAGGCTGTTTTAAGTTGCTAACGTCTGTAATCAGACCTGTTCTTCCGCTTGTCAGACCTCTGGTTCTGCTCTTTTTCTCTACTTTGCGTAAGTCTTAGCATAGAAAAAGAGTAGAAGGCTTTCTTTTTTCATCCTTCACGTTTCCCGACGCCGGTTACCTGGATGTGCGTTCCTAGATAGATCTGTTCGCCGGTATCAGAACTAGTCGTTACTTCTTGATTCCCGGACTTAACCTCTATCTCAACATGATCCGCACCGGCTCGTTTTGCCTTTTCAATAGCGAGCCCCTTCCCCTGTTCTATTGCGTATTGTACAGCGGATTCCTGAGAATCGAAGGCGCGAGTTCCTACTGGGGATCGCACCTCGTAACGATCGATACCCGTCACATTATAGACAGGGTGGATGTCAATTTCAACGGTTTCGACAATCCTACTGATAATTGCCCCAACTGCGTTAGCGACCTCTGCATGTTCAGGAATTACTCCTTCGGCTTGTAGCACCGTTGCAACTGGTGGAAGGTAGGCCTGTGCAGATGCGCCGATGCCAATCAGGGGTAGATGCACCTTGACATCTATTGACCAGCTATTGTCAGCATACGTGACAACGCCTTTCTCATCGATGACCTCCGGGGATTTAGTACCGTTTAAGATCTGCTTAACCAAGAAATCCTGGATCTCCTTCTGATCTTTCTCTTTAGAAACAGAAGGAATCTCATCCTGACTCAAAAGAACTGTTGTTAATTCGGCGACAACCTTCTTATCAATAGCAGTCCGTAAAATTGAGATCGTTTCCTCAACACTGATGCCTAAGCGTCTTGCATAGAGCCTAATTCCGCATAGTGCGGCTTCGACGCTCCAATCAGTGAATATTCCCTGTGCGTGAAGAAGATCCGTTGGAGTCAACCCAATCCGTACCAGGGATCCTCTTGACTCAAGCATTGTGGTGTCAAGCAAGGAAGGAGCCGTTACCTCCAATTCGCGAGTCAAGTGCCATAGAGAGAGAGGTCCCGATTTTAGTTTCTCGATCAGGTTATTACTGGCTTTAAGAGAAGATTTTCCGCCTATTCTAATATCGCCTCGATACATCAGGAAATCAGAGGATTGGACTAACTTTGGGGTCCAGCCAGATGCTTCCAGTTCACCTAATTGTGTTAGTACACTCGGATACTGGTTGGCAGCAAAGGCAAGTGGTATCACACGCTGTGGTCCCACAGTAATTTCGTTGTAGTGGTCCAGTCGCAAGTGACTGTCACCACCAATACCTGAGGTATGAATCTCAGCCGCTCGCACGCACGTCCGCCAACCAGCGACAACCGCACCTTGCGGATTAATTCGGGGTGATCCATCTTTGAGGACTGCGATATCAGTTGTAGTTCCTCCTATATCGAGGACTATACCGTCTTCACAACCAGATAGATGATGTGCCCCGAGAAAACTTGCTGCCGGTCCCGACAGTACCGTTTCGATTGGACGTTCCACCGCAAGTTCGGCACGCATTAGATGTCCATCACCTTTGACAATCATTAGCGGTGCTACTACACCACGCTTAGAGAGCAAGCCCTGTATCGTGGTAATAAATTGCTGGGTGAGGGGTAATAGACGCGCATTGAATATCGCTGTCATGGCTCGCTTAATCGAGCCGAGTTCACGGCTGAATTCGATCCCGCTGACAACAGGTAAGTCTGTTTTTTCCTTTAGCAATTCGACAATTTGGATTTCGTGCCCAGGGTTGAATGGTGAACCCAGTGCGACAACCGCGTAAGCGTCAACCCGACCCGTTGTCTCTTCAATAATATGTTCAGCTGCGACAAGATCAAGCGGGTATTTTTCATCACCGTCAATATTATGTCCGCCTGCAATATGGTGAAGTTCAACAAACGGTTGTTTATCTACTCCTCGTTCCTCGAGTAAGTCTGGCAGATAGCCAATTGCCAACAGGCAGACATGGCCACCTTTTCCCTCAACCATTGCGTTCGTTGCCAGTGTAGTGGATATCGCAACAAGAGTGATCTCTGATTTTGCGGAATCGGTCGCAGTCAAAAGGGTGTTGTTTTCCAAGGTCTCCAACACCTCTGCGACACCCATTTCCAAGTTGGGGTAAGTTGTCAGCGCCTTGGCTTTACTGATGACACGTTTCATCTCAAAATCCAGCAACACCGCATCAGTATACGTGCCACCAGTATCAATACCTAAACCTAAACTCATTTGGAATCTCCAATCAAGCCTGATATTATAATATACGCTACGTCTTTTACTAAAAGTTTGAACCGGACCTTCACCTATCTAATACCTTTAAGAGAACTCAGATATTCCACTAGATCTCTTGCCTCTTCGATGGTTAACAGATTTGCCATAGATGGCATCATAGAGAGTGTGGACTGACGAAGAGATTTCAGGTCTTCCTTGCGGACTGTAATAGATTCGCCATCGGGGGTCGCAAGGGTAACCTCGTAACTGTCTTCTGAAACTAATGTGCCGGAAAGTATCATTCCATTTTTCGGGGTAAGTATGGTTGTTTCATATCCCTCTACGATCTTTTTACTGGGAGAGACAATCGATTCAAGCAAATATTCACGGCTCTCTCGAGCCCCCACATCTGCCAAGCTAGGACCAATAGTTCCACTCTTTGATTCGTCTGTAATGTGACAGGTGATACATTGCAGTTTAGAAGAGAAGAGTTCCCTTCCTTGCTTCGCATTTCCGCCTGCCAGCGATTCCCGGTAGGCTTCCATTGGATTGAGTGCTCGCTGTTCGAGTTCCTCGTCAGAAGGAATCTGGTCGATCCACTGACTGACAAGCGCAGCCCCCTCTTTATCGACAAGACCTCTTCCTATAGGTGGCATCATGATACTCGGATCAGTGGATCGTATTCGAAAGAGAAGAAACGAATTCTGGGAGGTTCCTGGTTCGATACTAAATCGATAACCACCTGAGCCAAGCCCTGCGGCAATAGGCGGTTTATAAACACCAAACTTAACCGGGGTAACTTGGTGAACTGAAAGATCTAGCCCCGACATTATGGCAGACCCCTCCGGGTTGTGGCAAGGGGCACAATTGACGTCCAGCCAGATCCGAGCCCGCTCCTTGATCGAACCTGTTCCGCGCTTGTTCCATGCTGGGGATTTCGGCACCGAATTTAGATCTTCCGGCAGATCGCTCAGGTACCCTATTTCCGTCCAATACGTCAGTTGGTTTTTACCTCCCTGACCGGAGGTGTGGTTGAGATACCTGGCTTTGGTACCGATGGGTTGCACCCGGTCTCGGTTTTTGTGGCATTGTTTGCACTGGTTCATATTGGGGGTGATGAAATCGTGTTCTCGCACCTGTCCATCGTCATCGATCCATCTAACAGGTGTCCTGGCTCCAACCACCGCCCGACGGGCATCCGCTTTTTCTAAATCCCACAGGTACGGAACGGCAACCCACCCTTTAGTTTGATGAATTAGCAAACGTATCTCAATTAATTGCTCACCTTTAGAAGTGTCACCAAGATCATTTTGGAAGGTGAGCATCTGAACCAATACCGTACCCACAGGAAATTCAAAGGTATCGTTCTCACGATAGTTAGCTTGAGTCTTCGGTGGCAGATACAGATAATAACGTGATTGGGCATAGTCCACAAAATGTGAATTATTCACAGTATAGGGGATAACACCCTCATTCGGCAGAAGGGGAAGATTGGGTTCTGCCGTGCCGGTAGATCCATAGTTTGGACTTAGGGTGAAAAGGTTGTATTCTGACATCGTTTTAGCGGGACGACGCGCATCGACATCCACGCGAACAGAGGAGGCTTTTTGCTGAGAAGTACAACCAACTAAAATTAGCAACAGCAGCGCGGACAGGGGAAAAGCATACATCCAGCCAAAGGAGGTGTCTTTAGCTGAGCTCTTCAACATCATGGATTCTAAACGGTTTCAGTCCTTTAATCTCTCTAAGTGAATAGCTTTTCGTTGATCTAGAGTTGATTGCAATCGCGTCATTTCTGAGAACTTCATCTGGCCGATCCACTCTTCAATTAATGCTACGCCCTCTTCGTGAACCAAACTTCTGCCCACAATTGGCATCCTGACTCCAGGGTCAGTAGATGCTAACCGTTGTAGAAGCATCGATGATTCCGGTCTGCCGGGCTGAATCGCGAATCTGGCATCTCCCGCTCCTCGCCCAGCCGCTACGGGAGCCTTAAAAACGCCGTAACGAACCGGGATTTTCTGATCATACATCAAGTCCAACCCGGACGTGCTGGCCAAACCGTTCGGCTGATGGCAACTCGAACAATTCATATCCAGGTAAGCCCTAGCCCGTTCTTCAACAGTTCCGGTAGTGGGATCATTCCAGACAGGGATTCGGGGGATCTCATCAATATTTTCCGGTATTCCACTCAGGTAACCGATCCTTGTCCAGTGCAAAAGCTGGTTCTCCACCGAGGTTGCTGTAGACGTCGATCCGAAGTTATCAGTTTCTTCAGAATAGGCGTAGTCTTTATTAAGATATTGCGCCTTAATCGGTCCCAACGGTATTACAGTGTCGTTGATTTGGTGACACTGGTTGCACTGGTTTTGGTTTGGCATCAGGTAGGTATGGTTCCTCTTTTTGCCGTCATAGTGGATCCAAGATACCTCGACCTTCCCGCCCAGCAAAGAGAAATGGGCATCAGTAGTGTCCTGATCCCAGATATACTGTAACCCTGTCCACCCCTCTTTCCTATGCACCAGGAGGCGTGTCTCAATAATCTGTTCGCCTTCCGGGGATGCTGGCCTATGACCAGATCGGATATCGTTGAGATAACCGACGGTGATAATAATAACTGCACCGATAGGAAATTCAAGTTTGTCGTGATAATAGGTGATGCTTTTCCCTTTCGGTAGCCAGATAAATCGGTGAAGGTTGGCGTAGTCAGCGAAATGAGGGGTATTCAGATCGTAGGGAACAACCCGACCGTTTGGGATCTGCCGTTTGGGATCTTTGAAAAGACGATATGCACTGATTAACCTGGCAGGAGGCTCAGTCGGGTTCAAACGGACTGGAGGAAAGTTCAATTGAGTGTCAGGAGAAGATAGGCTTGGTACAGCAATACTCAATATCAGACAAGCGAAGGTGAGCCGACGGTAAACGCCTATCCGCAGGTAAGCGTTTACTCTAACGGGTAGTATAATCCGCTTCTTAAACAGCAAGTCACACAGAGTGTACTGATCTGAATCCATCTGTGTTTCATTGGGAACTGTGACCAAATCGACTCTTTTTCTTTGTCGTTGGTGCTGAATTTTCATCAATCAATTTCAGCAATCGTGACCGGTTCGATGGGGGGTAACACTCCGGTGTGATCGGCTAAATCACGTTTCACCTTCGCTTTGGTCGGATCAGTTAAGGTTGGCAATCCCCCCATATTAGCGAAAGAGATCGATGCTCGATGTTCGGGTATCGGTTTGCCATCGTCTTGTTCCTTTTTATGCAATACGGTATTGTGGTGGATATAGATGCGGAATTCGGCAGGGATAACACCGTCAACCAACTTCTCTGGGTTGATGGCACCATCCCAGACGATATCCGGGATCGGCGTTCCCAAAACCAGGTTCATTAGTGCTCCGCCATTGCCGAGTGGATTATACCCACCAAATTCAAAGGCGTTATGATGGACATGAATCGCTTCGGGAAAGGGATAGTAATTTGGATCCTTGACGGCTATCCCGGTTGAAAAATAGCTGGTCACCAACAAATTGACAGTTCCGTGGTCGCGGATTTCGTTGTCAAAGATCTCCACATTTGAGTTGGCCATTACCATGATACCGGTACCTGTTGGTACGTTGGCAACCATGTTCCCTTCAGGGGCAAAGTTTAAGGTGTTGTTGTCGTAAACCTTATTGCCAAAAAGGCGAATATTGTGCCCTCGTTGCTGAGGAAGATCCGGCAAGTCGAACACCAGGATTCCACCCGTATTGCGTGTAGCGAGGTTACCGAAGGCGTCTGCTTCATGGCAATTCTCAATTTCGATTCCCGCCACATTGTATTCGGCCCGACAGTTCCTGATGATGATATTCTGCGATTGTCCTACATAGATGCCTGAGTCCGATCCACCGATAGCAACACACTCTTCGACCAAAACATTCTTTGAACTGACCGGGTAGATTCCGTAGGCACCGTTTGTCTTTTTAGGTCCACCAGTCCACTCAGCTCGAACACGTCGGATAATGATATTGTTAGCAGCATGTGATTTGAGACCGTTTCCCTTGGTGTCCTCAATGGCCAACTCCTCAACCAAAACATTGTCGCTGGTGATGTATAACCCTTCAGCCCCCGCCTCCTGGTTCTTAAAGCTCAGAATCGTTTTATCCATACCTCTTCCACGAAGGGTTACACGGTCAACATCGAGAGAAAGCCCTGAAGTGAATTCAAAAATTCCTGCCTCAAACTGAATGATGGTGCCTGGTTCAGCTAAGATGAATTCTTCTTGCACTTCCGTTTGGGTATCTGCACCGGGTTTGAAAGTAACAACATTTGATGCTTGTTTGGATTTCCCGCAGCTAGCCAGGTAAAAGCACACTAATATCCCGATGATAATGGGAAACAATATTTTTTTTGTCATGAGAGTTCCTCTATAAAATTATTGGTGATAGACCAATATATGCGCCTGTAGCTAAAAGTTGCAGATGGGTTTTATCTCGATGTCAGCTCGATTTCGGATTTCCCATTAAACCCCGCGACAACTCTGAATGTGCGTTGGCCACTTCCTTTAAGACGAACTGTCGAAGGACAATAGGCGTATAGGGCGGTATTCCGGGGATGTGGTGATAAATTTGCCTCTGACTCGTGGGCCAACAAACTATGGAAGAATACCGCGCTACCAGCTGATAGAGGAACCGTAATTGCCTCGGATCGATCGATTTCTGTTCGTTCTGTCAAAGGTTCGTCGTTTCGACGAGCAATCCTTCCCCACTCCTGCAACCCCCACAGATGACTCTTGGGAATGACCTTAAAGCAACCATTTTCGGGTGTGGCGTCGTTCAAGGCAACGCTTACCGAAACTAGCGCAGGAGGATCCATTGGCCAATATGCTGAGTCCTGATGTAGGCCGTGAGCGGATCCAAACAACGCTGGCTTAAGCATCAATGTGCTTCGAAATAGAAGTAGATCTTCACCAATCAGGTTCTGAACAGTTTTGATCAAATCTGGGTGTTGTGCCAGGTTAAAAAACACTTCAGACAGGTTACCTGTCTGCTCAATCTTTCGCAGAATAGGACTTCCGTGGTGTGTTTCCTGATTGACGTATGGTTCGAGTTGAAAGTGCCCACGTCGTGGATCGTCACTCTCAAAACATTTGGTTGCTAATTCGTGTAGTCGCTGAACCTCTGCTTGGCAGGTTTCAACTTGGCCTGCGGATAACAAATTTTCAACGACTAGGTATCCATCCCTTTCAAAATTATGCTTCTGCTCTTTGCGTGTCATCTCAATACCCTCGATAGCTATCTCTGCTTAATCAGCGTTTAAGTACGACTATTAGTTATGCCTCTTGGAAATTGTTTTTATGACCTTTTCATCCACTTTGTAATGGAGCCGCATGTACCTACAGCCAATCCACACCCTACAATCAAGTTGGGACATGTTAAATGCCTGATATAAATTAATTTTCAGATGAAGTCGATAGATCGACCTAAATTAATAAACTTGGGCAAGATGGGGAGTAGACCTCGAAACAGGTCAGGAACTCGTACCCTCCGGTTAAGCCAGATGCGAAAGTACTCCATTCGAGTTCGAATCCCTCTCCTGCGATAAGGCTAAATATCTCAAGTCGAGAGACCTTAGATATTTAGCCTTAATCACTTCAACAATCTGGCAAATCAAAGCTCCCTAATGCCTTAGTTCTCTCACTTTTCGCTCCAACTATTTTACTCCAACTAACGGCGGACTTCATCGTTAGAGTTCGCCACTTAATACTGGTCCTTTCAATCCTTTATTGACCAGGTTATACAGCCTTTGATCAGCAGATCCAATCTTCAGGATTCTCTCGAAACTAACCGGCGTCAACCCAAGCAAAGGGGTTAAAGGTAACTTTTTTACGCTTCAAATACGTCCGGTAAAAATACCATCGGTAGTCGTAGATAGGTCGGTTTAATTGCGGATGGAAGGATAGAACTCACGCCATTTAAGTTCCCTGACGGAAGTTCAGTTCGATCTTAACCCCGTCCGGATCTAAAATGAAGAGTTGAGTCAAGCCAAAATCGTCTATTTCGTTCCGGCGAAACCCAATGCCTTTCTGTTCAAGATGCGAAATTGTTTCTTCGACACCTGTACCTCCAAAGGCGATGTGATCGAAAGGCCCTGTCTCTGTCGTTTCGTTTTCAACACCCGCCATCAGGTGTACAACTGGCATTTCGTCTAAATAGAGCCAGGCACCCGGAAAACCAAAATTCGGGCGGGGGCCATTCTTCAGGTTCAGAACCTCTTCATAGAATTTAATAGATCTATCGAGGTCATTGACGCATACTGTGTAATGGTGAAGTAATTGAAGCCCCATCGTTCTTCTCCTCTTTACGTCTGTCAGTTTGATCATTTGATGGAAAACAGTTCCAAATCCTGTCCGGTTCCATCATAATTACGGACAGGGAATCTTATCGCTATGCTAATCGCATATTCACTGTGGTGCGTTGACTGGAGCGAGAATATCGTCCCGCCAACGTCGACGAAACGAAGGCCGTACAAGAGCTTCAGGGGATTGAAGTGTCAATCCACCATCCGCCGTCAGCACAATACCGGTCACAAACGAAGCGTCGTTTGAAGCTAAGAACAGGGCTGCAGCGGCAATCTCCTCTGGTTCTCCGTAACGACCAATCGGGTAACAATCGCGGCAGGCTTGATCTTCAAGTGGATCTGCTTCCAGCGTTGCTTTTCCTCTCTCTCCAACGATTTGGCCGGGAGCAACTGCATTGGCGCGGATGCCGTATTTCCCATAATCGAGTGCGACGCTGCGCGTTAGAGCGTTTAGCCCACCTTTCGCTGCCCCGTAGAGACCAAAGTGAGGATTGGTGATAGTAGCGTTAACTGTAGAGATGTAGACAATTGACCCACCGCCCGCTTCGATCATCTTCGGTATGCAGTATTTCGCACCTAGCCAAGGTCCCCCCAAAGTGACAGCCAACCCTTCATTCCACTCTTCTTGTGTGAACTCAATCGCGGGTTTGGTATATGAATGGGAGGCGTTATGCACCAACGTGGTTACCTTCCCAAAGTTATCTAATGCTACATCGACAAGAGCTACCCAGGTCTCTTTATCTGAGACATCTCCTACTACCGAGAAAGCCTCTCCGCCCGCCATCTTGATTCGGTCAACGGTTTCTTCAAGTTTCTCCACCCGTTGGCGAGTGTTAATAACTACCTTAGCCCCTTCACAGGCAAAGCGATAAGCGGTAGCTGCACCAATTCCTCCCCAAGCGGCTCCTGCTACAATTGCCACCTGTCCTTCCAACCTCATTGTGCTCCTCCTTTTTCTCAATCTAATTAGAACTAATTTAAAGTAGCATCACTAATTACTAAAAAAGCCACAATCCCATGGCCAAATTTTGTGATGGAAAGAGATCAATTCGGCCAATGCACCACTGATCAATCGATTCCCAAGGGTAAGATCGTAATGAATCTGCTGTCTATTTTTCATCACATCGGCAAAAAACAATTGGACTTTAGGACCAGATTACCAGCAAATAGCTATTCCTTGCCCATTCTCAGTCGGTTCGACACCCAAGAAGCAGACATCGCCGCCTTTCGCATATACATGATATCCATGCCGCAACTAAATTTCTGGCGGCTGTTTGAGCAGTAAAGCGTATCATTGACCAAAAAGTACGTCTGAATGGAGAGCAGTTACTTTTTCTTCGTCTAGTAACTCATTAGCCCGCCGATCGATAAAAGTCTCCAGTGCATCAATTACTGGTTGTGTATCGCGGGGTTTCAAGGTTCCTCCTACAAGGGTAAAACCCTGTCTGTAGCATGCATCAATTTCTTTATCTGCTTATCGGCATATTATCATCTTATGGCTACTAGACAAATGTACATGGTCACACATTCGTTCTAAAAAATCAAGCCGGCATCTCCCGTCATGTGCCTTCCAAGCCTGGAGATTTATCTCACTCCATTGGATTATCGACTTTAACGGTTACCGGAATGGCTTCATTCCATGCTGTTAGCGTTAGATGGAAAGAGTACCGGGCACCTAACTGTCCACCGTTGACGAAGAACAGTAGAATACCGCTGCCAAAAGTCGGACTTTCCACCCGGAGGCACTTCTTTCGTGACATTAGATTTTGACATCAGAACGGGTGTCGACTGCCTCAATCAAAGCGTAGATAAATCTATCGATATCGCTATGGCTGTTGTAAAAATGAGTCGAGATCCGAAAGACCGGGGTTCCACCCACATCCACACTCACTGTCTGAATCTGGTGATCCTGCCACAGGTAGCCGGCAGCCTTACCGTGATTGATGCCAGGGATAGTAAAGGTAGTTAAAAAACCCGACTGTTCCGTGTCAGTGGGAACCATTAATTTAGCAGTCGGCATCCGATCCAAAACCTGATCTTTCAACCTAGCAGCTAAACTGAGGCAGTAAGGCCGAATTCGATCTTCCCAGCCGATCTCCTGTTGGAAGTTAATGGCTTTACCCAAGCCGGCAAAGTGTGTTGAGTCTCTAGTTCCAGCGACATCGAAGCGATGGGGATGCCCTTGGTTCAGGCCAAAGCCCAGAGTAGCAGGGCGTAAATCTAGAAACGATTCAGCCAGATAGGCCATGCCAACCCCTTTTGGAGCTAATAACCATTTATGACAGCTGGATAGATAGAAATCGCAGCCAAAATTCACAATATCGACGGGTACCATTCCAACGGCGTGTGCACCATCGACAACGGCAAATGCATCATAATCGTGAGCTAACTGGCAGAGTTCTTTGACTGGAGCCACCAATCCGCTGGTACAATAGACGTGGCTGAAAACCACCACCTGCGTCCGGCGACTGATCCCATTGGCAAAAGCCTCGACCACCTGAGTTGGATGCTCTGGTGGAGTAGGTAAAGGGATAGTTCGGATTTTCAACCCCTTTTTAGCCGCTACGTATTCCCAGATGGCTTTGACGGCACCATACTCTTGGTCGCTCATCAAGATTTCCTGACCTGATTGGAGTGGTAAGCCACAAGCGGGGATATTCATGCCCATTGTAGTGTTGATGACCAGCGCAATCTGCTCTGGTTCCGCACCTACGAACAGGCCTAACTTCCGCCGACTCTCTTCTACCAGAGGCGCCAGCAGCGAACCGCCACCATTGTTGAGCGGGTCGGATTCGAGTTCCCGTAAGAGTGAAATAACGTATTCGGTAACGGGACGTGGAGAAGGACCAACCGTTCCGCCTTGTAAGTAGGTCACATCATCCTTGAGGTAAAACTGTTGACGGATTGATCGCCAGAAGGCAATCTCTTTCTCTGTTGGTGGATATCGCGTTGTTATCAAGATGTCGAACTTCCGGTTATCGTCATTATCGTAGAGCCTAATTAATAGTAGTTGGTAGGAATCGGGTTGAGATAAAAACCTCTAACCAATACGCCAGTCCAACATCTGCAGGAATAACTGATAAAAAGTATATGGATACAGGACCAAGCCTTCGACCAAATTGAAGGTAGACTTATGGCCATCAGGATATTCAAAGGTGCCTCTTCGGGCAGGGCACATGTTAAAGTTTACTTCGCAGTCATCGATCAGAAAAGGTAGGAATCGAACCAGAAACCTCATGGTATAGCTACGAAGCCTGAAGGGTAAAATCCTTTCCCACGAAAGTATTCAGGCACTCTGTAAGTAGAATGTTGGATTGTACGTTTGTTCGACTTGTGTTTCCCACCATCTAATTTTTTCTCGGCAATTCTAACTTTTTGATTTCCTCCCATGCCAACTAATGTTGGGATATAACCGTTGTAACTGCATCAATGATCCGATCAGCCTGTTCTAATGTCAGAATCAACGGCGGTGCCAGGAACAGGATATTTTCTGGTTCTTCCAGAGCGTGACCAATTTTCCCTACCAGAATGCCGTATTCTTTCAACTCTTGTGTAATCAAATTAGTACTGGCGGTTGCCAAATTAGAACCGTCGGCTTCCATCAGTTCAATTGCAATCATTAGCCCCTTACCTCTCACCTCTTTCACGATCGGAAGTTCTACTAAGGGGTGTAGTTTTTGTCGAATATAAGTTCCCACCTGAGCGGCATTTTTCCATAATTTTTCACGGGTTAAGATGTCGAGATTGGCCCTAGCAGCAGCACAAACAACAGGATGTCCACCATAAGTACAAACCTGCTCAAACTCTAAACGATCATCACTAGAACCCATAAATGCTTCAAACACCTGATCTGTAGATACGCAAGCACCAAGTGGTAAGTAGCCGCTAGTAATTCCTTTGGCCAGGGTGATGATGTCAGGTTGAAGATCCCAGTGGTGGCAGGCGAACAGTTCTCCTGTGCGACCGAAACCGGTGATAACTTCATCGATGATCAGCAACAACTTGTACTTGTCGCAAATCTCCCGCAAACGGGGGAAATAGTCGTCGGGTGGAATGATGACCCCACCCCCACCAATAATCGGTTCAGCAATCACCGCTACCACGGTCTGTGGTCCCTCCCACTGGATCACCTGCTCAATCTCTTCCACTTTTAGTGGATGAACATGCTTAAAGCCCGGAGCCAGAGGCTCATAAGGAATTTTACGTCGTGCTTGTCCTGTAGCAGACATGGCTCCATAAGTAAATCCGTGATAACCACGATAGCGGCTGATAATCTTATACCGGTTTTCCTTGGGGAACCGCTGGCGTCCGTACTGTCTCGCCATCTTGATAGCGGTTTCGTTAGCTTCTGAACCGCTATTGCTAAAAAAAACGTGATTAAGGCTACCAGGGAGTAGATCTGCCAGCCGTTGTGCTAACAATGCAGCAGGCTTGTTGATCTGCGATAACGGGTAGTAGGGAAGTTTTTGTATCTGCTGATAAACTGCATCGGCAATTTCTTGTCGTCCATAACCGACGTTGACATTCCACAAGCCTGAATAGGCATCCAGATACCGATTTCCGTCGCTATCGGTCAAAAAAACGCCCTCGCCCTGTTCAAAGACGGTCAGTTGGGACTGCTCCAAATTTTGGTGCTGGTAGAGCGGATGCCAGACATGGGCCTGGTCAATGTGTTGATAATCCTGTGTCTTTAAACCGGCAGGATCTGTTAGATCTACTTCAGTTGATGTGGAACTCATTTATTTACCTCTATGATACCGACCAAGTCAGGTACAGCCGATCAAAAATAGATTGGTTCAAAATAACATTATCAGGCTAACAAAATGGGTATTGACTATATCGTTGCTGGTGAGCCCATAGTCAATCTTGAGGACAAGTGCATCAGAACGGGTTGTTTGAAGGCCAACACCACAGGTTGGTCGCCGATTCTGACATCCAATTCGGAGTGCGAGCCTTTGACTCAGTTGGTACTCAACGCCCAACCGATCTTGGCGACGGTAACGACTTGGCAGGTTGCGAGATATGCTAGCAGATTGAATAACAGTCCATAACAACAGTAGCTGTCGTTCCCAAACTTGGTTAAGGTAGGCGAGACCAAGACGGGCCTGATGCGGTATGACCTCTTGATGTGAACTACTGATTGGAATGTCTCGATTTTTCCAGCTTACGGCGATTTGGGATTGCCAATAGACTCCTAAAGACAATCCACCAAATCCTGTCGCGCCAATAACGGCATTTAGGTCCGGCAAATGGACTAATAGTCCTAGATCCAGTCCGTATCCACTCGCTTTATCGTCTGCCAATGAGTGGGTGATACGTTTTAGGTTTAGCCCCATTAGCAACTGTGGTGGGAAAGAGGTTGTGCCAAATAGATCCCACCATTCCGGTGGAATTCTGTAGCTACTAGCTAACGTGAAAGTGTAAGCATTCTGGCTATCGGAGATAAAGCCTGCTGGCGTAAAAGTAGGCCGATATTTTTCGGTATACCTCCGGTCGCCTGGCGTAATATTAGGATCGAAAGAAGGAAAAACCGGAATCTCATCTATCCCGGCGTGAATCCAAGAGAAGGCCAAAGCGACCGGAGATTTTAACTTTCTGCCAACAGCAAGATAATTGAAGTGCCCTAGACCAGATCTACGTGTCGCATGTTGGACCGCAATCTGCGTTCGTAACTCTTTATTTGTCAAACCATCTTTAGCTAGCTGAGCTAACCCGGCCGGATTCCAATAGGTAGCGGTGATGTCATCTGCGACAGCTACATAAGCACCGCCTAACCCCAGTGCCCGACTGCCAACTCCAAGCTCTAAAAAATCGCCAGCATAATTTTCAGCAGATAAGAAAGCGGCAGGTAAAACAATTAGCGTTATACCGAGTGAGTATGATCGTTGATAGATATTTGGCATAAACACAGATCCATATTTGCTACCATAGATAAAGTGTTTTTACACGACTATATTGGTTTAGCTCAGGTGGCCGCAGAAGAGTCCAACCGTAGCCTCTATCTGCAGGAACTTAGATGGTTTTGGCATCTAAATCTCTGATGAATTGAGTTAATAAGCGAACACCATAGCCTGAAGCGCCCTTAGGTAGGTAGGCGTTCCCTTTTAGATATTCACTGGCACCAGCAATATCGATATGCGCCCATGGATACCCTTGTGCGAAATGTTTCAGAAACGCGGCACCAGCAATTGCTCCAGCCGTACCATCACCAATATTTTTGACATCGGCAATATCGCTTTTCAGCGCATCATCGTAGTCGTCGAATAGCGGCAATTGCCAGAGGCGTTCGTGCGAAGTCTGCCCTGCTGCTTTGAGCTGGTCAATCAATTCTTGATCGGTTCCCATGATCCCAGCCACACATCGACCCAGAGCGGTGACGACTGCCCCTGTTAGCGTCGCCAGATCGACAACTGCTTTCGGATTGAAGGTTTTGGCGTAGCCCAGTGCATCTGCTAAAACCAGCCTTCCCTCAGCATCGGTATTCAAGATTTCAATTGTTTTTCCACCGTAGGATTTGACTACATCTCCCGGACGCTGGGCTGTTCCTGACGGCATATTCTCTGTGGCTGCGATCAATCCGATCACGTTCAGATTGGGTCTGATTTTTCCAATAACCTGCATTGTGCCTAATACAGTGGCGGCACCCGCCATGTCATCCTTCATAGACATCATACCTGACCCTGATTTTAGAGATAGCCCTCCGCTATCGAAGGTGATACCTTTGCCGACCAAAACGACAGTGTCGGTCGATTCAGCGGCATTATCAGGCCGATACGATAGTTGAATCAGTTTCGGCTCTTCTTGGCTCCCTTGAGCTACCCCTAACAAAGCATTGAATCCTTTCTCTATCAGTTCAGGCCGGTTATAGATTTGGCAATCTAAGCACCCATTACCTTCGGCCTGGGCGACTCGACTGGCTGTTTCTGCTAGGTCCGTGGGAGTCAAATAGTTTGCCGGTTGATTGGTTAAGTCACGCGCGAGGATAGTACCGTCCGCAATCGCCTCTGCTATACGAACCGATCTTTCTACCGAAACTTTCGAGTTTTTATCCGGAACCAGTAGAAGCAGTTCCTCTAACGATTTTGACTCGCTTTGTTCGTCATCGCTACTCGTCTGGTGTTGTTTGAACTGATAGAGCCCCAACTTAGTACCGACAACAAGAGCTTGAACCTGCTCGGTGGTTACACCATCTGGCAGCCAACAGGCAGCCGATTTTACCCCGAGATCCCTTAATGTCGTCATGGATTTGGCTGTGGCTTGACGAATAGACTCCAGACTCAACTTTTCCATTTTCCCCAAACCAACCAAACAGATCCGTGGAGCCTTCAGTCCCTCGGCTACATAAAGTACGGTATTCTGTTTTAGTTTACCTTTGTGGTCGCCGAGTTCCAGTAAACGGCTGATTTGTCCACCAGTAGCCTGGTCAACCAATTGAGTTGATGACTGTAGTTCTACATCCTCGAAGACGGGGCAACAAATCGCCTCCACCTCTACTGTTCGTAGATCTCCAACTTGAATATCAATTTTCGGACTCATAGATCTCCTTTGACCCTTTTAACATTACGTTGCTGATTAAATAAATTAGCTGAGAAAAACAGGTTGTCCGGTCTCAAATGATTGACTGGCAGCTAACGTTAGTTGTAGCGTTTTCAACGCATCGCTGTAAGGAGATCTAATTTCTGATGAATCTCCACTTATGACAGCGTCGATAAAAACCCGGTCTTCATGGGTATAGCCGTTGACTTCGTTACTATAATTTTCAGTTTCGCCATCACGATTGATGCTAATTGACCCACCACTGATATCAATTACCAGACCATTACAAAAAACCTCTAATTTAACCCGTCCCCATCCTTTCAACATGCAGGCGGAAGCAATATTAGCTACTACCCCATTAGCAAAACTGATGTTAACCACACTCATATCATCCACGTCATAGTTGGCAACATCTCTTATATTACCCTGAACTGCAAGACCGTGTACCGCAATAACTTCGCTATCCACCAGATAGCGACAGAGATCGAAAATATGGGTTGTCTGTTCAACGTGTTGTCCTCCAGACTGCTCCCGTACTCGCCACCAAGCAACACCGGGCATTCCCCCCATCCAATAGCCGAGGGCACCGACAATCTTTTGATCAGCCAAGACAGATCTAGCATAGTCAGCATTGTCCTGATATCTCCAGTGGTAACCAACACTAGTGATAATCCCCTTTTCCTGGATAGCCTGATTGATTTGCTCTGCAATTTCCATCTGGGTGGCAATCGGTTTCTCGACAAAAATCGGAATCTGTCGTTCACATGCAGCTAATTCCTGATCACCGTGCGCAAAGGGTGGAGTGCAAATGTAAACTGCATTCAGATCTTCTTTATCAAACATCTCCCGGTGGTCAGTGTATGGGTTTCCGCCATATTCGTTGCATCGGTTGGCGGCCCGTTCAGCGGAGATATCACAAAAGGCCGCAAACTCGACCTCCTCAAACCTATCCAGATTTCGAAAATGTCCGCCGGCCATGCCACCAGTACCGATGGCTCCCACTTTAATGGTCATTATTATACCTCCATTTGGTAAAAGGATAGGTTGGTATCACCATATTTTTTTTCTTTTGTTAGTCTTAAACTACCGATATGTTGAGGGAAACCGCTCTGATTGTGTTCTATGCAAATAATGCCTCTTTTGGTTAAGACTGTTGTTTCGGCGATTTGAGTTAAGCACTCAAGGTATAAATCTGAGGTGTAGGGAGGATCAAAATAGATCAGATGAAATTGAACCTGAGAACGGCTGAAAGCGGTTAGACTGCGTTTAACATCAGCTGGGAATAGCTGAATCCGTTGGTCTTGTGATGTCAAACCACACTTTTGGAGATTAGTTTTAATCAAGCGAATAGATTGGCGGTTTTGATCGACAAAAGCGACTTGCTGCGCGCCACGACTTAGTGCCTCTAAGCCGATGTTCCCGCTACCTGAACAGAGATCTAAGAAGTTAGCACCTTGAACCTGGGTATGGACAATCCGAAAGTACGCCTCTTTAACCCGGTCTAAAGTTGGTCGAATGGTCGCTTTCCTGGGGCTAGCCAATCGACGTCCCTTAAAAGCTCCCGCGATAATTCTCATACTCTCTATGTGCGCTAACTCAGATACCTACACCTTACTGAGATATCGCTGTTGTAATAAAAACAGACTAACGGGGGAACCACATTGAGGCAAGTTTAAATGGTGCGCTTTAGATCGAGCTAGGATTGATTTAACCATCTGACCATTTCATCTATCAGTCGAAAGTATTGCCCTTGATATGTAAAAGTTAACTGTTCATGGTCAATGCCAAGTAGATGGAGCAATATCGCATTAAAATAGTGAACATGAACGGGATCTCCCAATACATTGTAACCGAAAGGATCAGTTTGACCGCAACTAAATCCGGCTTTCACCCTACTGACTGCTACCCAGACAATAAAGCCTCACGAGTGATGGTTACGGCCATAGTTTTGTTTGGTCAATTTACTTGACAGTAGTTAATGTGGTCAAATTCCTCCCCCGCATGACCGGCATTCCCTCTAGTATTTCTCTTTGTTTGAGGTCTTGAACTAAATTGCTACCAGCAGGTCAGTTTCCCGACATTGTCGACGAGTTGCTCCCGGCAGACCACCGTTCTGATCCGAGCCTTGATGGTATCATCGAATAAGGTGGGTATTTCTTAGTTCGGCCGGCCGTCGTGCCAAAAAGGGCAGTTAGCGGCAAAAGAACCAAGGTTTCGCGCATCAGGGCGGTACATATCGAAGATAGAATCTGGTTCAATCTGGCTCGTCGGACAAGACAGTTGCCTCTGGAACGTAGGTCTGCATCCGATAGACTATTCTATACTGGGCAATCCGAGTTTGAATCTTGGAATCTGTTTCGCTGTCATACTTTCTAGGTTGGTACAGTTCTTTCAGCTGGTCTGAAAATAAGGCAATAGCAAGATCGTAGTTGATGGCCTCCTCAGTATACATCGATTTGATAAAGCTAAGGTCATTGTGGTATCTTCAACTATACTCGGGAGCAGTTCACTAATCCATACACTTACTTTTGCCCTCGTCGTTCAAGCTTAAAGGTTGAACTTGCTAATCGCAAGGAGTGAAAGTGTAGTTGTGGCAGTCGAGAAAACAGGGGATGCTTAACACTAGTAGTTTACTTGGGTAACAGTTGCGGTAAGGCAGTCGATCCCAAACCTAGACCTGCCTAGGATAAAAAAACACATCTTGTGGTACTTAGTGGGTCTCTCATAATAAATTATTCTCAGTTAGTGCTGTCTTTGTTAGATGCCTGATCTATTCTATTTTGACAGACTTTTTCGACTCATGCAACCTTTTTTGAAGAGTCGGGATTCGGTTTGGAAACAGGCGAATATCGTGACAAATTTCAAACAATTAGCGGATTAAAGCAAATCAAATAAATAAAATGCGGAATTATCAATGAATGATCAGTATTTGACACTGAAAAACATATTCGATGCCTGTCAGGAGATTGAATTAAGGGTTGCAAAGATCTACGCTAAGTTAGCCCTATTGCTAGGTAGCGTCGATGATCGGATCGAAAGATTTTGGGGAACCATGAGTACTGAGGAATGGCAACACCATGTTTTGGTTGACTTCGGTCGTAACTTATGTGAGCAAGCCTTTGATATCAATATGCGGATTACCGATCTACCCGCATCAATCTCCATAAACCGGATTAGAAACGGGTTAGCCGAACATGAGCACCGTCTAGCAGAGATGAATCTGACCTTAAACGACGCCTTTAAGACGGCTATCGAAATTGAAAAAAGCGAAGCTGATCAGTTGTTCATCTACTTAACGGAGAAGATTAAGAAGGCTGTTCACGAAACTGGTAAAACGTTCTTGCTTGGTCGATTGAACCGGATAGAAAAGGAAATACAGCACCATCATAAAGCTCTAGTCGTTGCGATCAAGCGATTTTCTAATGATCCAGATATTGTTCGGAGTGCCCTCTCACTTACAGATCATCACTGATAGTGTGATCTCACATCTACTTTCTGACTAAGTGTCGGAAATCCACTTATACGGCTGTGCAGTTTTTTAGCTCCACCTCTGACTATAGTCAGTATACGGTTACCGATATGGATTGGATCGGTATGCACGTAGGCAACTTTGGTATAACTATCGGTTAGTCGTCATACCCAAGTTTTTGGGGCCAAGATGTAAGTGTTGATGTCAATTAACCCCAATAGTTCGGCTTTGACAATAAAAGTTTCAGTGTGTTAAGATAAACTTCGTTACTATTCTAGAGGCGATCTAATGTCTGGACATTCTAAATGGGCTTCAATTAAACACAAAAAAGCCGCTAACGATGCCAAGCGTGGTAAGTTGTGGTCTAAACTGTTGAAAGAGGTTTCGATTGCTGCTCGTATTGGCGGCAGCGACCCAGAAATGAACCCCCGGCTGAGAACTGCTGTACAGGCTGCCAAGTCAAGCAACGTCCCTAACGACACGATCACCCGTGCCATCCAAAAGGGAACAGGTGAAATGGACGGAGTTGATTACGAGGAGGCAACCTACGAAGGCTATGGACCGGCAGGCGTTGCCATAATGATCGAGATCCTGACCGACAACAAAAACCGTGCTATCTCGGAAATTCGCTACATTTTGAATCGGAACGGTGGTAGTTTAGGTGAACGTGGTTGCGTGTCCTGGATCTTTAATAAGTGTGGGTTAGTTCTGGTAGACCAGGGAAGCGTCGACGAAGACGATTTGCTAATGGTTGCGCTGGAGTCCGGTGCAGAAGATGTCAACACCTTAGAGGATGTGTTCGAGGTTATCTCATCGGTAGAGGAGTTCGAGCAGGTCCGGTCCGCAATCGAAACTTCTGGCGCTAAAATAAACGTGGCCGAGGTCGCAATGCTACCACAGACGACAGTTTCACTGGCGGAAAAAGAGGCTGGGCAGATGATTCGGCTCATGGAAGCCTTGGAAGATAACGACGACGTTCAGAAAGTTTATGCCAATTTTGATATTCCAGACGAGATTCTGGATGCGGCCTAAACTGATCTCCTTGTCAACTCTCCTGTGCCTTCTATCGACGAAATCGATACCTGACTTAATGCATCAATCACCGGGTTATCGGGATCGCCTGTGATTGCTTACCTGAAAGGGGAACTCTTCTCCAAGTATGAAGAGCAAGTGGTGGTCGTTGCAAATAACGTCGGCTATGCTGTCGATTTACCCCCCGGTGTTTCTAGTCAATTACCGGATCCAGGTCAGGAGGTCGAACTCCATACCCATTATTATCTCCGTGATAATGAAGTCAAACTGTTCGGCTTTTTGTCCAGAGACCAACTTTTGGTTTTCACTCAAGCCATTACCGTCAAAGGCGTCGGCCCCAAGTTAGCACTCGGTATCGTCTCCAGACTGACCCCCGCTCAATTCCGGCTGGCCATTCGGCAAGAAGATGCGGACACCTTGTCAACTGTCCCACGTCTGAATAAGAATACGGCGCAAGTTATTATCATGGCCCTAAAAAAGAAAGTGGAGAATATCGAGTTTGATGAGAAACTCGACACTCGTGTTACGGCTAAACCCAATGATGGAGCGGTCAAAGCTTTGATTGGTCTAGGCGGATCACCAGAAGCCGCCGCCAAATCAGTAACAGAAGCGCAAAGGGTGCTCGGCGCAGCCGCTAAAATTGAAGATCTGACTCGATTGGCACTGCGCTATTTGAGCCAAAACCGATAGATTGGGCGTGAAGATGGAAGTAATGGACAAAGGAGACGATAGTTCCTACAGCCTCCGCCCCCAAAGTCTAGATGAGTTTATCGGTCAAAGTGCGTCTAAAGAGAACCTACGGATTCGGATCGAAGCGGCTAGGCAACGTGACCAGGCGATAGAACACGTTCTGCTCGTTGGACCACCAGGGCTAGGAAAAACAACCTTGGCCAGAATCATTGCTAACGAGATCGGTAGTGGCTTTAAGTCAGCTATCGGGCCATCTATCGTTAAGCTGGAATTGGCAGCCTTGCTAACTAATTTGGCCGATAAAGACATTTTCTTTATCGATGAAATTCATCGCATGAATTCGATGATTCAGGAGTCGCTCTATCCGGCGATGGAAGATTACAAACTGGATCTTCCTGTCGGACAGGGGGCATCCGCCGATATTATTCCTGTTCCACTATCCCACTTCACACTGGTTGGTGCCACCACCCGGGAGGGACTGCTGACAGCGCCATTTCGTGACCGATTTGGGATTCGTGTTCACCTGGACTATTATAGTGTAGAAGAAATTGTAATTGCTCTTCAACGGAACAGTGAAATCCTACAGATTGAAGTAGAGTTGGCTGCTCAAGAGGAAATTAGTCGGAGATCAAGAGGTACCATGCGGATTGCTAAAAACCTACTTCTAAGTGTGCGTGACTTCGCTACCGTTCGCTATGAAGGTAAGGTTGATGCTGAGATTGCATGTGAAGCGCTAGAATTTTTTCAGATTGACGAATTGGGACTCAACGAGCAGGATCGCCTCTATTTACGAACCCTGATCGAACGGTTCAATGGACGAACAGGGTTAAGATCACTCGCCATTGCACTCAACGAAGATGAACGAACCATCGAAGAGGTGTATGAATCTTATCTGGTCAAAATCGGTTTTATCTCCTTGACACCGCATGGACGAACAGCCATGAACGCTGCCTATCACCATCTCGGATATCCACCACCCAAGCTATTTGATTAAGCCAAGTGAATCAGATAGCAACCTCTCCGTCGATAGACCTACAACTCGATAGTTATGATTATTACCTCCCAGATGACCAAATTGCACAATACCCGCTAGAGAATCGAGCTCAATCCCGGTTACTGGTTCTGGACCGTCAAACCCGGCAGTATCATCACACCACTTTTTCTCAGATTGGTCAATTTCTGCCGACCGATTCCCTCCTCGTCACTAATAATACCAAGGTAATACCTGCGCGGTTGATCGGCTACAAAGCGCACACTGGCGGAAAAGTCGAGGTCTTTTTAGTTCGACAGAAGGCTAATCGACTCTGGGAGGTTTTGATGAAGCCTGGGCGTCGAATTCGTCCCAAGACTCAGATTGTGTTCGGTAGTTCACCATGTGGGGAATCAGCACTGCTCGCGGCTCGAGTAGTCGCGAAAACGGCAACCGGGAGTTATATTGTTCGGTTTGAGTTTGAGGGTGACTTTTATCAGTGCCTGAACCAGGTTGGGCAAACTCCTCTTCCGCCTTATATTAAGCGGCCACCGGCGACCGGTGATATCGACCGTTACCAGTGCGTCTATGCCCAGAAAGCCGGAGCCGTGGCCGCACCAACAGCAGGTTTACACTTTACTCCAGATTTATTGGCCCGACTACAGCAAGATGGAATCGAAATAGCCACCCTGACGCTACATGTCGGTCTAGGTACATTTCAGCCCGTCAAAGTGGATAACATCCTTAACCATCAGATGCACGCCGAACACTTTGAGTTCTCCGAACACACCGCCAGGCAGATCAATCGTGCTAAGCAGTCAGATCGGAAAATTGTCTCGGTTGGTACCACTTCAGTTCGGGTACTAGAGACAGTCGTCTGCAACGGACAGCTCTATCCGCAGAGTGGCGACACCGAGATCTTTATCTATCCGGGCTTTCAATTCCAAATAGTGGACGCGCTGATTACCAACTTCCATCTTCCCAAATCAACCCTATTGATGCTCGTCAGTGCCTTGGCGGATAGAACTCTGATCATGGATGCTTACCGACAGGCGATCGCCGAAAAATATCGATTTTACAGTTACGGTGATGCCATGCTAATTCTATGAGTATCAGCACGAATTTTAAGTTAGAAAGGGTCCGCTGTTAAAAAACAATGCCGTTTCCTTCTTAAAAGAGAATTGAGAATTATACCATCTTGCTACCGAGCTACCGATAGAGAAAGCACCTCTTTTGATCTACTGACCATTTTACTTCTGCTAGCTATTCTTCCAAGGTGGTGTCTAGTATTGGAATTATTTTGGTCCAGGCAAATCATGTGTTTTGTTCCTATTACCTGCCGTTTAGGTAGCCAAACCTGATTGTAACCCTTCCAGTTATCCATGTAAAAGATAGGTTCTTTCGGGCGTGATAGCTGGTGGTACAATTTTTCTGCCGTTGCCACATTACGACGGTCCAAGGCTTTGAGGATCCATCTCTTGTTTTTCTGACCTCAAAAAATGTCATATCTGGTCAATTTCAATTTCTGTAATCTTTTCTTCTCTCACTGGTTTAGATTCATCTTTTCTGGCCCACTCAGTATCTGGCACGGTCTGGTCTACTTTTGTCCTTATTGACCGACGTTACTCAGGCATGAACAACGAGATTAAGGGCCTTTTTCACCTCCAAGCTGTGGAACGCAATTGGTTGGTTGCTACGCTCTATCCATTTGTCATTGCTCTCGGTTTTATCTTACCCCCTGACCTTTCCAGTTCCATAAAGTGTACAAGGGATGGCAGGTCTCCCGTAGAGAACTGGAAGCTGCCATGAAACAGAGCGGTTAAAATTAAAACTCGATAATATCGTGCTGTTGCTAACGGTTGACCGGCAGACCACCATCAGTGTTGCTGAAGACAACAATGATATTATCGCCTCGTTTCGTTTGGCAAAAATCGGGAAATAGTTGGCGAGGCGTAGAAAATTACCGCGACTGACCTAAACGGCAAGCGGTTAGCATTTGCCGTTGACCTGCTCTCGAAACACCTCACTTTCTGGGGGCAGGTGAAATACATCCCCGTCTAATAAAGAAATCGTATGCTTGAAACCGGGTCTAACTGGAAATCCCCTGTATAGAGAAGGTAATGAGAGGGAACTCAAGACTAAATACATCCCACGTTGTAGCGTTTTCGAATCGCATCCGGCTCCATAACTCGCATGTCCAGTGAAAGACCGCCGAGTGGCAAAGCGTCGGGAGTTGCATCGATCCTACCTTCATCCCAGAAGCCGTAAACCATGAGCGATTTCTTCTGCCGAATCGCCTTGAAGTCAGGCAGGAGTTCCTCTACCTGAGGGCCAATGGGCAGGACT
>Ga0208128_1000068_pt1 | contig 37900 bp, 31 predicted proteins | sample ETNtaG_35_FD_185758 | JGI IMG/M metagenome (GOLD analysis project Ga0208128, IMG submission 185758) | Marine microbial and viral communities from oxygen minimum zone, Eastern Pacific Ocean - ETNP201306PF51B (SPAdes) (version 2) | ecosystem: Environmental > Aquatic > Marine > Oceanic ... | reverse complement strand
CTGTTTTCGCAAAAACCCACACTACCACTACGATCCGACTGGTAAAGACGTGTACACCAAACTGGACCCAGAATCTGATTCAGTCGGCTGGACTATCGAGCAACTAAACGAAAATCTGTTGGAGATGATCACGACCGCTGGTTATGAAACGGTAGCAGAAACAGTAGACCAAAAAGCGGTCTCTGCCGTTTTACCAGAAGTTGAGTCGTTGATGCGTTAAAAGGCCAATTACTGTGTTTGGTATCTATACTGTTTAACTATGAAACTGATAGCAATCTGCTCTCAATCTAGGAGATGATAACTGATGTCCAACTACCGCTTTAAACTTGGTATGGATCTTCAAATGACCGGCTTGCCTTTGAATAAGGCTTTGTCTTTGGCAGAGGAACTCGGAGCCGGGTACGGATGGTTCGGCGATCTCCGCTGGGCTGTTAATGAAGTCACAGACGCTACAATTGATGGGATAGGTGAGTCAGCCGCTCGGCATGGAGTCAAGCTGTTTTTAATTGGTGCGGGAGGAGCCTTTAGTAAAGTTCACCTGGCTGACCTAGAATTGGAAACGCTACAGGACCATCCAGAATTTCGACAGGATTTCAAACGCCTTATTCAGGCCATGGAGGTGGCTAACAGGCTCGGGGTAGATTCAGTTTTAGCCTACACATTTGCTTGGCCTGGTGAGTATTCGTCAGGTAAGCCAACCTGGCCGATGCGTTGGCTTACGCGTGGCGGTATCATTGCTGATATCGACATGGAGAAACTGCTCAAAGTCTTTACACTGGTAGCAGAAAAAGCTGAGAAATATAACATTAACATTATCCTGGGGAACTTGCCTTGGCACTACACTAACACAACTAGCCATTGTCGACAGTTGATTGAACAACTTGGTTCAAAGCGAATTAGAATTATGTGGCATCCATCTGACAACTTAACCTCTGGTGAATTAGACTCAGCATCGGCGGGGTTTATTAACGTACGCCCTTTTCTTCATTCGCTTCATGTCAAGGATCTGCGTGTCATCGATGGTCTGAATCTCAATTTTGAATACTGCCCTATTGGTGAAGGGGATGTTGACTACCTAACCGTACTTCGTAATCTGCGCGACCACCGCATCGATGCAGTATTTGCTGTAGCAACTCACTTTTCTCCGCCTAACGCTGATGGTGCAGATGCCATGAGAATCAACTTTGCTAATATTAAGCCTCTTATCGACCAGGTAGAGGGTGGTGGTTAAAAGTACCCCTAGTTTTTTTATCCTTCTTCGGTTTTCTGGTTTTAACTCCTACTAATAGGAGAAAGGCAGGTTGAACTCATGGCAATCATTGAATTGTATCTCAAATTCCGATTGCGGGTTCTCGTCGAATCTTTCCAGGTCAAGCCGGCAAACCGGTCCGACCCTGATGGCCATAAGCCCTCGCTGTTCTGCCCGTTTACAGGGGTGCCACTAAGTGGAACTTCGGACACTTAGATCGTAACGAAGGGCCAAGACTAAGTGGCATGATCCTCCACTAGAACAGTATCTGTGGATTAATCACTACTATGCAGGTGAAAAGTGAATGTTGAAATTACCCGATATGCATTAGATCGGGTTCCGCTTTCGATCATCTTTGACGACTCGACGCTACTAATCAATCTCAACTACTTTTGGATGCGGGACCGTAACCTGGTCGACGGTGAGAACCGTCGCTGGCAGGATGTTCCCGTGGTCCACCCTGAATCCTTTACTCGTCAGTTCGCTGAATGGTGTCTGGAAAAAGGCGTACGCGGTAAATTTAGCATCGTCCCCTTTCCTGCTGGTATTGGAAGAGTTGACCAGAGGTTACCACTCTTTAGCCAAGCCCAACAGGAAAGTTGGTTAAGGATGTGCCACCAACTGATTGTACCCGCTTTCGATATTACGCCGGAGATGATTACCCACACCTGTGTGGTCGACCCGGAAACACTGAAACCGGTTGAACCACAAGTTTGGGAACAGTATGAATGGTCAACCTTACCGGAGGATCAGTCAGAATTGGTAGTTTCTTATATTAAAACGGCTTGTCAAATGCTACTCAACCTAGATTTTTCTGTTGAAGGAGTAACTTCTCCCGGCGGCTTTGGTGGACGCTCCTTGCCCTTGTATGCCAGAGCAGTTGGTGAAGCAATTCGGGAGATAACAGGAAACCCCACCCCTTACTTTTTCAAACGGGTCTCAATGGATGATCAGATCGAAATCCCTGTTTGGTACGCTGATAAAGCGTCCGGACAGGCAGTCGGTGAAATCATCGCTTCTACCGGGGATTGGACCGGATCTTGGACGGGATATGGTGAGGTCGATGCCGACAAGTACATTACGGCTGATTTGCAAGGAGGGCGCCTGCCACAACTAATTCGGCAATGCCAACCCGTAGTGCTAATCAGCCATTGGCAAGGTTTTTATGGACTGCATCAGGAAGATCAAAGAGGCTTTAAGGCCTTTCAGACGGTTGTTAATCGACTATCAGAACTCGATCCAGATAACGAATACACCAGATGGCAAAAGTGCAGTGAAATTACCAACTACGCTTGCGCCCGAGAGATGACCGAAATTAAGGTCGGCCAAAACCTGATCGAACTGGATCTTCCTCTCCGCGTACCAGAATTTACTCTCTCCCTCTCCAAAGTTGATGTCAGTGGAGTCACGGTAGATGGCGTTGAGCTACGTCCGGTCTCCACCCGAAAATCTTTTCAAGACGGCACCTTTCTGCCGACCCGAGAGAATACTTTGATTGCCTTTACACCGAAACAACGCCAGACTAAAGTTCAAATCTACGTTGCCTCAGCCTGAAAGAGAACGCCTGAAGTTAGACTCTTGATCCTGATTTGATACGGATCTTCTTAGACCGGGCAATCGTTTTTCCTCGCAACGAACTACTACAACCGCCGATCAAATACTATTTTGATCGGTAGCTATTGAGGAAGGGTTACTTTCCGTGCCAAAATCAGGTTAAAGGGGAATTTGGGAATGCGGAGGAGGATAACTCCAGCTAGCAGGTAGGCCAAGATCACAACCGTAGAAGGCGCAATATCAACCAGCCGGGCGATGCAGATCAATCCTTCTCATGACCTGAAGACCAGAAGACATCTGCCAGGAGATTTAAATTAGTTTCACTCTTTGATAACACTGACCGTGTCGTTAGTGAAAAATCCTTTTATTGACTCCGCCGGAACATTCAGTTGTATTAAATTATCACTCACTACAGAAACGAATCCTTTTGCTTGCCGCTTAACTCCTAGAATAATCACTTCATTGGTCACGGGGTGAATAATCTCCTTTGGTGTTTTGATCAAGGTCAGTTGATCTCCACTCTCAACCATTTCCCGGTCGGTACCCGTTAGTTGTACTATGTCATCTTCAATTCCGACAATTATGGCTTCGCCTAACGGGATTTGTTGCAGCCTTTCGATCAAGTCCTGGGAGGGCCTTTTGACTCGATCGTAAATTTCAACTACCGGGAGAGGCTTACTTTCGATACCAGGGATAATCACAATTTCTTTATCTACTTTGTAGATCAATTTGAAAGAAGCAATTCCTTCAGCCGCATTTTTGCCAAAGACAACATAAATTTTGTTGTTTTCCGGATCGGTTAACTCAATTTCCTGGTCGCTTTTGAAAGGTACTTGAGGTCCATTGTCAATTGAGGCTGCCAGTTGATCTGTTTCTGCTTCAGCTAACCGTTCTTCGATATCCGATCCGGTACCTTCAAACTTTCGAACGAGGATTGAGTGCCTACCTAATGCCAGCGCATTATTAGCCGGAATACGCACTAAACGAATATTCGTTCCAATATCGATCAGCGGCGGACTCATCTTGTCCCGGTTAGTCGTTTTTACTTCAAAATTCGAGAGATAAAGGATTGAGTGATGTAGGCCAACATCTATCACTAAACCAATTCCAAGAGGCTCTTTGATGGTTTGTGTCTGGTTGGTATTAGCATCGTACAAGGTTTTAGAGCGGTAGATCTCTAGTGTCATCCCGCGCTTCACGCCATCTTCTCGCCCCAAATTGATGTTGATGCGGCGGGAATTAATACTCAGAATTCGACCATCTTTCAATTCAGGCGATGCGTTTCCTTCTGGGCCTTCCTTTGTAGTGCTTTCAGAGTGATTATCGGCATAAGTGATGATTATCGATAACAGAATACTACTAATGATAATCCAGGTTTGAGCGATATTATTTTGCATGCGTCTTACCAACTAAATTGTACCTGGGTAGAAAGGCCGTCACCACCATGCCGAAAAGAGGTTTGGACTGACGGTGTGGCTTCTCGATCTCGAATTAAAAATAAAATGGCACTTGTTGCTACACCGACAATAGCTGCACCCGCTAGGATTCTAGTTTGCCGATCCAACTGTTGTGTCCGGGATTTAAAATGGTCAGCTTTAGCTGCTGTTTGTGCTTGATTATACATTTCGAACGAATTATCAGCGTACTGATCAGAATAATAGGTTCCAATCCCTAAAGCCGTGCCCGTTGCCAACAACGTCCAAGCGAAAGGTTTAGATTTACGTCGACGTGGGTGGACATAATCTGAACTTCCGACAAGATCTGGCATCGGCTGGTTTGAGACGCCAATACCTTCTGGAGTCTGAACTACCTGTTGAGCTGAAACCAAGTCAGCCCAATGAACTGATTTACCGGGATCTACCTCTTTAACTGTTGTCAGCGCACCAAAGTCATAAACCTCCAAGACTTCAAGTCGAGCAACTGGAGTCAAGCTATGTTCAAGAACTTCCTGATTTTCATACACGTAGCAGGTATGTCCTTCTTCTAAATCGTGATTTTTACCAAGATCAATATAAACAAAGTTTTTTTCGACAAGTAAGACATAACCTTGATCCCAATCCTCAACAGCGAAAGCAAATCCTGAGGCTAATAATAGGCAATAAAACGTATACTTCAACTTACCCCTCATTATTGGATTTATTGGATTATTCAATAGATCGAACACAACGGAAACCGATACCAAGATAACCTATCTCCGCTGCTGCTTTTTCTCTATTGGTGATTGCAGTCATTGAGCCGTCCTCGCCGACCGCAATACCGCCACGAACAACCTTTTGCCCCGTGCTTTCGGATGGCCCTTCTGGATTAGACGAAATCCCGCTTTTGGCATAATAGTTTGGATCATACCAGTCAGAAACCCACTCCCAAGCATTACCGCACATGTTATAGATGCCATTTTGTGTTCGGCCATTAGGAAAACGATCAACCGGTGCTAGACCCTTCCCTGTTTCAATACTGACCAAGTTAGTGATAAGTCCGTTCCATCGATTTCCCCATGCCCATTTTGGACGAATCTTCATCCCTGAGGACTCTCCTAATGCAGCACGCTCCCATTCAGCCTCTGTGGGTAGCCGTTTCCCAACCCATTTAGCATAGGCATTTGCATCCTCCCAACTTACATTGGTAACTGGGAATTTGGCCATACCTTTCTGGTATTGTAAGCCATCCCAGTGACTGGGGGGCGGGTGATCAGTCGCATCGACAAAATCCTTATACTCGGCATTTGTAACTTCATATTGATCGATATAATAGGAAGACAGGGTTACCAAATGTTCCGGTTTCTCGTCTGGCGCGCCATTTTCATCCCCCATCATGAAGGGAATCTTGGTAGCAGGAATATAGGCCATGCTTAATGGCGAATTTAAGTCTATCTTTCTAACCTCAACTGGACTTTCGTTACCAGCGCGATCTTTGAATTTGGCGTGTATCTTTTTGGTGCCGGGAGCAGACCCAACTTGCCACTCCAGCGTAGGTGTATAAGGTTGCCATTCCTCAAATTCCCCCGTATTCGAGATTGCCATTTGATAAACTCCACTGGTGTCAGTTACAGAGAAGGTAAGTTTGATCCGCGGAGATTTAGTTGTGGGCAATCTATCGTTAATTTCAAATTTGTGGATGATGGGAGCGATTTGGTCTACCCTCAGATTACGGTTAACAAAGGTTGTTTGTCCTACGAGTACGGTAATCGGAGAAACTCGAATTTTATCGTCTCCGAGTCGGTGAAGCGAATAATCTCTGCCATTATCTAAATCCTTAACCGACCAGTGATCTGAGGGGGTAACTGTTTTGACTTTTAGGTTGCTGGACCACTGAATTCCCTTTTGTCGTAAAGCTGTGAGCAGATCCTCGGTAATATGTTGGAGGATTTCAAATTCTTTTACTTGTGCTTCAACATCTACTTCGATTGTTACCGGTGTTTCTTCAATCATATACTTACCGGTGTCAATTTTTAATTGATATTCTCCTGCGGGGATATCTCTAATTGTGGTCGGTGTGAGATACGGTTTAAGTTGGACCTCTGAACTGCCAACAAGAAAAGTATCTGATAAAGCCGGAGAAACAGTCAGAGCTCGCATGAATCCAGGCTTAACCTGAATACTGGCACTTTCAGCTTGGATTTGGTTACTAATCGCCGGGGTGATAGTAACTTGCAACCCGTCTTCGATGATTTCCGTTTGGACAATTTCATGGTCGGTCTGTCCGCTAATCTGGCCGTCTTCGCCTTGGCGTTGCAGGATAACCTGATCTCCGGCAAACAGTGTTGCATCTGAACTAACCAGTAACTGAGTACTATCCTTATTCGCCTGTGTCGTTACTAAGACTGGCGGGAGCAACTTGTCCGGAACACTCTCGATCCCTGTAACCTTATGATCCGATCGTACCTCCACCAATCCATCGGAACCTCGAGATTGGACCCAAATCTTGTCTCCGATCTCGAAGATACGGATTGTTTTTAGAATTAGATGGTTATTACCTTCCTGTGCGTCGCGAATCAATAGAACAGGAGGAGTGGCCAACTTTTCAAGTTCAGTTGAGGTATCAGTAAACTGCGGTTCAATTTTAATAACAGCGTTTGCCGGATCCGATAGAATCGTAATGCTACCACGACCTCGCTTCAGAGATAATCGTGGGAATTTTGTAACCTCTCCTGCTTGGATGAGCGCAACTCTCTGCTCTGGTAGATAAAAAGACTTTGAAATTGTAATTTTGCTCAACCGGTACACTTGAGCCGTATTTGAAAAACTACGCCTCAGGCTATCTTTTAGGATTAGACGAGTCTGTTTCTCCCCACGAGAACTTTGTACGAGTTGAGGCTCCTGTACTTCCGCTATTTCACTGATTTTGATCCGGAAAAGTTTCGCCTTTCCTTTAGCATAGGCGTCCTTTAGCGGGTACTTCAGCGTAATCTTGTTAATCTGGTAAGAAACCGATTCGATTTCTGGAAGTGGGTCTTCCCGTTTTACACCTTCCTCAACGCTGATAACATCACCTGGACCAAGTTCAAAGGTTGACGACACAAATAACTCTAGGTCTCCCGGCTGCGCGTCCTTTAGTAAGCTAAGAGAAAAACCGGTATGGTCAATTTCTTGAATTAGAATGTGGCTTTCCTTTGGGAAGTCGACTCTCCATTCAATTTTGAGGCTGTGGTAGATCGTTACTTTACCATCGCGCAATAAGTAACTGTTTCGCACCGGTTCTTTTAAAATGATTTTGTTGCCGAGTTCTGTAACCGACTCAATTTCCGGAAGTGGTTTCTCAATAAAAACATTAGTCCCAATCTCCTGCTTAACCGTAATAATATCTCCGGTATCAAAACCTTGAATCGATGTCACATATAATTCATTCTCACCTGAACGAACATCTCTTACTAGCCGTGAGCTAGCAGCCTTTGCTCCTCCCACTAAATTCGCAGGAGGGACAACTGGAACCGCAATAACACGCCCTTTACTTGGTGGTTGGATTTTGAATACACGAGCCGTGCCCGGGTCACTGACTTCTCCCCGACGACCGACCTGAAAACCATCTGCCAGTGACGGCCGAATAAACAACGTTGGTATCAAATTCACTTTACCAATTCGAATCACTGTGTGATCACTATATCGACGAGGCGAACCGGCACGAGCTTGTTGCAAAACCCGTATTCGATTACCGACCATAAAGTCTGCAGTAGTTCGAACTGAAATTTGGTCATCGCCCTCAATCGCCGGACGGATGAGTGGCACCGGATCACTTGCCGTTGGCACCTCATCAAGCAATTGGCGACTCTGGATAGGCCGAGGTTGTTGTTTTTGCGCTCGTTTCAGGTTCTCATCAATCTGGATTTGAGAATCTGGAGGATCAACTTCAATGTAAAGATAACCGTAATCATCTGCTCGAAGATTCGACGACAATGTAACCAAGGCCACAAGGTAGAAAATGATAAAGAGACAATGCCTATTTTTAACTTTCATGTAGACTAACTTCACTAATTACTACGATTTTCCCATTTCCGATCAATTGAATAGACAAAAGCTAAGATTTCAGCAACAACCTGATAGAATTCAGGCGGAATCTCTGTTCCGACTTCAAGTTTAGCTAGAGCCTCAACCACATCAGGTTGTTCATAAATTGGCACGTTGTGTTGCGTTGCCAATTCAATGATTCGCTTCGCAATTTCGCCCTCTCCACCTGCAACAATTTTTGGCGCGGGATCGAATTCTGGCTGGTAGCGGACTGCAACGGCCTTCTGTCTTTTTTGTAAGTTGGATTCTTTGTTATTACCTTCACCTTCCAGTTGACTAGGCGCTGACATCAACACGTCCCATATTTCCTGTCAATTCTGAAATGTTTGGAACAACTTGGATTTGGAACTCACTTCGGTCCGAGACTTTTAATGCAACATCTTTCAGGTTGTAACGCAAGGCTTGCATCCTTTCAAGCAGGGCAATTTTCTCGCCGCTAATAAAATTACTATACTCCTGCTTTTCGGCTAGAATTGTACAGTTCATTTGACGTTGAAGGATACGCAAATCGAACTTCAATCGTCCTAAATTCTCCGTTTCAACCAACATCTCTAGACGCATATTCTCTGGGTTCAACCCTACATCTTCTTCTGGACTATACCCAAGAACTTCAGCGGATATTTCCTTCTCACTCGCCCGGTAAGGAATTTGAAAATAGACCTGATTTCGTCCTGCTAAATACTGATTCATCGTCAACTCTAAGACGTCAATCTGAGTCAATACTGCGTTAACTGCTTCAAGAATCCTAGCGGTTGAATCAGCAGATATTTGATCTGACTGGGAAATCTGGATTCGAAAAAGAAGGAGGCTTTGCTTTAGAGTCTGCTGCTGCAGAATTTTCTGTAACAACTCAGAATTCCTACTGGCAGCAAGCAACTCTCTTTCGTAGCGCAGTCCGATCTCATTCACGAATTTGGAGATATGGTTGGCTAGATCTGAAACAGAAAAATCGAGCGGCTGAGCCTGATTTAGTATTTGTTGCACTAAGTTATCATCGATATCTTCAACCGAATTCTGCGTTAGGTTGGCCAATGTACTCCGTAATTGTTGCAAACTATCGGTTAGCTTATGTCGACGGCCGTAGATCGTTTGCAAAGCCTGATAGAGATGCGAATTGGGTGGTAAATTTAGTAACCAACCAGCTAAAGCTGTACCCTGATGGGAATCAGGCGATGGATTGAGTTGCCCAATATATTGCCTGAAACTGTTGAAGGTTTCCGCTGTTACAGGGATCTGGTTCTGTTGTAGCATTTGGGCCAGGTTATGTGTCTGCAGATTGACCGGAAGATCCGCTTCAGTTAACAACGTTACGACCTGATCGCTGAACTGAGACGTTTCATGTGTTAATGGCATAAAACGCATCCTGATTTGCTCATCTAGAGAGACAACTCTAGCTTGAACTCCTTGCCCGCGAGTAAGAGGCGAATCCATCTCTGTGATTAATCGATACCCCTTAAAATTTACGATAGATCGGTTTTGATCGAGTACACGAACCACTCGTCCCTTGATTAAATCTCCAACTTTCAACCCTGTTTTAAATGCTGAAACGGAGGAATCCGTTGTATGCGCTTCCTGAATACGTCCGAAAGTCGGTGTTAACTTCATTTTATCGTGAGAGGCGCTGTAATTCTTTCGCAAGTGCATCTGGTTGCAAATTAACGTTGCGACTCACCACTTGACGGATTTGATCATTTGATTTATTGAAATTACCAGTATAAAAGTAAGCTTGAGCTAGAATTAGGTGAATATGTCGTTTGCTGATTTTCGGATTGAAAGTGGCCGTATACTCTGCATCAGCTTCCTCTACAGCTCTATTTCCGTACTTTATCGACTCTGAAAATTGGTTTTTTGAGAGGTAGATGCTAGCCAAACCTGCATTGGCATCTATATTAGACTCATCGTCTTTTAAGATCGCATTGAATATGCCCAGTGCATCATCAACCTTGCCTTCTGAGAGTTTTTTCCCTGCTTTTTTGAGATCCGTCGTTTTGTCAACGACAATTACATCTTCCTGTACTAAATTGTTGTATTCTCGGTCGGCACAACTCCATATCCCAAGTATCAGGAAACCTAAAAAGAGGTAGCCAGCAAAATCGAGGAGGAAAGAACGATTCATTTTAAGGTAAATGTTCCCGCCGAAGGGGTAATATTTTGGTTTAGATTATCTCTTCCGATAACACTGGCTACAATTTTCACCCCGCCTACGGGTAATTTTTCTAGTTCGTAGTTAACAACCCATACATTTCGAGATTGGGCAATTTTTCCCATCATCAAGGTCTTCGGCTTCAAATCGGGAGATTCAGGAAAGGTTAGGCCAACAGTCAGAGCAGCAACGTTATCTAACACTGACACAATTTTAAACTCGGTACGGATGATCGGATTTCTTACGAGTATCACGGGAAAGGTTTTTGTAGCCTCTTCCGGTAAATCAAAAATTGAGACTGTCATCGAGGCTTCATCTACCTTTTTGCCCTCAAACTTTGCCACAATCTTTATCTTTTCCGCTGTGCCTACCCAATCTCTTTGCGGCCTCAGTGTCAAGATTCGATTTTTGATGATGATTTCGATATGTTCAGAAGGTAACGCCTCCCAAGCAATTTCATCGAAAACCTCACGAGGTTCAACATCAAGATAGCGGCTAAGATCTATGTGATGCTCTTCATTTTTAATCAAAGAAATCGTATTAGGCAATGTCAGATCTAGTTTTACAAAAGGCAACGGCTCAACAGTAACCTTTAACTCTCCGCGATCAAAATTCTCGTCGGGATCCATCGCAGTAACATACATCTTGAAATTTTGCTCGCTAGCAATCGGATTCAAAGATCTAAAAGTCAAGCGAGGTGGATTGTCTATGGTACCTTTGGTGCGATCTAAGCGATTAACACTAACCCCGCCGACCACCAGTGCTGCAGGCATCCCTTCGATCGCCCATCGCAATTCAGCATTTTTATGATCTCTGTCTTTCACAAAGTTATCGAGCAACAAAATTTCCTCTGAGCCAGCGCGGAAGCGAACCTCGGGAAACCGAATGAGGACGGGGATACCTTTATTATCCAGCCATACAGTTGCCGTATCGATTGCCAAAGAATCGCCGACTTTGAGCGAAACACGGAGATCTACCTTAATAACTTCCCCTTTAGATCGAGGTAACAGATTGCCAACGATAAGCTGATTAGCTGCATTCAATTCCACCTTCCTTGGTCGGCCTTTCCCATCTTCTGCATTTAGAACCCAATTGAGCTTTGGTCTCCCTTCTGTTCCAGATGCTACCACAAACTTGTCTAGGGGAATGTTTTTGCCCGGATTCTCAGATACAAACCGCTGGAGTTCATACCGATCTATTTTAACCAATGTGTTCTTAATCTCAATATTTGCATCGGTTAGGTCTTTGAATGAGCGTAGACGGGGTTTCCCATCTTTGAATTGCGTAAACAGAGTGTACCGGCCTTGCCTCCAATGTGTCTGAGGATCCCGATTAAAGGTAACTTTTGTTTCTCCGGCGATTCGACCAATGAACTGAATTTTGGCGACGGCCCCCCTTCCTTTTGGGTATGGGGCAGCATTAGAGATAACGGCAAAACCAACTTCCGTTTGAGAAACGGCTTTATTCAGAACGATTGTTCCTGTATAGAATTTCCCTTGCTGAAAAGGGGTTTCGTTATTAACAAGGCGCAACTTGCCTGGTTCATATGTCAAGTAGGTTTCAACACCAGCACTTGGGATTTCACCTACGTCAACAAAAACCTCTAAATCAATTAAGTCGCCTTGCTGGATAGTAATTTCATTTTTCAGACTGTCTATGCTACGAAGTTGGATACTAGCACTATGCGCAACCACATTCACCAAGATTATCAAAATTGCATAGGCCGTTTGTTTTCTCACTGGGCTTCCAACTCGCTTTTGACTTGCAATACTTTTTGGATATATCGCCGTGTTTCTGAGGGGAGTTTCTGCCGTGTCCTAACCCGTGTTGGGCCTGCATTATAGGCAGCGAGTGCTAGCGATTCCTTTCCAAAGGATTTCAATTGTTTCCCCAAATATTCAGCCCCACCAAAAATGTTTTGCCTCGGATCGAAGACATCTGTAACTCCTAACTCTTTAGCAGTTGCCGCCGTCAGTTGAGTTAAACCTCTTGCCTTTTTGGGTGACACTGCTTGATAATTTCCTCCTGATTCTACATAAACCAGCGCAGATAAAAGTTCAGGATCAACATTATAATGTTTAGCAGCGGATTGGATCAGATTTTTATACCTATTGACCCGTCTCAAAACTGTACTATTCAACTGTTGTGGGCTTCTTCGGGGCTCGGGCTTTGGCTTTGCAGGTAAGGTAACCAAGTTCACCTTTTGGCTTGCCTTTTTATCCACCTTATCTATCGCTGTTATTCTCTTCCCTTTAGTTAGGAGAGGCTTGTTTTTGGGCGTGGATTCAATCATTCCCGGTATGGCTTGAGCCAGCTTGATCTTTTCTCGTTTTTCTGGAGTTAGTAAGTCAGAGACCTTTACGTTTCTCGCATCCGCAAATTTTGAAAACTCTTTGGCTTGCTGGTGGGATGCTAATTTTGCTAATGCCAACCGCTGGCGGTTCCGCAGCGCAACTGCAGGAGCAAGTTGCTGGGACATCTGAACCGAGTTACTCACGGGAACGGCCTTTGATGCAGAAACCGTCGATGGGTTAGGTACAACCTGAAGTTCAGGTCGTTTAGCTTTCCAAGCCTTCATATTAGTAAGGGATTTCCCATACAGAGAGCCTTCACTTTTCACCTTCCAATGGGCGAGAACTTGCACATCCTTGATAAAAGTGGTTCCACCGTTATATGTAACATAGGTAGAGGCATCAACAGCGGTATAGTCAATCCAACGATTACCACGGTAATCGGTAACGAGCAATTTGTAGATTGCTTTCACTTTCGCGACTGCTTCAATCGGTAGACTACCGAGAAGAAAGCAGCAGCAGACAACCGGTAGAAAATAGCGGGGCAACCAAGGGGAGGCGCCATCCGGCGAAGCCAAGTTCATACCACTCTAGAAACGTGCTTATTGTAGGTGTAAATTACTTCAAGATCACCATCTTTTTCAAAGATGTTTGGTGAGCGGTTTGAAGTTCATAGAAGTAGATTCCACTAGCAACGTGTTCACCCAGCGCATTGCGACCATCCCAGTATGCAGCATATGTACGGTGTGTATAATCACCTGCTGGCATTACTCCTAAATCAAGTGTTCGTACAACTATACCTGATGAGTCGTAAATTCGGATAACTACCATTGCTTGTTGGCTAAGTCGGTAAGGCAGCCAAGTTTCAGGATTGAACGGGTTGGGGTAATTCTGAACTAGCTCAGTTTTTTGCGGTGTTTTTAAGGATTGAACCTGCTTGGTCCAGTTGCCTTCAGGATGTGAATAGATATTGCGATCACCATCTACAACGATCAGATGGTCTAACTCAATCTCCGAGTTACCATCAGCAAGGTTAATAAATGTGAATGAGGCAAGATCTGCTGTTGTTGTGACGCTTGCGTTCCGCCCAGCAATCATATTAGCAACTAGTACACGGCTCAAGCCGTTCTCAGTCTCGAATGATTTGCTGATAAAGAAAGTTTCTGCCTGTGCTGGATTTTCTGACAAAATACTACCTTCTTGAGCTTGATTGCCAACAAGTTGCCACATGTTCGGATCGTAGATCAACTCGAAAGAGTAGCCTTTGATATTCACCACACTAGCCAAAACTTGAACATTGACAGTTTCTCCTCGCTGAATAATTTGTGGAATATCCGGAGCTACTATTTGGAACGTTTGGGCTACGACAGACGGAGAGGCTGCAGGTGGCGGTGCCTCATCGCCGGTTGGAGGAACGCCTAAACCGCCAAAATCACTGAAGACAATATCGTAATCAGCCAAGTTGATATTACCGTCATCATTCAAGTCGGCGTTCGCATTAAATTGCTCATGCCCATCTTGCGTCCCCCAAGCTTGCATAAACATGTTCATGTCAGCAATATTAATCCGATTGTCACCATCGATATCACCACCGACGAGATACTTATCTTGTTCTTTGGAGTAAATATCAATACCTCGCAAACTATCACCGGGGATGACGACTAAAGTCGAAGCATTGGCCTTCGGTTGATACTGCCCGCGAAGGTAAGAGGTTGCTTTGGCAACTAGTTCCCAAGTTCCTTGGGGTACTCCATGAATGGTGTATGAGCCATCGGATTTGGTTGTGATTTGGATGCCCGGTACAGCTTCATCTTCGTCATTAGCAATGCTCTCGGTTTCTAGATCTTCCGTTGTTCCTGGAGCACGTAAAGCGAAGGTAACTTGAGCGGAATGATCACGCCGGCCTTCAAGCTTGACTTTTCCGGAAATGCTGGCATGTGGCAAAACTTGAATTGCTAATGCCGGGGTATTCGCAATTGGTGAGACGTTTTCTCTGGCACCGGTTAAGGGGTCAATAATTGCAATCGATGTTCCCCGGTTACTCGCAGCTTCGTCAAAATCAAATGATACAGCAGTATTAATGGGCCGGGTCCCGTCGTGTTGTTTAACCTTAAAAGTCAGCGTCGTCAGAGTCCTAAAGACATCCGTTTTCGCCGCCTTTTCATTATTCTTGATGACAATACTATAATCTAATTGAAACCCGCTTATTCCGTTGGCCATACTATCTTCGATCGTATCATCATGGGTATCGTTTTCTAAAACTTCTTGCTGATTTTCCTTAGCATCGTCTAAGTCAAATATCAACGCTGATTTAGCGATGTCATCTTCTGATGAGGAGAGTAGCCGAAACGGTAAAACAGGATCCTTAATTTCCAGATAATGGTCATCAAAGGTCATATAAATACTGGCTCCCTTAATTTTTACATCAGGGCTTTTCAACTGAACACGAACTTCAAACTCTTCTCCCGGCCCAGCAGCAATCGAAGCTGGGCGTAGTCGAACGTTTATTTTACGAACAGTTACACTCCCGGCGGCTTTTCCGTATGCTTCATTACCACTTCCATCAACAGCCTTGGCATAGACGAAATAGGAACCGTTCAAACCGAAACCGTTCGCTTGTTCAAAAGATTCAATGTCCCATGAATACTTCCCTAGGCCTGCAGGTGCCGCATAGTCCTGAATAATTACACCTGATTGGACACTGTTTTCGCTGACCTCGCCTACAATCACCTTGGGGGAGTCTTCAAGTGTATGATAATACAAATTCACCCGAATATTATTATTGTCAATATCTTCGGTGTGCCAGGAAATCGTGTACTCCTCTACTGCTCGTGAGCCCTGTAGAATTGGCGAAATTAGCTTAATCGTCGGCGGGTATTTTACAATCAGTCGACCTCTGCTGCGAAGCCCTTTTTCCTTAACCTCTGTTTCTTCTTTGGCTTTGGTGGGATCCTTGTCGCTAATAATAGCATAAATATAATATCCAGTTGAATTTTCAGCTACATTCCGATCTCTGAAGTTCCATTTATATTGACCTAAATTTTCGTCCTCATCTTCACTCAAATTGCCAGTGACAAACTTGGTGTTTTCACGTAGCGTAACAAGATCTAAGGTCGAAAGATTCTTATCGCTATAATAGAGACTGATTCTTGCATCACCAAGGTTTTTCTTATCTTCCCATTGGATAATAAAAGATCCATCTGTGACCTCTAGGTCTTTTTGCGGTGCTAGATTACTAATGGAGACATCGTGTCGTACTTCAACTTGACCTGAGCCACGTACAAGTTCCGAACTGATATCGGTATCCTCAATAATACCATAAATCGTATAGATGCCTTCTGGAATAGCACGAGTTTCCCAAATTACCATCGTCTCTTCGGTGCCAACAGTTAACTCAACAGGAATGGAGGCAGAGGGATCTGCGCTCGGTATTGCAGGAACTAAAATATCAGTATCAGTTTCAGTTGCAACTCTGGCCTTGAGTCCAGCAATATCTACGGATTCAAAATCGTCTTTGCCAGAATAATAGAGAGTGATTTTCGCACTCGGGTTTGGGCCACTAGCACTAAACTGGATTTGGCCATTATCATCAAAAATAACAGGCGGAACTTTAAATGGAGAGAGGATTTTGAGAACCGGTTTTTCCGGTAGTTTGGTGATTACGGGCCCTGCCGAGCTAAAATCTTCTGTTGGACCTGCAGGAACTGATTTGCTGAAAGTAAAGCTCGTCTCTTTTTGGAGGATGACACCGATTGTGTCCCCTTCTTTGGCTTTTCCTTCCACTTTAGTGTGTGCCGCCAGCAAAAAGGTATTCTGAGTAGCCCCTTCCGGTTCCGCACCAAGCAGAGGCCGATCGAGTTCGAAGGTAAGGCTAATTAAATCTGTTTTAATCTCCGCGATTGGAGTACCGTCATTCTCATCAAGTTCACGCAACGGCTCCACGTCTTTATAGAGGTAAAGATTTTCAACCGATTCACGGACAAATGGGGGGGCAAGTTGAAGGGTCATCGAGACCATATTCTGAGCAATATCAGAGCGGATCTCGATCGCAGACAACGCAATCTTTTTGTTAAAGGAAACCGGTTTTCCATCATTTAACGCAGTGATAACGATCGATTCAATCCCTTTTACCATCGGGCCGTCGATTCGGCGCTGGTCTTCGATCGCAGAAACCCGGTCTGCTTCACGGAAAAAGAATGCATGGCTACTAAGATAGAAAACAACCTGATTCCCACGCACCGTTTTGCCGGGGTTGAGCACAATGACCAATAGAAAATTGGTTGTTGTCTCTTCGCCTAGTTTTCCAACAAAATGCCCGACGCCTGCTTTTTGCAAATTAAGAGGGGCTCTGCTGTTAACATCCAGTACCTCTGAGGCAATCCATTCTGCGCTATCTGGTTTGCCATCTTTATTTACATCTTCGTATAGCTCAACCTTAGCGATAGCATCATCGTTAATTCCCTTATTTTGCTCTTCCAACTTCAGGTTGGTAACTTTCAGAAAGAACCACTCGTCCTGACCACCATCATCTGTAATAGCAATATCTGCTATTACGGCCTGAAGATCCCCAGGGTCTACGAGTTCGTCCGAAGTGACCGGTTGAACATTGATATCGGTGATAAGCCCCCACGATATGAGGGGTAAGCATAAGGTGCCAAGAATACAAAGTATCAGGCTAATACGTAACCGAGCGAACTTTCGAGCCCAGCGGAGCAAAGAACAGTGAACAGACGCTGTTCGGTCGAACTTCTTCATATCTTCCCTTCTTCATTCTTGTGAAGTTAGACGGACAAAATTACATAAAATTAAATAAACTAGGTGACATGGTGCGTGCTCCAGTCTGAAGCATCGCAGTTAGCAGATTGAGTTGTATTTGATAATCCACAACCGCATCAGAATAATCAATTTGTTCGACGGTTTCAAGAAACTGCTCTAAGGCTAACTTCTTATCTCCGAGACGGTTTCGTAATGTATCAGCACGATTCAACTTTCCACCCAATTGAGTTTGAAGAATTGTGACATGCTCAATGGAACTATCTATGGCATGCGATAGTTCTTCAATTGCGCCTTTCCCACTATTACCAACGGCTGCTTGTAAATCAACCAATTGATCGAATACACGCTGAAAGGCAACATCTCCTGGCATCCCAATTTCTAGAAAGGCACTTTTACCCACACGTTCTAGCTGAACCCCATCATCCCCCTCGTAGCGAATGCCGATAATTTCCCCGATACCAACCGTAGTATGCTTGATAACTCTGGCATCCTGTTCAGCTGAATAAGCCTCCTGGAGAGGCGTTCGAAGCAAGACCACGGCCTCATTTTTAAGCAGATCAGTTTGAACATCATCTACGATAACGATCTCTGATTTGCCACCCATCCCTTGAACGACAATTTGGTCACCAGACTCCAGCGCCCCTTGTGCCCGATCTAGAGGTAAGACGATAGCATTTCTTTCAGCACTCTTTAACAACGGAACAACAACGGGATCTCCGTCCTGTGTGTTTTTGGTAAGCATTGCCGGTTGGCTAGAATCAGCAAAATAGTTATTTGTTAGATCTCTATCAAACTGAACGACTACACCATCATCTGTCTGCTCAATGGCTGAGATAGTTAGGAATTCGCTATTGTCTCCTTGTTGTAGAACAATCTCATCGCCTTCTACAAAGTTCTCCGCAAAATCGAGTGAAATCTCAACCTTGTCGTGCGCCACATCTCGTGCGAACGTAAATTCACGAGATGCGACGGTAGAACCACTTCGTTCAGCCACAAAAGCGGTTCCTTCCGTTCTATTCCCGGCAAACAGTGGCTTACCTTCAAATGTCGTATTAACAGTCTCAAGTGTAGATTCAACCAACTGCTTTATTTCTTCACTATAAAACTTATAGTCCGAGGGGTGATTGGTGTCGGATAAAGCCATTTGTGCTAGGTCGCGTGCTCGGCCCAGTATACTTTGAATATCTTGGTAGACCGTATTCTCAACACTTAACTGAGCCTCAGCATGGTTGATATTTGATGTGAACTGTTCGTTTTGAGAAATATGGCCTTGAATACCCAGAACCTTATTTGCTAAAGCGGGGTCATCCGAAGGTTTCTGAATCCTGAGGCCTGTGGAAACGCGCATCTGCGCTTTCTCTAAATTTGCTAAAGCGGTATTGATTTTCCGCTTTAAACCATCGGCCTGTCCGGCATTTGTAACTCGAGCCATTCGGTTACTCCTTCAACGAAACTACTTTTAATATACTATCTCGACACTATCTCGGCGCCATGCGGTTAATAACAGTATCGGTCATCTGGTCGATCGTCGACATCATCCGTGCCGCAGCTTCAAAAATACTTTGATACTGCATCATACTGACTAATTCTTCATCTAATGATACACCCGAAACGCTTTGCCATCTTGCTTCTAGTTGATCTCGGACAAGCTGAGTCGTGTTAACTCGTCGCTCATTCTCTTCCGAAAGGCCACCTAACGAAGCGACTGAAGTATTGTAGAAATCGAGAAAAGCAAGCGTTTTCTCTTCAAAAAACAGCTCGTCTTGGAGAGAAACCATCGCTAGCGCATTTTGATTGTCACCTCTAGCCGTTCCGATAGCTGTTGCAATCAGATTCAGATTCCCTGCTACTTCTGGCGCCATACGTATGGTCGCCGCGGCCCGAGCTGGAGGGGCAGTTTCTGGTGGTGCCGATTCTTCAACACCGTATGAAACTGTTGCATCGGCATCCGGCAAATTAAACTGAAAGAAAGGAACGCCATTAGATCCGGTTAGGCCGCGGCCTGCTTGGTGCGCACGGTTGACTTGTCGGGCAAACGTGTAAGCAAACCGATCTAAATTATTCAACGCTGTTGGAATAATCTCATCCTGCATTCGCAACAAGCCTGCGATTGCGCCACTTTGAATCGTGATTTCACTAGTTTGACCTGGCTGGTTCAAAACTACCTCTACCAATCTCTCAGATACACTTACTGAGGTATCCATAGAGCCGCCGAACGGTCTTTTTGGCCTAACCTGCAATTCGCTGATTTCGGTCTCTTGTATTAGTGGGTTGCCGTCTAGCATGAGCATAACGGTTCCATTATCCTGCTCTAAGACACGGATATCAACCAGCTGAGCGATTTCGCCCACTAGCTCATCACGTAGATCCAGCAGGTTAGATGCTTCCAGCGGTTCCGCAACACTAGAAATATCTTGATGGATAACTGAGAGTTGGCGCAGCAAAGAATTAACCCGATCAACTCGAATCTCAATATCTTCAGCGAAGGTAGGTTGCAACTCCTCCAGATCAGTATAGAATCCACGCAAATCTCCAGCTACAGCTTGTGCTTTAGTTCGAAGATCAGCACGAAATGCTGAGTCTGTTGGATCTTGGGCCAGTGTCTCCCAAGCATTAAAGAACTCGGAAATCGTGTTGTTAAAATTATCGTCTGATAGGGAGTTGAAAATGATTTCCATTTGCTGAATCCCTTTTTGCTCTTCTTCCAGTCGATTAAGTCGCTGATCTGCATAACGAACTTGCGTTTCGATAAACAGATCACGTTTCCGATCCAAGCGGGCCAATGCACTACCTGTTCCCAAATGAATCGTCCGTCCAAGCCCAGACAACCCCCGATATTCAATACTTTCGGTCGTTGTAATTATTGGAACCTGACGATGGTACGCTCGATTTCCAGCATTGGAAACATTTTGCTGATTGGTTTGAATCGCTGCCTGATGCGTCTGCATCGACCGACGACTCATTTCGAGAATACTAAAGAGTGTCGACATTCTAAATCCTTAAAAACGGAACGAATTATCTATTCAAATCCGATGGTCGAACATACCCTTACCTTGCGGTATTCGAACATGCCCATCATCTTGATATGTATCTCCCGGCTCGTCTATTTTAACCACTTCATCCACCAAAAACGAAACGTATTCCTGCTCGCTTTGTAAAAGCTGCTTGTTAGTATCGTTTATGAACTCGAATTCTCTCTTGATACGCTCGACGCGCGCAAAGAGGTGTCTATATTCGGACTTCAATGGCTCATCCGCCAACTCGGTGAGCGTGGCTGCGTTCAGCGGTTGGTCGCCAATTTCCAATTCTGTTGACAACTCGGTCAGAAGTTCATCTCGCGTAATCTCAATACGCTGAATCTTCTGGATCGTCGTCTCTTCTTCCTTAATTAAGACTTCAAGTTCCTTCACTTTTCGCTCGACCAACAAACTCCGCTCAGCATACAAAATCTTCAAAAGCTCATAATATTTTTCAAGCTCGTAACGTAATAACTCTAGCAGATCGGAAAGTAAAGGTTGCAAAGCAGTTCTTACCTGAGTCTTTTCAGACTAACCTTCTGTAATATCGACGATACGGGGATCAACTTTACCTAGACCTTACCTAGCCCCTCAATCGCTCGTCCCATGGTTGTGTCATGGGCCTTAATTACACGTTGATTGGCCTGATACGCACGCGAAACAGTAATCAAATTGACCATTTCACTAATCACACTTACATTCGACATTTCAAGCGTACCAGATTTAACACGAATATTAGGTACTTGTTGTGGGATTGCATTCGGATCCGTAGGGATAAACATACTATTCCCCATTTTGGTCAACTCGTACGGTTTGGCAAAATCGACAACTTGCAACCGATCAACAAACTCGTTGTTAACGATCACATCTCCTACTTGATTGATGTTGATCTCGCTACCATTAACCTCAATCGGACCATTTTTACCTAATACTGGGTAGCCATCAGTCGTTACCAGGCGATATTCGGTATCTACGACGAAGTTGCCATTACGAGTATATCGCTCACCAGATGGCGTTTGAACAGTGAAAAACCCATTCCCGAAGAGAGCTAAATCCAGAACGTTTCCCGTCTCTTGATAGCTACCAGGAGTAGCTAAATCGTGGGCAGTTGTATCTGGATTTACACCAAGACCAATCCGACCTGTAATTGGCCTTGGATCGACCTCAAAACCACCTGTAATCGGTTTCGGATCATTGATTCGCTTCAACAGCAAACTGGGAAAGGCTTTTGAAACAGGGATATCCCTCTTGTAACCGGCAGTATTGACATTAGCCAAGTTGTTAGCAATTACATCCTGGCGTTTCAATTCATTCAACATCCCTGTGGTGGCGATGTATAAACCTCGTGTCATAGTTTTTTGCTTATCTTCTCTCAGATCTACGGTCTATATTACCGCTTGAGTCCTAGCGCTTCTTGCAGAATAGTATCAGAGGTCGTAATGACCCGTGAACTAGCCTGGAAGCCTCTTTCTGTAGTAATTAGATCGGTAAATTCCTCCGTTAGATCTACATTTGACATCTCCAAGGCACCAGAGGATATTTCGCCCATGTTGCGGCCGCCAGCCGTCACATATGTAGGAGTGCCAGAACTGGGGGAGACAGCAAACATCGTATCCTGAATCGTGGTCAGACCTTCCGGATTAGGAATGTCCGCAATGGCGGTCTGCCCAATTGGCCGACTGATGCCATTGGAGAAGATTCCATTAATTAGCCCATCTGGACCAATGCTAAATGAGGTCAACGAGCCTGCCCCTACGCCGTCTTGCTTTGAAGCTATGGCATCAGAACTGGAGGCAAATTGCGTTAAATCAGTAAAATTGACATCAAATACCAGTGGTGCGCCATCGCCTACTGGGGTAATTGAAACTTCCGTTTTTGCTGGCGTTGCTGTTACCAAAGTACCTGATTGGGCATTAAATTGCAATGATCCTCCATTAGCTGCACCCGTTGTTAAGGTAGCTAGTGTTGCATCAACAGCCTGCCAGTTCCAAATGTTTTTGGTATCTGGAGTCATGTCCTTGGTAAACTTGAATTTCACCACATGTTGCTGTCCCACCCCATCATAAACGCCAATGGTGGTTGTGTATTCTGGCGAAACAGCGTTCAAGGTGGCCACACCAGCCGCAATATCGGCCCCAAAAGTCGCTTCTAGCACTGGTGTGCCATCAGCATCGGCAAACGCGACCACCTGACCTGCTTGAATTGGAACTCCTGCACCACCATCCAAAGAAGCCTGGAAAGTACCGTCAAGGTTTTGAGAGACGATAAGTTTATGGGCTCCACCGGCTAAAGAACTACCTTGTGGGACGTTAAAGGCGTTGAGAACTCCGGTTCCGCCGGCATTCTTTAATTCAGCTGATCCCGCTCGGGTGTCGAGGTTGCCGGAGTATTCGACCATAGAAGTTTTTTTAGCAATGGACTTGGCAAAGGGAAAATTGATGTTGCCAACCGGACCTTTGGTGTCAATTTCACCGGTCGACGAATTGGGACTCCACCCCATGACCCGATAGCCGTTGGGTCGATAGACTAAATCGCCGCTGGGGTCGATGCCAAAATTACCTGCCCGAGTAAAAACCTTTATCGAACTAGCGGAAGCCGAAGAGCCTCGAGCGTTTGGATCAACGTTAGCAGCATCAGGTGCACCCAACACAAACATTCCTTTGCCACGAATCATCAAGTCTGTGGCAGCGTCAGTGATTTGTGGACTACCATTCTTGTGGTTGACATCAATCGAACTGAGTTGCACACCAGCCCCAACTTGGTTGGGATTTGTCCCACCCCTTTCTCCTGTTGCTGACACACCACCTTTCAGCATCATCGCAAAAGCTTCGCGAAATAATACACGAGACTTTTTGAAGCCAATCGTGTTGATGTTGGCTAGATTATTACCAATGATATTAACCTTCGTTTGATGGGTTTTTAATCCCGTTAAACCTGAGTATAAAGCACCAATCATTTTTTTCTCCTCTCTAATAAAACCTAAACATTCCGACCAATACCCAACGCTTCACGTGCCATCGATTTCGCCGCATTAATAGCTTGAATGTTTGCTTCGTAAGCGCGAGTAGCAGATATCATGTCAACCATCTCGCTAACAATATTGACGTTTGGCATATGGACATATCCATTTTCATCCGCATCTGGATGACCTGGATCGTACCGCAGTTGCAGCGGATTACTCAACGAACGATCCTCACGAATGCCGTTTTTAGGAATCCGTACACCTTTTAAATCTGGGCGTGGCATAAAAACCACAAACTTCCTTCTAAAAGGCTCACCCATTTCTGTTCGTGTTGTATTGACGTTAGCGATGTTATTGGAAATCACTTCCATTCGTAACCGTTCAGCCGTCAGACCAGAACCACTTGTCTGAATTGCCGAGATAAAACTCACAATTTTTCTCCTACACAATAATTGCGCTGTCAATATTAGTGAAAACGTTGTCTTTCATATTCTGACCGTCGATCACTGTAATGACAGTTCGATTTTTTACACTGACGATAAATGCTAAGTCGTCCATCAGTAGTAGAGACTCACTCGCCCCTTTCTGAGATGCACGATTGACTCCATCTTCAATTTTCAACAATTCCTGCTGACTTAGACTGATTTGACGGACCGCCAACCGGTCTTCAGCATGTGCACTGAAATCAATACCTTTCCGCTCGCCAATTTGCTGTTTCAGCGTCTTCTTAAAGGAGGCCGTTGCTTGGTCAGATCTAACCTGCTTAGTAGTTCTAACGCCTTTCGCCTGTGGGATAGAAGCGGTAATATTTTCTGTTCGCTGAATCATGCCGAGTTCGTTTGACTGTTACGTGACCTGATTACTGAGAGATTTTCTGTATATTGTTCACACTAACGTCCCTGTCGCCAACTCGTAGGATTGTCTTGCCATCAACCAACCGAACAGACGAAACAACGCCCGAAATAACACGATCGGTTGTACCTTCTTCTGCCGCTTCAATCTCTTTACCGATTAGAGTACTGGCCTCCAACAAAGCAACTGCGGCAAAACTTTTGTTCAGATTTTGCATCTGCTCTAATGCACTGAACTCCGCCATTTGGGCAACGAACTGCTGGTTATCCATCGGCTCAAGCGGATTTTGATGTTGCAATTGGGTTGTCAGTAAAAGAAGGAATGCCTCTTTCCCAAGCGTCGTACTCGGTGCTCGTTTTGCAAACGGATCCTCTATATCACCTAACAAATCGTTTAAGTTACCGATTGCTCCAACGTTATCCATCCGTTACTCCTTTAGACCAAATGGTTAATTCCCACCGACAAGTCAGATATTTGACCAGCCGTTTGGGAGTTATTGTTCGAATCACTTTGGGCAGAAAACGGATCACGGTCCATCGACTGGTCAGAACCTTGGTACTGACGGTATCCGAAATCTTGTTCCCAGCCACGGAATTGGTCGCCTTGCTGCCCCGAATCGTTGGACATCACCTGAAAATTATCGATTTGGATCCCCTGTTCAGACAGGACATTTCTTAACTGAGCAAGGTTACCTTTCACAATTTCGCTTACCATACCGTTTCGAACCTGAATTTGGGCTGACAGAGTACTGTCTTCAAATAGCAAGCGGATGTGAACCCGTCCTAAAGACGGTGGTTCTAAATCGATAATGGCTTGCTGAAACCCACGCCCTAAGTGCGGTTGGAGTTTGCCGGCAATTTGAATTACCACCTGATCGGCACTCAAAACCTGTGTTGGCAATGCGGTTTCACCCTCAATCCCGCTGAGCATATTGGCCAAACTAGTCGTGTCCATACTCTGAATCTGATTCCAACTGAGCACCATATTTTGTGTTGTTGGGGTAGGTTCAGCGATGCTTCGTCCCATCTCAAACTGAGGAACTTGAATTCGCTGCTGTAGATGCAATCCCCGCTGGCTTTGTGGCTGATTTCCTACGTTTTCTTGCTGAAGGCTGAGTTGTAATTGGCGAAGTTGGCTCAAGCTTTCGGGGGTGGCCTCCAAAGCCCCATTAGCCATTGCACTTATAAAACTAGCCTGCGACATATTCTCCGCTGGCGGCAAAACGATAATTCGCTCGCTTTGAAGAGTCGCTTGACTAACAGACTCTTCTATTATGCCGAACAGTTTAGCATCGGCATAATCTTCAGGTTCCTGCCTTCGATCCTCTTGAGATGTAACCACAATGCTCGATGTGCTTTCCATATTTGGCGTGGTCGCATAATCTAAACTCGAAACAGCATCGTTATTAACTGCATTAACTGCATTAACTGCATTAGCACTTTCCGCGTCTACCACAGCATCAATTGCGAATTTAGAACCATCAATCGCCGATTCAGAATCCATCGAAATCCGCAACTCAGGTTGAAAAGGTTGTGACGCGTCCACCGCCATAGGCAAAGCGGAAGAATCGCTCCCAACAAAATCAGAATTCACCAGGTTAGTAAGATCTTCTGTGATTTCTACTAACGACTCAGTTGGTAAGGTGCCTTTATCTCCAGCCATCTGAGAGAATCGTTCAATGACCTGTTGCACAAGAGTCTCTAACTCCAGTCCATCAAGCTGCTCAATGTTCAGTTCGGAGAGAAGAGCGGGTAAATTCAAGGTCGTCATATTGAAACCAAGTTGCTGCGATAAACCTTCAGCCGTTTCCAAATTTGGATCAGGATTAGTACCGGCATCTCCAAGGCTTTTAGTCTGGTAACCCTCTAATTGCTGAATCAACATTTCGGCTAGACCTAGTTGGCCTGTTTTGGCGATCTCCATGGCGTACTTCTCATCGAGCATACCATTGAAAATCTTCATACTAGTGCTGTTTTCGCCTAGAAAATCGGTCTGTGTCGCAGACTCCCTCATGGTCGAAAGCAAGTGGGTCACAAAAATCGATTCAAACTCTTGCGCTGCCACCTCCAACTGACTGTGTTCAGAAGTTGAAGACAGTTGACCGTTCTGAACCACCGCTTGGTTCTGCGTTGTAGAAAGCACCTTACTGCCATTACCATTAGACGAATCGACAATAGCGGATATTTTTGAACCTGACTTTTGGGTTTTTAGCTTCCCAAAACCGGAGGTGGCCGAAGTCTTGTCAATTGTATCTTCACTGACCTCTTGTAATAATATGGGGAAAATATCCATTGCTGTATTGTATCCTTACATAATGATTAGCTTAGCGTGTAACGCCCCAGCTTTTTCCATCAACTTCAAGACTTCAACCAGTTCCATCGCTGTTGTACCAGCAGCCTGCAAGGCTGCAACTACATCGTCTAGTGTTGCCTCACCACTTGGTAACCGATTAATTTTAATACTCAAACTGCTTCCATCGACGCCGGTACTAATTGAGACGGCAAAGGTCGAAATCCGAACCCCTTCACCAATCACTACTGCGCCTGTTTTTTGATTCACTACAACTGTCGCAACCGTGTCAGGCTCAACCATCAACCCACCTAACATTGAGATAAAGTTGACCAACCTCTTCTTATATCCTTCTGGTATTTGAACTTGAACAGTTCCTGGATCCGTGGGCTCCGCTATGCCTTCCCAAAGCGTTTCATTAATCTTTTTGGAAATCATGCTAGCGGTACTAAAGTCTGGGTGGCTTAATCGTAGAGACAAAGTTTCCAAATTGTCAAAACTGGTTTCAAGGTTGGCCACAACCAAGCCGCCCTTTGGAATTTTCCCGATTGGGGCTTCTCGTTGGCCAGGTGCCGCAACCGAAGCCACCACACCTTGAGCTGTAGCATAAACCCGACCATCGGCACCTTGGAGACGGGCGAATAAAAGCGTTCCACCACTCAGGGTTTTAGCGTCTCCCATCGACGAAACCATGACATCAATCTGCTCTCCAGCTTTTGCGAAAGGCGGAAGCTCGGCTGTTACCATGACCGCTGCAATGTTTCGAGCCTGTAGCCCGTCAGGATTCAGTCGCAATCCCTCCATCCGAGTCAACATATTGGTGACCGCTTGCCGCGCCAAAGCAAGCCTGGTACTATCACCTGTGCCGGGCAGGCCAACCACAACCCCCATCCCCCATAATTGGTTGGCACTCATCTCTGGAATGGTAGTCACATCCTTGACTCGCACTTCTACCGCATTAGCACTCAGCACCGAACAGGCAACAAGGAATAGATATAAAATAACGCTAGTAATTGGCTTCATGATAATTACGATTTACTAGAACAACAATCCTAAGATAGACCCAATAAATCGGAAAGGGAAAGTGACTATTCGCACAATCGGTCCTTGCTTTTGCAAAGCGGATTTTGGCGCGACATAACTAATTTGTGCCTCGGCTAAAGAGGTAGAAACCACGCTATTGTTAGGCCCAATATCAAGCGGACGAACAATGCCTTCTACAAAAATCTCCGTCTCCTGATCGTCTATAGCCGTCTTCTGTTTCCCCACGATCTTCAAGTTGCCGTTATCGAGTACTTCAACTATCGTTGCCATTATCGTGGCGACAAAACTAGTTTGGCGCGAAGTTGAACGACTGCCAGACTTTTGGGTTTGACCAGAGAGTGATGCTGATCCAGCCCCCGTTGGAATCGGGCTTAGAAAACCACCACCTGCAGGAATCTCCGTACTAGCATCTAGTTTGGCACTGCGATTCTTGGCTGATTGGACCTGCTGGTTAGCTTGCGCATTTTGCACTACTATCACTTGGATCAAATCGCCAACTCTCCTACTAAGAAGATCACTATAAACTTCGCTGCCGAGTTTACCCTCACTGTACAAGACCTGTGCTGACACTGCTCCTAGACCAAAACTAGCAATACAAACGAGAATCCATGTCCAGTTAAGAACTTGTCTGGGATTCATAATTGCTATCATGCCTACCGCTGTGGGTTGACCTCTATCTCCCCATCTTCGGTTATTGTCCCGACAACAGTTTTCCGAGAGGACTGATTTACCACCTTGATCTTGTCTCCAACTCGGCCGTCAGCTAATGCCTTTCCCGTCGTTCGCACACTAACCCCATTAATCTGAACTGTAATTGGAATAACGTTTCCATTTAAAATCTTGGGCATAGACTCGACGGCATCTCCGACCAAAATCGAATCTTTAAGGATTCGGCTTTTCGCCCTACCCCCTAGGACTTCTGACATCTTCAAGGGGATCCGGCGCAGGTCAGTAATAACTCTTTCTTGTTGAGCAACCATACTTTTTGAGATCAACTGATGCCTCTTGATGTTTTGCTTCGCTGTTATGATATGAGCTTTCATCTCGACCGTTAGTGGGACAACAACGGTCTTCCGCTTTTGCCCATCAACCAAAATATCTACGTAGGCGTATATCGAACCTGCTAATAAGCCCACAGGTAGCGGTTTCAATGAGAAAGTAACCTTCCCGAACGGGAACTTTGTGCCACGAATAGGCCTATTAATTTCAGCCTGATATTCAGCCGGGAACCGTTCTGTTAAGACCCGATTCACTTGGGATGTTACAAACTGCTTCAATTGGTCTGCAGTTACCGACGAACTTTTTCGATGGACCGTAACTTTAGCCTCTGGATTGATCTTAACCTGATCAGGAGTTAAGCCAACTTCTTCAAGGATTGAACGACCAACCCGCAGGTAAACACCGAGAGATCTGGCAGTGATTTCGATACTGGGACGGCCCGGCAAGGGGGCAGGTTTCAACTTTAGAGATTTCAAGGTTGATAATTGCTGCGATTCGAGTTCGCCTTCTATCTGCGCCACAACATCACCTAGCCGGACAGGAGAATTTGTGACATCTACCCTCTCGTGCAAAACCAACTGCACCGAATTAGCAGCACCATTGGTAGGTAAGGCTAAAAACAGGAAGGCAAACAGAAAAAAAAGAGCAGGCTGTAGAACCTTAAATCTGAGCGGCACAAAAACCCCTAAGCAGAGACGAAAGTAGCGTGAGACGTCTTAACGACGAATTGAGTTGGCTGTTGACAGCATATCGTCAGAGGCCATAATTGCGCGGGAATTGGCTTCATATGCACGTTGCCCGGTGATAAGGCGAACCATCTCCTCGACCACTTCGACATTCGAGATTTCAAGAAAGCCAGAGGTGATTGTACCAAATTGATCGATCTGCTCGACGCCAGAAGCAACTGTCGCTCGATAAAAGTTCTGCCCTATACTTTGCAACCCGGACGGATTAGCAAACCGATAGATCGTAACTTGCCCAACTTGTTGGGGTTCCGCTTGCCCATCTTCACGAACCGAAATCGTGCCATCTGAACCGATCGTAATCTCAGCTGCACTTTCAGCAGGAATCGTAATGGCTGGGTCTAAAGAAAACCCATCTGAAGTGACAAGCTGTCCTTGATCATCCAACTTGAAGGCACCATCACGAGTATACAGGAAGTTCTGTTTGTCATCCACCACTTTAAAGAAGGAATAGGGACTATCCAGCTTAAGATCGAAGACATTTTTAGTTTCGACTACGTTCCCGAGCGAAAACATCCGTTGTGTTGCCGCAGGCCTAACCCCGTGCCCTAGCTGGATGCCAACTGGAATGATGGAGTCCTGCGTACTTTGTGCCCCAGGGGTACGGATTGTCTGGTATAACAGGTCTTGGAACTCAACTCGCGCTTTTTTGAAACCGGTAGTGTTAACATTTGCTAAATTATTAGCAATTGTGTCGATATTAAACTGCTGGGCACGCATCCCCGTTGCAGAAGTCCATAATGCATTGATCATAGGAGCAACCTTCTATAGATTCTATATAACATACGGATAACCCTTGCCTAGCCGAGGCAAAGAGCTAATTGCTGGTAGTGTCAGAGGTGAGATCTGAAGGGAAGCTAGTAGTATACAGGGCTCTATTTCTCCGGTTGCTTCGGTCACTCAACAACCTTTGGCTTCTGCTAAGCAGTCCAGCCAACTATAACTTCCTTCCAATTACGAACGACAATCTTTCACCAAACTCGCAGAAGATTAACATAGTTGTCATTTTTTGTCAATGCCTAAAACATGAAATACAAAAATAATCTGTATTTTCTTTCTGGTTCCCACCCTAACGTCTTTTAACAATTCCTCCTATTTCTCTGTCAGATCGTAGCTCTTACTCAATAGACGCGGCTCCCTTTTAGCACTTTAGGTTGTCCCCCATCAGATAATGACTTGCAGGTAGTTGATACAGTGGCCGCTTGACTAATAGACTTAAAGAATACGGGATATATAAAGAGTCGGATATTTGAGTAGAATCAATATAGAAAAAAATACTGGAGGAAACCGCAAGCCGGAAAGCCATGATGATTGCAACACATGACGAGTACGTTTGCGCGGAAGAGACAATATCTATATACTACCTCTTAAATCCTTAGTTTTCATAAAAGACGGAGGTCAATATGAATGATTTTGAAGGCGTGATACCTGCAATTGCGACGCCGATGGACGAAAATGGTCGGTTTAATGAAGATGTGTTTCGGAAGATTGTGGCATTCAACATTGACGCGGGAGTACACGGGTTTTGGGTAGCAGGAGGAACGGGTGAGAGTGTGTTGCTGGACGATGAGGAGAATAAACAGATTGCTTCGGCAATTGTGGATGAATGCCAAGGACGAGCAAAAGTGATTATGCACGTGGGGGCAGTGACAACAGAGCGAACGACAAGACTGGCCGAATACGCGGGAAAGGTTGGCGCAGACGCGATTTGCTGTGTCCCCCCATTTTTTTATCGGCGTGATGAGGACGAGATTACCGAGTACTACCGAGTTGTGGCAGGTGCAGCAGACCTGCCGTTATTCGTTTACAATCTGCCCGGGGCAACCGGTGTGGAAATTACGCCGGGACTGATGCAAAAGATTCAGGATCGAGTGCCACAACTGAAAGGGTTAAAGCATTCGGCATCAACCTTTTCAAATGTACGGACTTTTGCCCAGATGGGGTTATCCTGTTTTATCGGTAACCATCGGTTGATGTTGCCTGCCATGACGGTTGGCGCCTGTGGCTGTGTGGATGGACCACTGAATATTTTACCCGAATTGTGGGTGGCACTTTGGGACGCTTATCAGGCAGGCGACCTACAAGCAGCACAAGCGGCACAAGAGAGGTGTTCGGCCGCCTATGAAGCCCTGAGTGTGGGTGATGGCTTTCACTCGGTGATCAAGGCGGCATTGAGCGCGCGCCTGAGTGTTGACTGTGGAAATCCGAGGCCACCGGGAAAGCCGATGAGTGGAGCACAACGTGCGCAGATCAGAGAAACTATCAAGGGCTTAATTTAGCCACTGTGTTCGTAAAAATTCAGAGTTGAGCTCCATTCCAGATGGGGTGAATACATCAGCCAATTTGCAGACGTCAGCCTTACTATACCCTACTATACTGATTATGGGCCTAGAACTGACCGATAATGGGCGTTTTTTTTATCTGAGGTGAATATGAAGAATCCTAATGTTGAAATTTCCGCCGATTTACTCCAGTCTCTCCAAGAGGTAAGCGTTCCTACGGCAACACACTATTTGTTCAGTCAGGGTTTTGCCAATGTATACCCTATTGATGTCCATCCGATGGCCTTACAACCCGGACAGGTGATGGTTGGTCTGGCACGGACTTTGCGCTTTATCCCCAAAAGGGAGGATCTGATCGAGATTCAATACAGGACTGCTACAGACCGACCACACCGGAATGCCATTGAGTCGATTGAGAAGAATGAGATCCTGGTAATTGACGCCTGTAGCAATATGGGCGCAGGTGTTGTGGGTGATATGTTTACTCGCCGGGTACAGAATCGTGAGGGCACCGGCATTGTGATCGATGGCGTAGTGCGCGACTTATCTGCGATTAAGACTGTGGGTTTGCCGGTCTATTGTCGAGGATCACACGGTGCTGGCATTAATCGCGAGTTGATGTCTGTGGGGGTAAATCAGCCAATCCAGGTTGGCGGTGTCCCTGTCATACCTGGCGATGTGCTCTTAGGGGATGAAGACGGCCTAGTTGTTATACCACCGACAGAGGTCACAGCCTTGGTTGAGCACTGTATTGAACACGATTTACGAGAAGAATTTATCCGGGAGAAGCTCGACCAGGGGTATCCACTACACCAGGCTTATCCGCCAGATGAAGAGTTAATGAAAGAATATGGGGCGTGGAAGAAGCGAAAATAGTGATGTAATCCTTTCGTCCAGCTTAAATATTCGACCGGGGAGATAGCGATTTTTGGGTTTGACACGAAAATCCACGACTGACAGGTAAGAATCAAGCCGCTTCCCGGCATAGTGATTGTTAATGATGTCATTGTCTATTTGAGCCTTGATTAAGTTGCAATCAAGGCTCGAAAGAAGGCTGCTCCTGGAGGCTAACAACAACTTTTTTAGCAAAGCAATATTAGAAAGTAGTAACTTCAAAGGGAGATAAACTGGAGGAATCATATGAATCTGGCAGATATAAAACGAGTCGGCGTCGTTGACGGTAGAACGATGGGTTCGGTATAGCCTAAATTTTGCCCTATAGGGATAGTCTACCGTTATCCACGGTCTTGAATGATAAAATTCTGGAGCGGTCGGTGAAAGATGTAAAATCTTCTATGGTTCTCTTTGTCGAGGGGGAACTAATTAAGTCAAACACAGGCTGATGACACTGTTCGCCGGATGAAGGTGACCACGAATATTAGAGGAACTAGCAGCGGACAGCGATTTTATCACCGCAGCCATTGTCGAAATGGTTACAGGATAAGCAGCAACTCTTCCACACACTCGATAAGCTATGCCCACCGCAGACCATCATTGTTAGCAATATTGCCGGTTTTGTGCTCAGCGATATCGGTGTCGATGTCAAGCAGCAGGATAAAATCGGTTTGACACACTATTTCTCGTCGCCATGTATCGTATCCGGGGTCGAGGTAGCAAAGGGGCCCGGAACATCAGATCAAACCTGCCACCGGGTCTACGACTTGATGAAAAAATAAAAAAGGTGCCCATCCGGGTACTCAAAGAGTTGCCCGGCTATCTGCTGAACCGTATATAGGGCGCAATGGGCCGGGAGGCACATCGATTGTGGGCAGAGGGAGTAGCTACCGCTGAAGAAATCGAACTTGGGATTAAGGCTACGTTTGGCTTTCGTATGCCACATGAAGGTTCTTTTGGGCGCTATGACCTGGTAGGCATTTGGAAATGGCCGGCCGACGTTCGGGCACTCCGGCGCAACCGGCAATCCTCCGAACCTCTCGATGAAACAACAGAGAAAATCAGGACGCGAATGGCAGAAGGGAAACCGTGGCTCGTTGCCCCGGACGAGTTTGACCAGTCGATAGAGAAAAGGGATCGGGAGTATGCGCGTCGTTTGAAAGAGCTATATTCATTAGAGGATAGACAATACCGTTCTTAGAGGCGACACGACATAACCAGGGAAACGAAAAGCTAAGGTCGGATCATTAACTTACGCATCAGACCGCCCAATGCTGCCAAGGTGAAGTTTGCCGACCAAATTCGTCAACTTAAGTTGGAGGACTTCAGTCTGCCAACCGTAGCCGATCTTGAAAAGGAGATGAATATGAACGAATTCAACGATGCTCGAATAACTCTGTTGGACATCCCTTACGAGGACGTGTTGCCTGGGAAACAGGGTTATCCCAGGGTATTGGGCGAACTGTGGCCAATGAGTTCGCACGTCTTGGTGCCCGGAATGCGTGATGACGCACCAGGATATTTCGGTGATAAGCCACCGAAAACAATGCCCCCGGTTGCCAGTGAGATTATCAGCGTCTATGGTGCAGAGATAATCTTCGTCATAGGAGACCTGACTATTGAGGAAGGGGTTGCCGATGGGTACATTGGACACGTACGACCGACGAAATTAGAGCTAACTGGAAGCAGATCGATATTCTCGTCTGCTACGTGGGTGGGGTCATTGGTACCAAAAGACCAGGATAGCCAGCTAAGCCGGAAGTCAATGACACGCTTTTCATCACCTTGGAAGATTTCCACAGTGTTATCGACCGAAATTTAATATCGGTAGTTCTCTGCTGCCGAGAAGTCGCGCCCGAGAGATGGCCCGCAAATGGGGACGGCATTACCACGGGGTGTGTGGCAGGTACAGTTGAGGAGAAAAGCATGTGTGCCTATTGCGTGGGAAAAGCGGCGTTACATATGTTCATGCGATGTCTGGCGGATCAACTTCGGCCGCACGATATCCCGGTTAATTGCATCGTGCCGGGTCTGATTGCCAGTGAACGGCGGCTTGAGGTATTTTCCTGCTTTTCGTTGTTACTATTCACAAAAATATAGAATATAGAAAGGAGAGTACTGTATGGGGAAATTGGACGGAAAAGTCGCAATAATTACCGGGGCTGGCAGAGGCCACGCCGAGGCTATCACTAGGAAGTTTGCCGAAGAGGGCGCAGCCGTGTCCATTTGCGATATTATTCCGCTGAAAGAGTTGGAAGAAGGAATCGGTTCCAAGATTGGAGACGGAAAGGCTCTCTGCTTCCAGACCGATGTGTCCAAAGAGGACCAGGTCAACCAGATGGTTAATAAAACCATTGAACACTTTGGCACCATTGATATATTGGCTAATGTCGTCGGTATCGCAGGCCCCACCAAGGATGTATGGGATATGACCCTGGATGAATGGAAACGGACACTCGATGTTAATCTCGATTCTCTCTTTCTCTGTTGCAAAGCTGTTCTTCCCGGGATGATACGGAAGAAGTATGGAAAAATTATTAATTTTAGCTCTGGTACAGGCAAACAGCCGCTGTCTCACCGTGCCCCCTATGCCACCTCCAAGATGGGGGTGATCGGTTTCACCAGAACCTTGGCCGCTGATGTTGGGCGCTATAATATTAATGTCAACGCCATTTGCCCGGGTGGACATGAGGAGAGAAGCCTCGAACTGGCTCAGGGGACGGCCGAATATATGAACAGGTCCTTTGATGAAGCGGAGTTTCGCAACAAATTCAGCCAGCCGACCCCGAAGCGGGTTCTGGCAGGTCGATGGTGTGCCGATGAAGGCTATGGTGATAAAGGATCAGGAACGGAAGAAGCAGCATCCCTAGCCCTGTTTCTCGCCTTGGATGATTTAGCTAGTATAACAGGCCAGGACATCAACTGTGGCGGGGGAATCATGTGGTAGGTTGAGATACTCAGGCGCTGGAAACTGACTCTGATCAGGGCAGAATTATCACAATTATTTTCTCAAACTTGCTGGCGAAGGCTGTGGTTGGGTCGCGACATTTATTTATTCCCCACACATAACCAAAGTGTTAATTATAATTCGTAATTTATTTTGTCACCAATAACGTCGCTTTTCCGTAGGAAAGATCAGCGTAAGGAGCAACAACTCATGAGTGCAAAGTTACTTTTAAATTCGGAAGTATCCATCCCCGAGGCGATTTTACGTGTGCTTGAAGAAGCGGGTGTCGATATGGTCTTCGGCATTCCCGGAGGGCAGACAGGTAGCATTTTCAATGCCCTATACCACCACCAATCCACCATCCGGACGGTTCTCGTTCGGCAGGAAACGCTCGCAGGTATCATGGCTGAGGTGTATGGGCGACTAACAGGCAAACCGGCTGTAGCCATGGGACAAGGGGCTTTCATGGTTTCCAATGCCATGCTGGGTACGCTTGAGGCCTACTGCGGGAGTTCACCGATGTTGATTATGACCGATCTCTCGGATGGAGCGCCTTTCTCCCACCATGCTCCCTATCAGTCTGGGACAGGTGATTACCGGACCTGGGATGCCAAAACGGTCTTTAGTGGTGTGACTAAAGCGACCTTTATCCCTCACGGCCCGGCAGAAACAGTTCAATGCACCCAACTCGCCATTAAACACACCCTGACAGGAGAACGTGGGCCTGTCGCTTTGCTTTACCACAGCGCCGCCCTCAGTGGTCGTGTCGGGCCAGACTCCGTACCGAAACTGTATTCGACTCAGTCTTATCTGCCTACTTCACCTCCGCCTGCTGACCCAACGCTCGTCTATTCCGCAGCCCAAACGATTCTCTCTGCTGAATCTCCTGTTATCATCGCCGGCAATGGTGTACGTGTTAGCAGAGCATTCGCACAACTGCAAGAATTAGCAGAGTTAGTCGCTACTCCGGTTGCGACAACAGCGGCAGGGAAAGGGGTCTTCCCCGAAGATCATCCATTGGCACTTGGCGTATTCGGCAGTTTCGGTCAGCGGGTGGCAAACCGGACAGTTGCCCAGGCGGATACGATTCTCATCGTCGGCTCCAAACTCGCACCGAGTGATACGGCCGGACAAAATCCTCAGTTTCTCGATCCGACCCGTCAGCATTTCATTCAGTTGGATATTGAACCGAAAAATGCGGGCTGGACTTTCCCCTGTGATCACGTCGTGATTGGAGACGCCGCCGTTGCGCTGTCTCAGCTGAGCGATTGTATCCGTGATATCGGACCGCCTTCTGATGAGGTTCTCGACGTCCAGAAAGCGCGCTTGTCGAACAAACGGGAGGAATACGGTTTCTTCGATGACGCTAAATTCACCTCCGACCAGATTCCTTTGCTCCCCCAGCGTATTGTCGGTGAAATTCGAAGTGGCATTGATGACGATGCTATCGTAACCTGTGACGCAGGAGAGAATCGGTTGTTCATGACCCATTGGTTCCAAACCCGGAAAGCCGGCACCTTCGTCTCTCCCGCAGCCACAGGTGGAATGGGGTATGCTATTCCGGCAGCGTTGGCGGCGAAACTGGCATCTCCGTCTCGCAGAGTGGTTGCGGTGAGTGGAGATGGTGGTTTTCCGATGTCGATGAATGGACTTATCACCGCCTGTGAGGAGGAAATTCCGATTACGGTTGTCATCTTCAACAACAGCGCGCTAGGATGGATCCGCAGCGGTCAAGGGGATAAACAAATCGCTTCCGAGTTTTCCGATGTTAATTTCGCTGGCATTGCCCAGAGCATGGGTTGTCAAGGGCATCGGATTGAGCAGCCAGGCGAGTTGGAAAAAGCACTCAAAGAAACGGCAGATAGCAATATAACAACCGTTCTAGATGTAGTTACATCCAGAAAATTCACCTTCCGGGACGTATCGTCAAAATTTTAATATCCGCTGGGAAACCCCAGAATTAGCAGAGGTAGCAATTTTTCTCATCGTGGCTTTTCCAACAGCAATAAGGTGTTAATTTAGCCTTGATCTATTAGAATTCACCCTACTTGCAACAGGAAATCAGACAATGAATACTTAGGAGGAGATAATGATGACAGGTGACCAGACAGTCGCAAAACCCTTCAAGGCGGAAGGCATCGAATGGTTCGCTTGCTTTCCGAACCATTCACTGATAGATATGGTGGCCAAAGAGGGGGTCGCTTCGCTATCAAGTTGAGATTTATCATCTGTCGGTAGGATTGAGCCGGCGTGAATATGGCCGATGGGTTCAGCCATATCACGTGCGGAAAGACTATCGGCGTCTTCATGGTACAAGCCAAGCCAGAGGCCAAGAACTATTTTGATGGAGTTGCCTC
>Ga0208128_1000065_pt1 | contig 38124 bp, 35 predicted proteins | sample ETNtaG_35_FD_185758 | JGI IMG/M metagenome (GOLD analysis project Ga0208128, IMG submission 185758) | Marine microbial and viral communities from oxygen minimum zone, Eastern Pacific Ocean - ETNP201306PF51B (SPAdes) (version 2) | ecosystem: Environmental > Aquatic > Marine > Oceanic ... | reverse complement strand
GTTGCAGATCAAAGTCCGATGGACGAGGATACTTCATCATCCGATCAGCCGACGGTGAAGCCTAAGATGGATTCACCCGCAGGCGATTCGGCCTAACGTCCGAGAGATCCATTCTGTTATTGAGCATAGACTGCCAATCGCTGCCAGCGGGTGCTGCGTTGATGGGTATCTTGAACGCCACACCAGATTCATTTTCTGATGGCGGTCGCTATCTGTGGATCGAGGATGCAATAAGACAGGCTCACCTGATGGTGGATGAAGGTGCAGATCTGATCGATGTTGGTGGAGAGTCGACCCGGCCAGGTTCCGATCCAGTAACCATTGAAGTCGAGTTAAAAAGGATCATTCCGTTGATTCGCCGACTGTCCCAGGAGGTCCCGGTCCCTATTTCAGTTGATACCAGTAAGCCGGAAGTTATGAAGGCGGCCGTTGAGGCTGGTGCTGCAATGATCAATGACATCTGTGCTTTAAGGAGGCCCGGTGCCTTAGAGCAGGCGCATGCTCTGGATGTTCCGGTGTGCTTGATGCATATGAAAGGTGTTCCAGCTACTATGCAGCATGCGCCGGTCTATATCGATGTAGTGCAAGAGGTAAAAGCATTCTTGCAACAGCAGGTGGACCGATGTCTTTCAGCTGGAATTTCGTCGGAGAAGATCGTCGTTGATCCGGGTATTGGCTTTGGTAAGCAACCGGAGCACAACCGAAGACTAATTGATGAGATTGGGGAGCTTGGGGACCTCGGTCAGCCGGTTCTCGTGGGCGTATCTAGAAAATCGTTTCTACCGATAAAAATGACCGGACCGTATCGTGACCGGTTGAGTGCGCAGTATGCAGTGCAGGCGGTCGCAAATGGAGCCTCACTTGTTCGTGTGCATAACGTCGGCATGACAGCCAAGGTTCTTAAAGAATCCCGAAACACCGTATAGCCCTCATTCAATGAATAGCAAACGCGATAGACGTTTCTTTGGAACAGATGGTATACGAGGCAGAGTAGGTCAAAAACCGATCACTCCCGAAGATATACTCCATTTGGGGTGGGCAGTGGGAAAAGCACTGGCGACGCACACCGGTAGCGAGGTTCTGATTGGGAAAGATACCCGTGAGTCCGGGTACATGATGGAGTCTGCACTCGAGTCAGGGCTGTCGGCAGCTGGTGTGGGCGTGGTTTTAACAGGCCCCTTACCGACACCAGCAGTTGCTTGCCTAACCAGAGCGTCAAATGCGGTGGCAGGTATTATGATCACCGCGTCCCACAACCCCTACCATGATAATGGAGTTAAGTTTTTCACCAGCGACGGCCAGAAATTTAGTGACGATCTCGAATATAAAATTGAGGTGTTACTTGCTGACAAGATTCAAACGGTTACGTCTGGAGTTATGGGAAAGGCGAGACGCTACAACCGAGCTGCTGATGATTATGTAGCTTATTGTCAGAAACAAGTTAGTGTTGATCTTGATCTGAGCGATTTTAAGATCGTTCTTGATTGCGCTCACGGTGCTGCCTATGAAATCGGCCCAAAACTGCTGAACATTTTCGGTGCGGAGATCGTGTTGGCTGGCGCTCTTCCCAATGGTTATAACATCAATGATGAATGCGGGTCGGTTCACCCACAGCATATGGCCGAGTTAGTAAAGAAACACAATGCTGATTTGGGTATAGCTCTTGACGGGGATGCAGATCGAGTCGTGCTTGCCGATGCTTCTGGGAAGGTTGTCGATGGTGATGGGATGCTCTATTTGCTGGGGGTCAATGGGCAAAAGTGTCCACCGGTGGCAGACGGGATAGTCGGGACCGTTATGAGCAATCTTGGTCTGGAGTTGGCATGTCAAGAGCGGGGGATTGCTTTCGAGCGCTCCAATGTTGGAGACAGGTATGTGCTGGAAAAGATGTACGCGAAAAGCTGGACATTAGGAGGTGAAACCTCAGGGCATATCATCCAGCTTGACAAGGGTACAACTGGCGATGGGTTACTGACAGCAGTTAGCGTGCTTGAGGTGATGCGTTCGACTGGCAGGACATTAGCCGAACTCGTGTCGGGTTTGCAGATTTATCCGCAGTCCATGATCAATGTTCCGATAAATGGTTCTGTTCCTGCGGCTATACTGCTGGACGACGAAACGGTTATCAACGCAGTTCGTGAGGTTGAGTCGGCGCTGGATTGCAACGGCAGGGTTGTCCTGAGACCTTCAGGAACTGAACCCTTGATTCGAGTCATGGTTGAGGGGGTAGATGCAGTACAGGTAGAGATGTTGGTCGAACAGTTAACCATGGCTGTTGTGAGTTCGAGTGCTAAGTATTAGCGTATTCGACTCTGTCAACGATTCGGTTGCGTCCAGCGTTGTGTCTCGGTAACATCGCCGCCGCTCGTCGGCCAATATAGAAGATTACGGATCTTTAGTAGCAGGAGAAATGATGCGTCGTTCATTAGTTGCCGGAAACTGGAAGATGAATGGATCAGTCGCGATGACAGATGATCTGTTGACTGGACTGAAGGAAGGTATTGTCCAATCTTTGCCGGATGTTGACGTCGTGGTCTGTCCGCCGTTTCTTTATATACCGCTGGCTGTCCAGATGCTAGCTGGGTCTACGATAAAGGTGGGTGCGCAGAACCTAGACATACACAAACCCGGAGCATACACGGGCGAGATCGCGGCTGAGATGCTCAAAGAACAGCGGTGTGGTTATGTGATTGTTGGACATTCGGAGCGGCGTGCTCTGTACGGTGAATCGAGTGATCTGGTAGCTCAAAAAGTTAAGGCAGCCATGGCTGCGGAACTGAAACCGATTGTTTGTGTGGGGGAAACACTCGAGGAGCGGGAACGCGGGGATACTGGCCGGGTGGTTCGGGAACAACTCATGAGCGTACTTGACTTAAACGGTGTCGATATATTCCCATTTGCAATTGTTGCCTATGAACCCGTTTGGGCGATTGGTACTGGTCGTAGTGCAAGTCCGGACCAGGCGCAGGAAGTGCATGCTTTGATTCGGGAGTCGATAGCAGAACTCAACCCGGGTGTTGCAGATCAGACTCGGTTGCTTTACGGTGGCAGTGTAAAACCTGAAAACGCTCAAGGAATATTTTCTTCCCCAGATATCGACGGTGGGCTAATTGGTGGTGCTGCGCTAGTAGCTAGTGATTTCCTTGCGATCTGTGCATCAATGGAGCGATGAGATGATTATCAGTATTTTCACGGTGATTCACCTGGTAGCTGCTGTTTCGATAGTGATCCTCGTGCTTTTGCAGCGGGGCAAAGGCGCCGATATGGGCGCTGCGTTCGGGGGTGGCTCTTCCCAATCGGTATTCGGCAGTCAAGGGTCAGCCACCTTCCTGAGTCGTATTACTGCAGGTTTGGCAGCGGTGTTTTTTATATCTGGCCTGAGTCTCGCCTATATGTACACCCAGAAGGGGGGTGCACCAAGAAGTGTCATCGAAACCACCACCTCCCAGGCTCCACTCGCAGAAAGCCTACGAGAAAAAGACTCGACCGATCTACCGGCTGTACCTGGGTCCAAAGATTGAAACTGTATTAAGGTAGACTATTCACTGAGTGAGTGACCTAGATATATGCCGAAGTGGTGGAACTGGTAGACACGCCGTCTTGAGGGGGCGGTGGCGCAAGCCGTGCCGGTTCGAGTCCGGCCTTCGGCACCAAGAATTTAGTGCGAAAGGGTGGCTAACATCGTATTTTGGCTAGACCGGGTGGCTATATTTGTTGACCATATGGGGGGGCAGTCACTAGAATTTAGGGCATCGATAGCCTAAGGTCACCCATCTGAAACGACAGCTGCATGCTTGCCAACTACTTGCCAGTGCTGCTGTTCTTGATCGTTGCTTCAGGTCTTGGGGTTGTTCTCCTGGTGGCTGGTAAGCTGCTAAGCCCACACCGGCCAAATCAACAAAAACTCTCTCCATACGAATGCGGTTTCGAAGCCTTCGAAGACAGCCGTATGAAGTTTGATGTCCGTTATTATCTCGTCGCTATTTTATTCATTATTTTTGATTTAGAGATTGCTTTTTTGTTTCCGTGGGCAGTCGCCTTGGACGAGATCGGAATGTTCGGTTTTCTCGCGATGATAGTATTTCTGCTGGTGCTGGTGGCCGGTTTTATCTATGAATGGATGAAGGGCGCATTGGAATGGGAGTAGTGATCGCGTGGCATTAGAAGGAGTATTAGAACAGGGCTGGGCGACCACCAGGTTGGATGACCTCATAAATTGGGCCCGTACGGGGTCAATGTGGCCAATGACATTTGGGCTGGCGTGTTGTGCTGTAGAAATGATGCATACAGGCGCATCACGTTATGATCTAGATCGCTTTGGCGTGATTTTTCGTCCAAGCCCGCGTCAGTCAGATGTGATGATCGTAGCCGGTACGCTGACCAACAAGATGGCGCCAGCTTTACGCAAAGTCTACGAGCAGATGCCAGAACCGCGTTGGGTAATTTCTATGGGGTCTTGTGCGAATGGCGGTGGTTATTACCATTATTCATATTCAGTGGTTCGTGGATGTGACCGGATCGTCCCGGTCGATGTGTATGTGCCGGGATGCCCTCCTACACCACAGGCGTTGTTGTACGGTGTCATCCAGCTTCAAAAAAAGATCAAGCGCACAGATACCATAGCGCGCTAGAGTCCGATAACCACATGAGTGCCACAAAAGATCTGCACAGTCAGGTCAAGTCTATATCCAGTGAATTTGATGCATTGATCACTGAGGATTCGTTATGCTTTACCGTGACGGTCAGTCGATCGTCGTCGCTTGAACTGTTGAGAAAACTGCGGGACCATCAAAACACTGCATTCGAACAACTGGTTGATCTGTGTGCTGTTGACTATCAGGCCTATGGCCAAGAGGTACAGCGGAGTTGGGATAACGATAGATTTGCTGTTGTTTACCATCTCCTTTCGGTAAGTCTGAATCAGCGCCTGCGTGTGATCGTACCCGTTCCTGAAGATGATTTAACCATTGATTCGGTTATCGAGGTGTGGCGTTGTGCGAACTGGTACGAACGGGAGGCGTTCGATCTTTTCGGAATCCAATTCCAGGGTCATCCAGACCTCCGGCGACTGCTGACTGATTATGGGTTCATTGGCCATCCGTTTCGTAAAGATTTCCCGTTGTCTGGCCATGTGGAAATGAGATACGACGAAGAGAAAGGTAGAGTCGTTTACGAACCCGTGTCCGTTGAACCGAGGGTAACGGTACCCCGCGTTATCCGGGATGAATGGGCCAATGACTGAGATCCGCAACTACACCATGAACTTCGGGCCACAACACCCGGCAGCACATGGCGTATTAAGGGTGATTATGGAGATGGACGGGGAGGTTATCGAAAGGCTGGACCCGCATATCGGGTTGCTGCACAGAGCAACAGAAAAGCTGGCAGAAAGTAAACCTTACAATCACAGTATTGGTTACATGGATCGGCTGGATTATGTATCCATGATGTGTAATGAGCATGCGTATGTATTAGCGATAGAGTCATTGCTGGGTGTAGTGCCGCCAATTCGTGCTCAATATATAAGGGTTATGTTTGATGAGATTACCCGAATTCGTAATCACTTGATGTGGCTAGGTGCACATGCGTTAGATATTGGAGCGATGGCCGTATTTTTGTATGCTTTTCGGGAACGGGAAGATTTAATGGACTGCTATGAAGCAGTGTCTGGTGCACGCATGCACGCGACCTATTATCGGCCAGGTGGGGTTTACCGGGATTTGCCCGAGAAGATGCCACTGTATCAAAGAAACGACCGCGAAGGCGAAGAGGGTATGGCCACTCGGAACGAAAATCGGTCTGGCTCCTTACTGGACTTCATAGACGCTTTTACGGAACGGTTTCCAGCGTGTGTTGATGAGTACGAGACTTTGCTTACCGATAATCGAATCTGGAAACAAAGAACCGTCGACATAGGCGTTGTTACACCTGAGCAGGCACTGCAACTCGGTTTTACAGGTCCGATGCTCAGGGGTTCTGGTGTTGAATGGGATTTACGTAAGAAACAACCCTACGAGGTGTACGACCGGGTCAGTTTTGATATACCCGTGGGGGTAACGGGGGATACCTACGACAGATACCTTGTGAGGATGGAGGAAATGCGACAGTCAAATCGCATTGTCAGTCAGTGTGTGGACTGGTTAAGGAATAATCCGGGTTCAGTTATGTTGGATGACTATAAATTGAGTCCACCGCCGCGGGAAGAAATGAAAGAAGACATGGAATCTTTGATTCACCACTTTAAGCTGTTTACTGAAGGCTATAGTGTGCCCGCTGGGCAGGTGTACTGTGCAATAGAAGCCCCAAAAGGAGAATTTGGAATATTTCTGGTGTCAGATGGTGCCAACAAACCTTACCGAGTCAAAATCCGCGCTCCGGGATTTCCTCACCTCGCAGCCTTAGATGAGATGTCGCGCGGCCATATGTTGACAGACATGGTGGCAATTATCGGTACCCAGGACGTAGTGTTTGGTGAAATAGATCGCTAGCGCTATGGAAATCGACTACCAGTTATCTGACGATGTCAGAAAAAAAATAGAAGGCGAGGCAAAAAAATATCCGAGTCGTAGGGCAGCGGTAAAGTCGGCTTTGCGCTATGCACAACAAGAGCATGGCTGGGTATCCGAAGGTGTCGTGAATGCTGTGGCTGCAGTGTTGTCACTTCAGCCAATACAAGTTTACGAAGTGGCAACTTTCTACGACATGTTTTATACCAAACCTGTCGGTCGCCATAGAATTAGGGTGTGTACGAATGTGTCTTGCATGCTTCGTGGTAGCAAAGATGTGCTTGACCAACTCAAAAATAGGTTAGGCGTGGATGTTGGTGAGACCACAGCCGACGGCAAGGTTGCGTTGTTTGAGGCCGAATGCCTAGGTGCTTGTGGTGGAGCGCCGATGCTCATTTGCAATGATCGTTACGTCGAGAACCTGACGGCAGAAGATGTTGATCAACTGTTGTCTGAGCTGGATTGATCGCCATGGGACAATGCTATGTTTGTTTGCCCGCGCCGGAAGTCCAGTCGCCGTGGTTACTGGACCACTACTGTAAAGAGCTGGGGGGCTACCAGTCCTGGTTGAAAATCATTGATGAATCAATACCACCTACCGATGTTATCGATATCATCAAGGCATCTGGCCTAAGAGGCAGAGGTGGGGCAGGATTTCCCTCGGGGCTCAAACTCAGTTTTATGCCTCGCGATACTCAGGGTCAGAAGTATATTGTGTGTAATTCTGATGAGAGTGAACCAGGAACGTTTAAAGATAGGGACATTCTGACTCTCAATCCGCATCAGTTAATCGAAGGAATGGCGATAGCAAGTTACGCGACGGGTTCCACCGTCGCGTACAACTATATTAGGGGGGAGTATCACCAACCGTGGGTACGGTTTGAGAATGCCCTTAAGGAGGCCTACCTGGCAGGTTATCTGGGACAGGATATTCGTGGGACAGGAGTGATCTTTGATCTCTACAGTCAACGCGGCGCAGGGGCTTACATCTGCGGTGAGGAAACAGGATTACTAGAGTCACTAGAGGGCAAAAAAGGAATGCCACGGTTTAAACCGCCGTTTCCTGCGCAAGTGGGTGCATTCGGTAAACCCACGACGGTTAACAATACAGAAACGTTGGCCTCGTTACCGCCCATCATCCGCAAGGGTCCGGACTGGTTTAATAATTTGGGTCAAGAGGGTAGCGGTGGTAGTAAGGTATTTTCAGTATCTGGTCATGTACAGCGGCCAGGTAACTACGAAATCACGTTAGGGACGCCGTTTAGCGAGCTATTGAATCTTGCCGGTGGCTTGCTCGAGGGACGTTCTCTAAAAGCTGTTATCCCTGGAGGATCTTCTATGCCAGTAATGCCAGCAGAGGCGATTCTGTCTTGTGAGATGGGCTACGATCAGCTTCAGCAGGCAGGATCGATGATTGGTTCCGGCGGGGTGATTGTGATGGATAACACAACTTGTATGGTCGAGGTATTGGAGCGTATTGCACTTTTTTATTTTCGCGAATCCTGTGGACAATGTACGCCCTGTCGAGAAGGTACTGGCTGGTTATATCGATTGATCTATCGTATACGAACCGGTGTCGGCTCAGCCAGTGATTTGGACAAGTTGGTTAATGTTGCTGACAAGATTGAAGGCCGGACTATATGTGCTTTAGGAGATGCGGCAGCTTGGCCCGTCCAGAGTTTTCTCAAACATTTTCGTGGAGAGTTCGAGGCGAAGATTTCGTCTCAAGTTGCAGCATAATGACGGGCTATTTTCATCATGCTTAAAGTTGAGATCAACGGACAACAGTTCGAAGCAGAGCCAGGTTCAACCATTATCGAAGTGGCCGACAGTGCGGGGATTTATATTCCACGATTCTGCTATCACGAAAAGCTCTCTGTCGCTGCAAACTGCAGAATGTGTCTCGTCGAGGTCGAAAAAGCGCCAAAGCCACTCCCGGCCTGTGCCACCCCAGTAACCGATGGCATGGTTGTGCAGACCTTGTCTGAAATTGCGAAACAGGCACAAGAGGACACCATGGAGTTTCTCCTGATCAATCATCCTTTGGACTGTCCGATCTGTGACCAAGGGGGGGAATGCCCACTTCAAGATCAGGCAATTGGGTTCGGCGGTAGTAGTTCAGTATTCAAAGAAGTTAAAAGATCTGTCGACAATGTCGATCTTGGGCCTCTGATAACCACTGAAATGACGCGCTGCATTCATTGCACTCGTTGCGTAAGATTTGGCGAAGAGGTGGCTGGGGTAATGGAACTGGGCGCAATCGGACGTGGAGAAGATATGAAGATCACGACTTTCCTTGGTACATCAATGGATAGTGAGGTCTCCGGCAATGTGATTGATTTGTGTCCAGTTGGTGCACTGACCTCCAAGCCCTATCGGTTTACAGCACGGACCTGGGAATTGAATGGCCACAAAGGAATTAGCCCCCACGACTGTTTAGGTTCAAACCTTGAAATTCAGGAAATTGGAGGTGTGGTCAAGCGAGTATTGCCGCGAGACAACGAAGCGGTAAATGAGTGCTGGCTTTCGGATCGCGACCGGTACAGTTATGAGAGCGTTAATTGTAATGATCGGTTAACCATGCCACTTGTTCGACGGGGTGAGAATTATCAGGAGATCGAGTGGACTGAGGCATTAGACCTGGTTTCGTCGGAATTAGGACAAATCAAAGAGACCTGGTCTGGAGAGCAAATCGGCGCAATTGTGTCTCCAACAGCTTCGTTAGAAGAGTTTTTTCTTTTGCAGAAAATATTGCGTGCACTGGGGTCATCCAACGTTGATCATAGATTGCGGCAACAAGATTTCCGCGATGATCTGGCAGCGCCAGTTTGCCCAGGCACCGAAACATCCATTTCAAAATTTCAAGAACTCGACGGCGTGCTGATTGTAGGTTCGAATATCCGGAAAGAACTGCCGTTGATATCGCTGAGACTGCGACGTTTAGCGCAGCAGGGCGGTGAGATCGCCGTTCTCAATCCAATGTCGTTCAATCATAATTTTACGACGGCTCAAGAAGTGATCGTAAAGCCGTCAATGATGGCAATCGTTTTCGCGAGCATCGCGCGAAAAGTTGCAACGGCAACAGGGAAGGCAGATCTACTGCCTGAGCGCCTTGTTGAGTTCGCAACACGACATGAATTTGGAACAGATGTTGATGCTATCGCGGATTGCTTAACTGGTGACGATTCAGATGTCCTCATTCTTTTGGGGCAAATTGCAATGAATCATCCGGATGCCAGTATGCTTCGACAGATTGCATCTTGGATGGGAGAGAACTGCGGTATTAGGATTGCCTTGTTACCCGATGCTAATGGCGTTGCGGGATGGGTAGCTGGGTGTGTGCCACACCGTCTACCCGGCGGACGTTCGAATGCTTCGCCGGGGTTAAATTCCAAAAAAATGATCGATGAGCGTCTCAAAGCTTATGTTTTGTATGGTGTTGAGGTGAGTAACGATTATGCCGATCCAGTGGCGTTGGATACTGCGCTGAACGAGGCAGAGTTCGTTGTGAGCTTTTCGACCTTTCGTTCCGCGGTCCCCATGCAGGCGGATGTCGTGTTTCCGCTTGCGGCTTTTACGGAAATTGATGCCGGGTATATTAATTGCGAAGGTGTCACCCAGTTCGCCAGTGCCGCTGTAAAGCCGATGGGTCAGTCCAGACCTGGATGGAAGATTCTACGGGTGCTTGGAAATTTCCTAAAACTGGACGGTTTTGACCACGTCACCTCCAAGGATATTATTACTGAACTTGAAGAAGTCTATGACCTATCAGAACCAATAAGCGTTCGCTATAAACCAGATCTACAAGCAATTAATCATGTTGTCGCTCAATCGGATGAACTAAAAAACGGCAAACAACTGGACCGAATTATCGATGTACCTGTTTATAGCGTTGACCCCACAGTACGTCGTGCCACAGCGCTGCAATCGACCAAGGATGCGGATACAGTGGCATTACTCGCTTGTGCAGAAGAATTGGAGGAGATGGGATTTAAGCCAGGAAGTCGATTAGCAGTGCACTCAAAGGCCGGCAAAGTCATGCTTCGCGTCCAACCTGATGATCGCGTGCCTCGTGGCGCTGTATACGTGCCAACAGGACTTTCTGAAACGTCGGTTCTCGGTTCTTTCCCTGTGGTTGTGGTTCAAGTGATGGAGTAACACATGAGCTGGATTGGGACAATTTGGGATTCTTTGCCGTTGATCTTGCAACTCGGCATTAAGATCGGTTTTATCGTTGGGCCTCTCATTATTGCGGTCGCGTACTACACGCTCGCAGAAAGAAAAGTCATTGCTTATATGCACGTCCGAGTCGGACCGAATCGGGTAGGTCCCAGAGGTTTGTTGCAACCTATAGCGGATGTTCTGAAGTTGATGTTTAAAGAAATGATCATACCTAGCAAGTCCGACAAATACCTCTTTCTTATCGCCCCGGTGCTTGCCGTGACCCCAGCCTTTGCCGCGTGGGCGGTAATCCCTTTTTCGGGAACGCTGGTACTGGCTGATATCGATGCTGGGTTGCTTTATGTGTTAGCGCTCACGTCAATGAGTGTTTATGGTGTCATCATTGCTGGCTGGGCCTCGAATTCTAAGTATGCATTCTTGGGCGCAATGCGCTCGGCAGCGCAGATTGTTGCTTACGAAATTGCAATGGGTTTCGCATTGGTTGGTGTGCTCATGGTGGCTGGCAGCTTAAATCTAAACACGATTATTCAGGCACAGTCTGGTGGCCTACATCAGTGGTTCTTCCTACCACTGTTTCCGCTTTTTCTGGTGTATCTGATCTCAGGTGTTGCCGAGACCAACAGAGCGCCATTTGACGTTTCAGAAGGCGAATCCGAGATTGTGGCGGGGTTTCATGTGGACTACTCAGGAATGGGTTTTGCGGCTTTTTTCCTTGCGGAATACGCAAATATGCTGATGATCTCGGCATTAACGGTAATTCTATTTCTAGGCGGGTGGAACCCACCGTTTGATTTTCCACCGTTTATCTGGCTGCCAGGCGTGTTTTGGTTTTTAGCGAAACTTTCTCTAGTCGCATTTTTATTTTTATGGTTTAGAGCGACCTTTCCCAGGTATCGATATGACCAAATCATGCGCCTTGGTTGGAAAGTATTTATCCCAGTGACACTTATCTGGATAGCGGTTATAGGAGTATTCAAGTTTTTTACGCCGTTTGGTGTTATTTTTTCATAGGCAGAGCAAATGTTTTTAGCTAAGCGATTTATAGATACTTGGGGGCTAACTGAACTAGTCAGAGGCCTGGGTGTCACTGGTCGATATTTTTTCAAGAAAAAATTTACGATTCAATATCCCGAGGAGAAAACACCTAAGTCACCCCGCTTTCGAGGATTGCACGCACTTCGTCGTTACCCCAACGGAGAAGAGCGTTGTATCGGTTGCAAACTTTGCGAGGCGGTTTGTCCGGCACTCGCCATCACAATTGATTCGCAAGAAAGAGAGGACGGAACACGCCGGACAACGCGTTACGACATCGACCTTTTTAAATGTATTTACTGTGGATTCTGTGAGGAGGCTTGTCCCGTTGACTCGATTGTCCTAACGGACATCGATGAATACCATTTTGAATCGGGTGAGTCTGGTGTGGTCACGAAAATTGACCTTCTCAGTCTTGGCGACCGTTACGAAGCACAGATTGCGTCCGCGCGTCAGCAAGATTCAGCATATAGATAGAAAACGAAAGAACTGGTCCACTCCATGCCCCTGCTTTCTATACTGTTTTACCTGTTCGCAACCGTGTTGGTCGTGTCTGCGGCAATGGTAGTGACGATTAGAAACCCGGTAAAGGCCGCGTTGTTTCTTGTTTTGTCATTTTTCAGCGCGGCCTGTATCTGGATGACCCTGGAAGCTGAGTTTTTGTCCATTGCATTAGTGTTAGTTTACGTCGGTGCCGTTATGGTGCTGTTTCTGTTCGTGGTCATGATGCTTGATGTCGATATCGAAAGAATGCGGGAAGGGTTTGCACGAAATATGCCAGTTGGCGCCCTGGTTGCTGGCATTATGGTTGTTGAGTTCGTAGTGGTGATGATGTCAGATCGGTTCGACTCACAATCGTTACCACGGCCAGTTGGACATGGTCCCGATTACAGTAACACCAAAGAGTTGGGGTTGGTTCTATATACCGACTATGTTTTTGCATTCGAAGTTGCAGGCCTCATTCTGCTTGTAGCAATAATCGCCGCCATAGTGTTGACGATGCGACGGCGTCCAGATACCCACTACCAGTCTCCTTCAGAGCAAGTCAAAGTCAGCAAGTCGGAGCGCCTTCGTATAGTCAGTATGCCGACAGAAAAACGCCCCGAGATCAACAAATGATTTCGCTATCCCATTACCTCGTTCTTGGGGCAATTCTTTTTGCCCTCAGTGTTGTTGGTATTTTCCTGAATCGTAAGAATCTTGTAATCATTCTTATGGCCATAGAGTTGCTCCTGCTGGCTGTAAACATGAATTTTGTTGCGTTTTCCTATTATCTGGATGACTTGGCCGGGCAGGTATTTGTGTTCTTCATTCTGACGGTGGCTGCAGCAGAAGCAGCGATTGGACTGGCGATACTAATTGTTTTATTTCGTAACCGGCGGTCAATAAATGTTCAGGATTTGGATCAACTGCGTGGATGACGACTAATTCATGAAGATAATCTATTTGTTAGTCCCGTTAGCCTGTCTCGTAGCTGCCATTATTGCCGGGTTTTGCGGGAATAGAATTGGTAACAGTGCGACACACCGTATCACAATAACAGGGGTTGCTCTTTCGTTTGTACTCTCGGTTGTTGTTCTGTTCGATGTGTTGGACGGACAGTCATTTAACGGCTCTATATACACTTGGGGAACAAGCGGGGGCGTGTCTTTTGAAGTTGGGTTCCTGATTGATCATCTGTCAGCCGTCATGATGGCCGTTGTTACCTTCGTCTCGCTGATGGTGCATATCTATACCATAGGCTACATGCGGGATGACCCCGGATACACCAGGTTTTTCTGCTATATCGCATTGTTTACTTTTGCCATGCTGATGCTGGTTATGGCCAACAATTTTCTACAACTCTTTTTTGGCTGGGAAGCCGTGGGTCTGGTGTCTTACTTGCTCATTGGGTTCTGGTTTAAACGAGAATCTGCGGTTGCGGCGAATCTTAAAGCGTTCCTGGTTAACCGGGTGGGTGATTTGGGATTTCTTCTCGGCATAGCGGCAGTAATGTACTTGTTCGGCACACTGGACTATAGCGCTGTATTTTCTGCTGCGTCCGAGAAGCAAACTGCAGTGGTAACCGGGGCACTCGGTTATGAATGGAGTTGGATAACAGTGATCTGCATCTTGCTTTTTGTTGGGGCGATGGGCAAATCTGCACAGGTGCCGTTACATGTTTGGTTGCCAGATTCCATGGAAGGGCCAACACCGATTTCGGCCCTGATTCACGCGGCGACGATGGTGACTGCTGGGATTTTTCTGGTTGCAAGAATGTCTCCATTGTTCGAGCTTTCGACGACAGCGTCATCGGTGATCTTGATTATCGGTGGATTGACCGCGTTTTTGATGGCCCTGGTTGGGCTCGTGCAGAACGATATTAAGCGAGTAGTTGCCTATTCAACGTTGTCACAGCTGGGCTACATGACAGTTGCACTTGGCGCATCAGCCTACTCGGTCGCGATCTTTCACCTAGCAACCCATGCATTTTTTAAGGCGCTTCTTTTCCTCGCTGCAGGGTCTGTCATCATAGCATTGCACCATGAGCAGGATATGCGGCGAATGGGTGGGCTTCGCCGCTACATGCCCATTACCTACATCACGTCAGTTATCGGTAGTCTTGCGCTGGCAGGGATACCGCCGTTTTCCGGATTTTTCTCAAAGGACGCGATCATCGAGGCGGTGCATCACTCCAACATACCCGGCGCTGGGTTGGCCTATGCTGCCGTCCTCGGCGGTGTTGTCGTGACAGCGTTCTATTCATTCCGACTCATATTCATGGTGTTTCACGGGGAACCGCGTATGGACAAACAGGCACGCTCACACCTGAAAGAAAGTCCGTGGGTGGTTACAGTGCCGCTGGTCCTGTTGGCTATTCCTTCGTTGTTGTCCGGTGGTTTCCTGGTTGAAAGTGTACTGGGAGGACACTTTTTGGGGGACGCTGTAGCTCAGCGCTCCTCAGCAGGAGAAGGTGATCATGTGACTGCGGTGGGATTGATGGCTCATGGCTTTTTTGCAGCGCCACTCTGGTTGGCTTTGGGAGGTATTGTCCTGGCATGGATTTTCTACGTTAAAGCTCCCTCACTACCAGGCAACGTTTCTCAGAGACTGTGGCTCGTCTACAGAACACTGCATAGGAAATACGGTTTTGATGAGTTTTATCAGTGGCTATTCGCATCCGGCGGCACCCGCCTCGGAGAGTGGCTCTGGCAACGGGCAGATGTTGCGCTGATAGACGGGTTAGCGGTAAACGGTACAGCAAACATGATTGGGCGGTTTTCACGTATTTTGAAGCGACTGCAGACCGGTTATGTTTATCACTACGCATTCGTCATGATCATTGGCGTGGTCGTATTTTTATCCTGGGGCCTATGGTTATGAGGCGATGTAAAGCGTAATGGACAGTATGACCCCCAATATTCTCAGCATTTTGATCTGGTTGCCGGTATTGGGTGGAATATTGATTTTGTCGACTGGCGGTGATCGTAATGCTCAGTTAGCCAGAAAGATAGCGCTTGGGTTTTCTGTGGGTACATTCTTGTTGTCGTTGTCTATATATGCTGATTTCGACATCAATACAGCGAGTATGCAGTTTGTTGAACGTTATAAGTGGATTGAGGCCCTACACATCCAGTACTTTCTTGGTGTTGATGGTATCTCTATGCCGCTGATTATTCTGACGACCCTGCTAACGATCATTGTAGTCATAGCCGGGTGGGAGGTTATTACTAAAAGAGTTGCTCAATACATGGCGTCCTTCCTGATCATGGAAGGGCTGATGATCGGCGTTTTTAGCTCGATGGACGCCATTCTTTTCTACCTTTTTTGGGAGGCCATGCTGATACCGATGTTCCTGATTATCGGGGTTTGGGGTGGTTCAAACCGGGTTTATGCGGCTATAAAGTTTTTTCTGTATACGCTGGTTGGATCTCTACTGATGCTCGTGGCGATTATCTATTTGTATTTCACATCAGATCACACCTTTAACATAGCATCGTTTCATGCAACACCACTGACCTATGCGACACAGGTGTTAATTTTTCTCGCATTCTTCGCAGCTTTTGCCGTAAAGGTACCCATGTTTCCGGTGCATACATGGCTACCTGATGCTCACGTGGAAGCCCCCACGGGCGGGTCCGTAATCTTGGCCGCCATTACCCTAAAAATGGGCGCTTACGGATTTCTCCGATTCAGTATTCCGATTACACCGGACGCTTCTTCTGAACTCGCGATATGGGTTATAGGATTGTCATTGATCGCCGTGGTCTACATTGCGCTAGTGGCTCTGGTGCAGCGAGACATGAAGAAATTAATCGCGTATTCGTCGATATCACACATGGGCTTTGTGACACTAGGCTTCTTTATATTCGATTCACAGGGGATGGAAGGCGCCATTGTGCAGATGATTTCACACGGTTTTATTTCGGGAGCCTTATTTCTGTGTGTCGGGGTTCTCTATGACCGAATGCATTCCAGGGAAATCGATAGCTATGGTGGTGTGGCCAATACTATGCCGGTGTTTTCCATGTTCCTGGTTTTCTTTGCGATGTCAAACGCCGGGTTGCCAGGTACTTCGGGGTTTGTGGGTGAATTTCTAGTCATCTTGGGCAGCTTCAGGGTCAACGGCTGGTATGCAGCCGTTGCAGGCCTTACGCTTGTTCTTGGTGCGGCCTATACGCTCTGGATGATCAAGAGGGTCGTCTATGGTGAGATCACCAACGAAAAAGTTAAAGCACTGGTTGATGTCAATGGGCGAGAAAAGGTTGTGCTAGGCGTATTGGCGGTTTGTGTGCTCGGACTGGGCGTTTATCCAATGCCACTTCTTGAAGTCATGCATTCGACCGTCGAAAATTTGCTCGAACATGCTGCGGTCTCAAAGCTCTAGCGACCATGACTAAGCAAGATATCCTAGTAGTACTGCCTGAGATCGTAATATCGCTCATGGCCTGCTTTATACTTGTTTTGGATCTCTATTTGCCCGCAACAAAAAAGCAGAAGTTTGGATATGGCTTGTCGTTGGTGGCTCTGATGGTAGGAGCTGCCCTGAGCCTGATTTATTCTGAGCCAACACCAGTCCATGGGCTCAATGGCCTGGTGTTGATGGACAGTCTGTCGGCTATTTTGAAGGCGGGCATTTGTATTTCGACAGGATTTGTCCTGGTCTACAGTCGAAGTTATGCGGATATTAGAGGGCTGTGGAAAGGTGAATTTTTTGCGCTAGCGTTGTTTGGAGTTGTCGGAATGATGGTGATGACGGCTTCAAATCATCTGTTGTCCCTCTATGTGGGTCTGGAATTGCTTGCGCTGTGTTTGTATACGATGGTGGCCTTGCGCATCGACTCGACGGCTGCGTCAGAAGCCGCCATGAAATACTTTGTATTGGGCGCACTGGCCTCCGGGATATTGCTGTATGGCATGTCGTTGCTGTACGGACTCACCGGGACGCTGTATATAGACGAACTGTCAGTATCGATAGCGCGTTATGACGGAACCATGCTGCCAAGAACTATGGCGCTGATACTGGTTCTGGTTGGGCTTTTGTTCAAGATGGGTGCGGTACCTTTCCATATGTGGGTGCCCGATGTTTACGAGGGATCCCCAACGTCAAGCACGGTATATCTCGCCACAGCGCCAAAGCTTGCGGGCTTCGCGATCATACTCAGGCTTCTGGCAGATGGTCTTGAATCGCTCGCTACCGAATGGCAGGGGATGCTGGTCGTGGTCTCTATAGCCTCTTTAGCTCTAGGCAACATCATTGCTATCGCACAAAGGAATATCAAACGCATGCTGGCTTATTCGGCAATAGCTCATGTGGGATTCTTTCTGCTGGGAATTTTGACTGGGGAGGCGTCCGGTTATGCGTCTGCTATGACCTATATATTGATTTACGCGGTGGTTACCTTGGGGGCTTTTGGGGTAATACTGACTTTGTCGAGCGAGGGTGTGGAAGCTGATTTAATTGAAGACTATTCGGGACTGAATCAATCCCATCCGTGGGCCGCGTTCATTATGCTTTTGCTGATGTTTTCTCTTGCGGGGATACCACCCACCATCGGATTCTATGCCAAGCTATCAGTATTACAGGCGGTAGTGAATGCAGGCATGACCTGGGTCGCGGTCGCGGCCGTTGTTTTATCTGTAGTCGGCGCGTTTTACTATCTTCGGATCGTTAAGGTGATGTATTTTGATGACCCCACAGCAACTCACCGTAGGTTGCAGTTCAGTCCGAAACCCGATGCTCGAATTTTACTTACGATTAATGGCCTTGCCGTGGTAATACTGATGCCATGGATCGGAGAACTCAGCACGCTGTGCGAGAGAGCAATTGGCGTGCTCTTTTGAGAATGTTCCATGCTTTGTTTGTCTTTTTACTGACTGCTAAATAGCCATAGACTGAGTTGGTTCTTATTGAGTTAAGTCCCCTGCCTAAGCCACGATTGAGGCTTGATTTGTGGTAAAATAAACCCCTGATTTTGGTCCCGACTGGGGCTCGAATTGTCCTGTAGATTCAACCGTTTTTAGCCCCCTAGTGGGCACTCGTAGTACTGTCATAGGAGCTTCAAGCTGAGTAGTGCAGATGAATGATATTGCCAAAGAAACCATAGCTTCGAATCTCGAACAGGAGATGCGTCAGTCGTATTTAGACTATGCTATGAGTGTCATCGTAGGCCGCGCCCTACCGGATGTTCGTGATGGCCTCAAGCCAGTACACCGGCGAGTTTTGTACGCTATGTCGGAACTGAGTAACGACTGGAATAAGGCTTACAAAAAATCAGCGCGCATCGTAGGTGATGTCATTGGCAGGTATCACCCGCATGGCGATACTGCGGTTTACGATACGATTGTTCGTATGGCCCAGCCATTCTCGCTACGCTATCCCCTTGTAGATGGTCAGGGGAATTTTGGTTCAGTAGATGGGGACTCTCCCGCCGCCATGCGCTACACAGAGATACGCCTATCCCGCCTTGCGCACGAGTTGCTTGATGATCTCGACAAAGAAACCGTCGACTTTTATCCAAACTACGATGAAACCGAGACGCAACCGGCGGTACTCCCGGCACGTTTCCCCAATCTTCTAGTAAACGGTTCGTCTGGGATTGCGGTGGGTATGGCGACCAACATACCACCGCATAATCTCTCAGAAACTATAGAAGCGTGCTTACTGCTTATTCGTGAACCTGACGCATCGATTGACCAATTAATGGAGATATTACCCGGACCGGATTTCCCCACAGCTGCCATTATCAACGGACATAGTGGTATTAGACAGGCCTATGAGTCCGGGCGGGGCAGGGTCCATATACGCGCCAGAGTAGATATTGAGGAGAAAAATGACAGTCAGCGCTCAAGTCTTGTAGTGACAGAATTGCCCTACCAGGTAAACAAGGCAAGGCTTCTTGAAAAGATTGCTGAACTGGTGAAAGAAGGCAAGGTCAGTGGCATCAGTGGTCTTAGAGATGAGTCCGACAAGTCCGGGATGCGAATGGTCATCGAGCTCAAGCGTGGTGAGGTGCCGGCTATTGTGCTCAACAATCTGTATCAGCACACTCAATTACAGACGGTTTTCGGCATAAACCTGGTTGGTCTTAGTAACAACCTGCCAAAGCTATTTAGTTTAAAGGAGTTGCTAGACAGCTTCTTGCAACACCGCCGCGAGGTTGTTACCCGCCGCACCATATTCAACCTGAGGAAAACAAGAGCCAGAACCCATGCTCTTGAAGGACTGGCGGTAGCCCTGGCTAACATCGATCAGGTCATAGAAATGATAAAGGCGGCGCCTGATCCAACCGTTGCAAGGAATGAACTTATTTCAACATTGTGGGATGCTGCGCTTGTTAGCGAACTGACCAGTCTCGGTGATTCGAGGATTTCTCGCCCTGAAGATATGGATCCTGAAAAAGGATTGGGGGAAGACGGTTATCAGCTGACACAGGCACAAGCACAATCGATTTTAGACCTCAGACTGCACCGTTTAACTGGATTGGAAAAAGAAAAAATAAAATCTGAATATCAAAATAATCTATTAGTTATTCGCGATCTGCTAGATATTCTCGAACAACCGGACCGCTTGGTGGCCGTGGTAGAGAGCGAACTAAAAGAGATTAAGGATAATTATGGCGATAATCGGCGCACTGAAATCTTAGCCACGCATCTTGACTTGAATGAAGAAGATCTGATCGTCCGCGAAGAGATGGTAGTGACATTATCCGGGGAAGGGTATTCGAAGGCGCAGCCATTGTCTGATTATCAAGCACAGCGTAGAGGAGGCAAAGGCAGAGTTGCAACACGAACCAAGCAGGACGACTTTGTAAAGTCGATGTTTGTTGCAAATTCACACGATACTATTCTTTGTTTTTCCAACTATGGAAAAGTGTACTGGTTGCGTGTCTATCAATTGCCTCAAGCTGGGCGGCAAGCACGAGGCCGACCCCTTGTTAATCTTCTGCCTTTGGGGTCACAAGAGCGTATAACTGCCTTCTTGCCAATGGGTAGGGGTAGACAAGAAAAATTCGTATTTATGTCGACGGCCGATGGCATTGTAAAAAAATGCAGTCTCGAATCTTTTTCAAGACCCAGACCGTCGGGGTTGCGTGCGATCACGTTGTCGGAGGGAGATGAGCTAGTGAGTGCTGGCCTGACACAGGGAAACTCTGACTTGCTTTTGTTCAGTTGTTCCGGAAAGTCAATACGCTTCGCAGAGACTGATGTCAGGGTTATGGGTCGAACAGCTCGAGGGGTAAAAGGGATAGCGCTAAAACCTGATCAACGCCTGATCTCAATGCTGGTTGTTGACCAAAATGAATTGGATAAAACCGTGTTGACAGCAACCGCTCGTGGTTATGGAAAACGTACTGTGGTCAATGCATTTCCACGTAAACGTAGGGGCGGGCAAGGTGTAATTGCAATTCAGAACGGCAGCAGAAACGGATCGCTGATAGGTGCTGTTTTGACTTCTTCAGAAGATCAACTGATGTTATTAACGGATGGAGGGCGACTGGTTCGCACCAATGTTGACGGTATATCAGAACTGGGGCGTAATACCCAGGGGGTTCGATTGATTACACTCGCCGACAGCGAGGATCTGATTAGCTTAGGTCTGGTCGTCGACTCTACAGGAAGTGATCCAGACGTTGAAACCTAGCTATTTAGAGGGAACTGTATTAGTTTTCTACGGTAGTTTCGGTACAAACGAACGATCTGGATAGGGCGACACTAAACATAATACTCATAGACCAATGACGGACAGCAAAGACATTGAAAAGTTGCGGAGCGAGATCGATCAACTCGATGACAATTTGTTGGCGTTGTTAAATGAACGCGCCCGTTCCGCCATCAAGGTAGGGGAGGAAAAGCCTGGCCAGGATGCTAATGTTGTTTATCGACCAGAGCGGGAAGCACAGATTCTTCAACGCCTTCAGCGTGCGAATAATGGACCGTTAGACCCAGAAGCGGTTGAACGGTTGTTTCGGGAGATTATCTCTGTTTGTCGGGCTACTGAGGCAAAGCCTTCGATTGCCACACTTGGTCCGATCGGCACTTACTCGGAACTTGCGACACGAAAACAGTTTGGCTTTGAAATTGACATAAAGCTGACATCGAGCATTGAAGAGGTATTTCGTTTAGTCGAAGCCGATCACTGCGACTTTGGTGTGGTCCCTGTCGAGAACTCTGCAGAAGGCGGAATTCACCTCACTCTGGATAGGTTGTTGACGACGCCGCTCAAGATCTGCGGCGAGGTTGATCTAAGGATTAAGCACTGCCTTATCGGGTCTGCTGGGAATACTTCTCCGACCAAGGTGTTGGCCCATCAACAAGCCCTAGCGCAATGCCGACAATGGCTGGATGTTAACCTGCCGTCGATCGAGAGGGTGGCTTGTGCGAGTAACTCAGATGCTGTGCGTCTGGTGCTCGAGACCCCGACCTGCGTAGCGATAGCTGCTGGTGAGGCCGCAGATGCTTTTGGTTTGCAGATACTTCAAGCAGACATAGAAGACCAACCCGGGAACACCACCCGGTTTTTAGCGCTTGGTCGCCATGCAGTCCAGCCGTCAGGTCACGATAAAACTAGTTTGGTAATGAGTGCACAGGAACGCCCAGGTGCTTTACACACGTTGCTCGCGCCACTTTCCGATCACAATATTAATATGACACGTGTAGAATCTCGACCTTCCAGAACCGGGTTGTGGGAATATATGTTTTTCATTGATATAGAGGGTCACGTACAAAATTCTAACGTTGAAAACGCATTGTCACAGATCAAATCCAATGCGGCCATGTTTAAGGTCTTGGGCTCCTATCCAAGGAGTATCTGAGCAATATGGCGTTCAATGCCAGGGACCTGGCAGTCACCGGAGTACGGGAACTTCAGCCCTACCAGCCTGGAAACCCCGTCGAAGAACTTGAACGTGACCTTGGCTTGTCGGACATAGTCAAACTTGCATCCAACGAAAACCCCAGAACCTCCAGTGATGTAATTGCAAAAGCACTCGCGCAGCAACAGTCAGACACCAGTCGGTACCCCGATGGTTCTGGATACACGCTAAAAATAAGACTTTCAGAGTTGCTAGGGGTATCTACAGACCAACTGACACTTGGCAATGGTTCCAACGATGTTCTAGAACTCCTGGTGCGCGCCTTCGTCTGCCCAGGCCAGGGAGTCGTAGTGTCCGAACATTCTTTTGCAGTTTACAGCCTAGCTGCCTGCGCAGTTGGTGCTGATCTAAAAACGGCCCCCGCGAGGTCGTGGGGACACGATCTGGATGCAATGCTCTCTCTAGTGGATCAAAATACCCGAGTGGTCTTCATCGCAAATCCCAATAATCCAACTGGTACTTGGGTAGAATCGGAAACTCTGCTTTCATTCCTTGACCTCGTGCCCCCAACGACCATAGTCGTCATTGATGAGGCCTATTATGAATACTGCGAAGACCCAGAATTCCCTAATGCAATAGATCTGCTGAACAAGTACCCATTTCTGGTTTCGACAAGGACTTTTTCAAAGATTTACGGACTCGCCGGAATGCGAGTTGGCTACAGCGTGTCATCGCCTGCTATAGCGGATTTGCTGAATCGAGTGCGACAACCGTTCAACGTCAATAGTTTTGGGCTTGCAGCGGCACGACTTGCGCTGGATGATGCAGAGTTTCTTGCTGAGAGTCGGCGTCTCAATACCCGGGGTAGAAATAGAATCTATGCTGGTTTTTCAGAACTTGGCCTTGAGTATATCCCTTCAACAGGTAATTTTGTTTGTGTAGATCTAGCGCGCCCAGCGAAATCGGTTCATGAATCGATGCTAAAACAAGGTGTGATCGTGCGGCCTGTTGCAAACTATGGCCTACCGAATCACCTGAGAGTAACAGTCGGATTGCCTCACGAGAATGAAAAGATGATCGACGCAATGACTGTCGCGCTAGCGTCATAGATACTCGCGAACAGTTTAGTTACTGTCCTGATTGAGCATCAAGTTGATACATCATCTCACCATTATCGGGGTTGGTTTGATCGGGGGATCTGTCGCTAAGGCACTCCGTTGTGAAAATGCCGTGGGTCATGTTACAGGATTTGGGCGTAGAGAGAGTACCCTTCAACGGGCCCAGGCGCTTGGGGTCATAGACAGTTGGTCACTGGATTTAGATGCTGCAGTAGAGCGAGCGGAAGTGGTTATTCTTGCGTCGCCCGTGAACTCGATCGCATCGATTTTTCACGAACTCAAGCCGTGTCTAGGAGAGGCTACGATTGTTACCGATGCCGGTAGCGTGAAAGGGTCTATAGTTGATGCGGCAGTGAGGGGTCTCGGTGACAAGATTGTCAATTTTGTACCGGGTCATCCGATAGCAGGTAAAGAAAAAAGCGGCGTTGATGCGGCATCAGAAACTTTGTTTCATGGCCATAGAACTATACTCACACCGATGGCTAACACTGGTACTGAAGCTATATCAGCAGTAAAGGATATGTGGGAGACGATGGGCGCTGAGGTTGTTTTCATGGAGCCTTCAGTTCACGATGAACTGCTGGCGCTGACCAGCCATCTTCCACACGCGTTAGCATTTATTTTAGTGGACCTGCTGTCTCGGCAGACAAATTCAAAAGATTGTTTCAACCTATCAGCGGGGGGATTCTACGATATTACTCGGGTCGCGTCTGGCGATCCTGTGATGTGGCGAGACATTTTTCTAAGCAATAAACAAGCGATATTGCAGCGGTTGACCGAATATTCGTCCGCTATAGACGATTTGGCTGAATTAATAGGCCGCTCGGATTCATCTGCTTTGGAGGAAATGTTCAAACATGCAAATAGGGTGCGCAGGCAGATCAAGGACAGGCGCTCGTAGCGAAATCTGCGTGTTTGAGCATGAACTCGTTCATCATCAACGGTCCAGGCGTGTTAAGAGGATCAATCTCCCTACCAGGTGATAAATCGATCAGTCACCGTGCTGTAATCCTTGGGGCGATCGCGCAGGGACGCACAATGATTAAGGGACTGTTAGAGAGTGAAGATGTTCTTTCGACTGTGGATGCGTTACGCAACATGGGAGTAAAGATAGACCATCATAAAGAGGGAGGAATGGTGATCGAAGGTGTCGGTCTATACGGATTGAAGGATCCGGGGCAGTCGTTGAATATGGGGAACTCGGGTACCGCGATGCGTTTAATGGCCGGTGTGCTGGCAGGACAGTCTTTCCCATCGACGTTGGTTGGAGATGACTCTCTCAGTCAACGACCCATGTCTCGAGTAGTTGAACCGTTGCTTGCCCTAGGCGCCGATATCTCTGTACAGAACACCGGTTATCCACCGATTCAAATAAAGCCGGTTAAGCGACTCAAGGGCGTCGATTATGTAATGCCAGTTGCCAGCGCGCAGGTCAAGTCGGCATTTCTTTTGGCGGCTCTATGTGCCGATGGGGCTAGTCGGGTAAAAGAACCAGAACAGACTCGTGACCACACGGAGCGAATGCTAAGAGGCTTTGGACATTCTATTTCGCAACAAGATGATTGGATTAGTGTTATTGGCGGAAAGGAATTGGCGGGAGCGAAGGTGGTGGTACCAGGAGATTTGTCATCTGCTGCATTCTTTATAGTCGGTGCGGCGATCGCCGTTGGATCCGAGCTTATTCTGAAAAATGTGGGTGTAAACTCGACGAGAACAGGCGTGATTGAAATTCTGCGGGAAATGGGGGCCAGTATCGATTACCTGAACGAAAATACGATATGCGGGGAACCCACAGCCGATCTGGTGGTGAGTTCTACCCCGTTGAGGGGTGTCAAGATCGAAACGCACCAAGTAGCACGAGCGATTGACGAGTTTCCCATCTTATCAATTGCAGCTGCTTGTGCGCGCGGGAAGACAACACTGCATGGAGCGGAAGAACTCAGGGTTAAAGAGAGTGATCGAATTCGGTCGATAGTCTGTGGGCTAAACGAACTAGGAATCTCGGTAGAGGAGCGACTCGATGGATATTCGGTAACCGGAGGTGAGATATTGCCGGGAGAGGTAAATAGCCGTTCGGATCATCGTATCGCGATGGCATTCGCGATTGCTGGGCTGGTTGTTTCCGGTTCGATCTGCATTAAAGATACTTTAAACGTAAGAACGTCATTTCCAGGTTTTGTCGAGTTGGCAGCATCGATTGGTCTGCAAATATACGAACAAAGCGGGTCTCATCGTGGCTGAGGTGCCAGTTTTAGCTTTAGACGGGCCAGGAGGAAGTGGTAAAGGGACGGTTGCCAGTCGGATTGCTATTCTTCGACATTGGCGGATTCTCGATAGCGGCGCACTTTACCGAGCGTTCGCCTTCAGGGCTCAGGAGTTAGGAGTATTACCCGATGATTTGCCCGGCATCCAACGGGTTTTAGCAGAGACTAATTTTGATTTTGCTGTTAAAAAGACCGGTGAGGTTGGCATCTTGGTCAATGGCAATGATGTCACGACAGCCCTACGAAGTCCCGATGCTGGATTGGCGGCCTCGACTTACGCGTCAAAACAGCCCGTCCGGGAATGTTTGATCACCAGACAGCGGTTTGAACGACAGGCCCCCGGTTTGGTCGCAGATGGTAGAGATATGGGGACCGTGGTGTTTCCGGATGCGACACTCAAAGTGTTTCTAACGGGAACACTCAAAATCAGGGCACTAAGGCGCTATAAACAGTTGATGGAAAAGGGTTTTAGTGCTACCCTTGCCGCCGTTGAACAGGAAGTATCTGCTCGCGACGAAAAGGACAGAAGCCGGGCGGTTTCGCCTTTGGAACCCGCGAAGGATGCAGTCATCTTAGATACATCCGAAATTGGAATTGATCAAGTTGTCAAGAAAGTTGATGATCTACTTACAGCCAAACTGGCCCAGGGCAATAATGGGTAAAACACTTGCACCAATAAATGTAGTGGCTATGTATATAGGTAGATCAATTATATACGCCATGAATTTTTCTTTGATGTCTAAACTATGGTCGAATCACAGATCCGGAGTGTCCTCCGGTTGAATACTAACCACTAACTCGTCGAGAAGATTGGGCGAAAGCCTAGAATCCACACACTATGTCAGAAAGCTTTGCAGAACTACTGGAAGAGAGCTTAAGCAGCTCTGAAATGAAGCCTGGTGCAGTAATTGAGGCTGAAGTTGTCGATATAAACGGTGATTACGTTATTGTTAATGCTGGCCTTAAGTCAGAGTCTGAAATACCTGCATCTCAGTTTAGGGATTCTGAAGGTGCTGTTCAGGTCAACATCGGCGATCGAGTTGAAGTCGCCATAGAAACAGTCGAGGATGGCTACGGAAACACCCGCCTGTCTCGAGAGCGTGCCCGAAGAGCGAAGTCGTGGGAAGTTCTGGAGAGTGCTTTTGCCGACCAATCGATTGTGAAAGGATTTTTGACTGGAAAAGTAAAGGGCGGATTTACAGTTTCCATGGACGAAGTAAGAGCTTTCTTGCCCGGATCACTGGTAGATGTCAGACCGGTGACGGATACCGTTTTCCTCGAAAACAAAGAACTCGAGTTCAAGGTGATAAAACTTGATCGGGTAAGGAATAACGTCGTTGTTTCGCGACGGGCAGTTGTCGAGAAAGAAATGGAGGCGGAACGTGTCGAATTACTCCAGAATCTTGAAGAAGGCCAAATAATGAAGGGTACCGTCAAGAATCTGACAGACTACGGTGCGTTCGTTAATCTCGGCGGGTTAGATGGACTCTTGCATATTACCGATATTGCCTGGAAGCGAGTTAAACACCCATCAGATGTTTTGGAAGTGGGCCAGGAATTGGATGTTCGGGTGCTGAAATTCGATCGAGAGAGGAACCGGGTATCGTTGGGGCTTAAGCAACTCGGCGAAGATCCATGGGCAGATATTGCGCGACGTTACCCAGAAAGTACTCGAATATTTGGCAAGATTACTAATATTACGGATTATGGTGTCTTTGTTGAACTGGAAGAGGGTGTTGAGGGCTTGGTTCATGTGTCTGAAATGGACTGGACCAACAAAAACGTTCATCCAAGTAAAGTGTGCCACTTAGGAGATGAAGTTGAAGTCAAGGTGCTCGAGATCGATTCTGAACGGCGGCGGATATCGTTGGGAATTAAACAATGTACGCCCAATCCATGGGAAGAGTTCGCGGCCACACACAATAAAAATGACCGTATAACGGGCCAGATCAGGTCAATTACTGACTTTGGCGTGTTCATAGGTCTAGATGGTGGCATAGACGGACTTATTCATCTCAGTGACCTGTCCTGGGACCGTCCTGGCGAAGACATTACCAGGGAATTTAACAAGGGCGACGAGGTAACAGCGGTCGTTCTGGCAGTAGACCCTGATCGAGAACGCATATCATTGGGGATTAAACAGGCTCAAGAGGATCCTTTTGGGGCTTATGTTTCGGCCAACCCCAAAGGGTCGGTAGTGAAAGGTGTTGTTGACACTATAGATGTAAAAGGTGCGGTGATCCGTTTGGAGGAAGGTGTTGAAGGCTATCTCCGGGCAGCTGATCTGTCGCGGGACTTTGTCGAAGATGCGCGCAACGCGTTGCAGTCGGGTGCCGAAATCGAAGCGCGAGTTACCAGCATCGAACGAAAGAGTCGACGTATAACACTGTCTGTTAAAGCGCTGGAGATGGAGATAGAAGGGAAGGCGATAGAAGAGTACACGACCAGATCCTCAACTACCATCTCGCTAGGGGATAAGTTAAAGGAAGAGTTGTCTAAGAGAGAAAGTTGAACGCTGATAGTTACTAGCTAGAAACCGAAAGGATACTGATGACCGAGTTGTATCGATGACTAAATCCGATCTTATTGAACGACTAGTAGCGGGACAGGTTCATTTGCCACCGCGCGATATTGAAACTTCCGTTAACGCTGTGCTTGAACATATGAGTAACTCGTTGGTCGAGGGAGATCGTATCGAAATACGTGGATTTGGGAGCATTGGATTGAGATATAGGGCGCCGCGTATCGGGCGGAATCCAAAGACGGGTGAATCCGTGTCAGTACCTGGCAAGTACGTGCCACATTTCAAGCCTGGTCGATTGTTAAGAGAACGAGTCAACAAAACCAAGACTAATGTCGAAGTTCTTGCCAGGTGACCTGAGCGTCTACGGACCAGATACAGATACGACCAGTAACCCGTTAGGTAGCGGACCCTCGAACAGTTCGGCCAAATGAAAGTTGTCTTCTATGTATCGATTTCGATTGTGTTGTTTTTGTTTGTATTCACTTTCATCGTCCAAAATCCGCACGATATTAAAGTTCATTACTATTTTGGAATGGTCTGGGACGGGCCCATCACGATTCTTTTGCTGCTTACGCTTGGAGCGGGCATCCTGTTTGGAGTCTTCACGAGTAGCCTGGCTCTTCTAAAATTGAAAATACGACTGACAAAAGTTATCAAACAGCTGAAGCACTTACAGTCCAATCATTCAGTTGGACAAGAACAAATAAAAAAGGAGGGCAGTTAGCACAATGGACGCGACCTGGCTCCTCCTGCTCTTGCCGTTGGCGGCTGCATCCGGATGGTATGCTGCATCGAGGGGCATTCGATCTCCACGCACTGTAAGGTCGGACATACCTCAGGCCTACATTAAGAGCCTTAATTTGCTACTGAATCAACAACAAGACAAGGCTCTTGATGTGTTGATCAGTGCTTTGGAAACTCACGAGGAAACAGTCGAGATCCAGCTTGCCCTCGGAAATCTGTTCAGGCGTCGAGGAGAGATAGAAAGGGCGACCCAACTCCACCAGAACCTGATAGCGAGGAGTGGGCTAGACCCTGACCAGCGGCTTCTTGCGCTGTATGAACTGGGACAGGATTACTACAAGGCAGGATTGTTCGACAGAGCAGAAAGTTTGCTGCTTGAGGTAGCTGCGGCTGTTGAATATTCGGAATCAGCCTACCGCCTATTATTACAACTCTACGAACAAGAGAAGGAGTGGGACAATGCCATAGATTCCGCAAAGAGACTCTCTTCAGCGAGTGGTGAAGACCTGACTGGCCTACTTGCGCAATATTACTGCGAGCTTGCAGAGGAACGAATGGCGTCAGGGTTGTATCAGGAATGTGCAGGGTTTATCAATCAGGCGCTGATCTCAGAAAAGAACTGTACCCGGGCATTGATGCAATCTGGAAGGCTAAGAGCGATTAAGAATGAGCACCAACTTGCAATACGGGAATGGACCAAAATTGTAAACCTGCATCCCGAAATGATGACTGATGTAGTTGGTTTGGTTCGACAGAGTTACCAGAGCCTAGGGCGACTGTCAGACTATCGAAAATTTCTGGAACGATGCATCGAACTTAACAATGACTTTCGACTGATGATGACATTGGTCGATCTTCTAGTTGAAATCGGTCAGCCTAGCCAGGCACGTAGCCGTTTGTTAAGTTGGATGCGAAACACGGACTCTCTGAAATCATTAACTGGCCTTATCGAGTCGGGCGGTGGTCGCGGGGACGATTTTCGGTCTGATCGGAGCCTGGGTTTTCTGATAGATTTGGTGTCAGCTCTTTTTGGAATGACGAGAAGCTATGAATGTCGTAATTGCGGTTTCAAAGGCAAATCGATGCATTGGCAGTGTCCGGGGTGTAAGAAATGGAACAGCACGGGACCATCGAAGACAACTCCACGCCTACAGGAAAGATAAATAGATAGCAAGTGACGTGTGACTATTGAACGTCAATCGTGTGCTTAACGATACTCGTAACCACTGCAAGGATGCAGTGAAGCCTTTCGTACAATTCTACAAGGAGCGTAGATTATGAAACTGAAAAACTATTGTTTAGTCGTGCTAATAGGTATGTTGTGGTCGACGGGTATTATGGCCGGGACAGTCAACATTAATTTGGCTGATGTCGGTGAGTTGGCCGAGAATATTCACGGAATCGGACCAAGACTCGCCCAGGCGATTGTAAATTATCGGGCACAGTATGGTGACTTTGGTTCAATCGACGAACTCGTGGGGGTTCGCGGAATCGGATTAACGATCATTAAAGCTAACCGAGGTGTGATAGTTGTTAAGGATGCCCCACTACAAACACAGATCGATGTTACGTCTGATTGATAATATTGCACCATGGCGGAAAGGGTGCCTGCAGGCACCCTTTCTTTTGGATGAGTCGTATGTCTGGAGCACACAATGAAGGTATCGGTTATAGGGGTAGGGTATGTTGGTCTGGTCAGTGGTGCTTGTCTGGCCGATGTTGGAAATTACGTCACATGCGTTGATATCGATGAAAAGAAAATCACTGATCTGTCAGAAGGAAAGATCTCTATTCATGAAACGGGTCTGGAGGAGATTGTTGCAACGAACCTACTTGCAAAGAGACTGGTCTTTACCAACAATGTTGAACATGGAATCTGTGGCGCGGATGTAATTTTCATCGCGGTGGGTACACCGCAAAAAGCCGACGGGTCTGCAGATCTTGGCTATGTACTCGCTGCCGCACGGTCCATAGCCCAATGGATCGAAGATTATGTCGTGGTGGTTACAAAGTCTACAGTGCCGGTGGGTTCATGTGATGCAGTACGCAAGGAAATAGACGGTGTACTTGCGCAACGCGACTGTTCTGTAGAGTTCGATATTGTCTCGAATCCTGAATTTCTTAAGGAAGGCAATGCAGTTGCCGATTTCCTAAAACCGGATCGAATCATCATTGGCTCAGACAGTCACAGAGCTCAAGAGGTAATGCGTAGTCTGTATTTACCATTCAATCGGAGTCACGACCGTATTGTCTCTATGGACGTACGGTCTGCGGAATTAACAAAGTATGCTGCCAACGCGATGCTTGCGACTAAAATATCTTTTATAAATGAAATAGCGAATCTGGCTGATCGAGTGGGTGCTGATATTGAGTCGGTAAGGCGTGGAATTGGCTCGGACCCAAGAATTGGTTATGAGTTTATCTACCCTGGCTGTGGATACGGAGGTTCCTGCTTCCCTAAGGATGTGCGAGCACTTTACCAGATCGGCAAGGTTCACCAATACGATAGCCGCCTACTCAGTGCAGTTGATGAAGTGAACACAGCTCAGAAACAAGTTCTTATTGAGAAAATATTGCGCTTCTTTGGGGATGATATTCAAGGGCGACATTTCGCGTTGTGGGGCCTCGCATTTAAGCCCAATACAGATGATATGCGGGAGGCGCCAAGTCTATCAGTCATTGAACAACTGCAGTCCAATGGATCGACGGTGTCCGCCTATGATCCAATCTGTAATGCCCATGCCCAAGAGATGTTTGGAGATAATCCGACAATTACATTTTCGGCTGACCGTTACAGTGCGCTGAATGATGCGGATGGACTCATTATAGTGACCGAATGGAAAGAATTTAGGACTCTGGACCTGATGGAGGTTAAGAAGCGCATGAAAGGCACTGTTATATTTGATGGCCGAAATATATATGATCCGACGGTGCTAAATGAAGCCGGGCTCACCTACTGTGCGGTTGGCCGTGGTAGTCGCATATAGAGCCATTGATTGATAATAATTCAAAGAGCATGAATAAATCGCTGACATCGCTGATAGCCTCACAACGCATTCTAGTAGTAGGAGACCTCATGCTGGACCGGTACTGGTCTGGATCCGTCACAAGAATATCTCCTGAAGCACCAGTGCCGGTCGTCTCGGTCGATTCAATAACAGAGTGTATCGGTGGGGCCGGTAACGTTGCCGCCAATATCAGCAGTCTAGGTGCCCAGTGCCGGCTACTCTCCATCGTCGGTGATGATGTGAGTGGTAGAGTGTTAGACGGTCTGCTAGCAGATTCAGGGATTGATAGGCATTTGCACATCGACATGGAAAATCGAACTACCGAAAAACTAAGGGTTGTATCGCTAAATCAGCAGTTGATCCGTGTGGATTTCGAAGGAACGCCTAATGTCAGTCTGACTGAGCGAGTCCTGGATGATTATGAACGGTTGCTCACGGGTGTGTCGGTTGTCGTTGTTTCAGACTACGGAAAGGGAGGGTTATCCAATGTCCCTCAGATCATAAGTCTCGCCAATCAGCGCGCGATTCCTGTTGTGGTTGACCCCAAAGGGACTGATTTTTCGGACTATCGTGAAGCAACCATTGTTACACCGAATACATCGGAATTTGTCCAAAGTGTCGGAGACTGCCCGACGACCGAGGAATTCAATAAGAAAGCTTATTCCTTGATCGAAAAGCTGTCACTTCAAGGACTTCTCGTCACACGTGGGCCAGACGGTATGACGCTGTTTGTTCAAGATGGCACATTTGTCAATCAGCCGTCTAATGCTAAACAGGTTTACGATGTCAGTGGCGCCGGCGATACGGTAGTGGCTGCCATTGCGGTCTTCCTGGGCTGTGGTATGAGTTGGAGCGAAATTCTAGAATACGCAAATATTGCTGCAGGAATTGTAGTCGGCAAATTCGGTACTGCTACAGTGACACTGCCCGAAATCGTTCGCCAGTTGGAAAGAGTAACGGCGTGATGTACATCGTTACAGGAGGTGCTGGATTTATTGGGTCGAATATTGTTGCTGGCCTCAATGACAAAGGCCTAACCGACGTGATTGTGGTGGATGATCTTGCAGATGAGGCCAAGGTATCGAATATTATTGACCTTGAGTTCTCTGATTACCTGGACAAATCACAGTTCCTCAAAGACGTGATCAAGAATGGGTTGCCTCAACAAACCCGTATGGTTTTTCACCAAGGAGCGTGTTCAGATACGACGGTGACAGATGGCCATTTTATGATGGAAAACAATTTCTCTTACTCAAAGCATCTGTACGAGGCTTGTCGTAGTTGTGATGTGCCCTTTGTTTATGCATCTTCTGCTTCGGTATATGGAGAATCCAAAGTGTTTGAGGAGTTCAGTGAGTATGAGAATCCTTTGAACGTCTATGCACTGTCTAAATTGATCTTTGACCGTTATGTTCGAGTTCGAGAAGCGTCTTGCACGAACCAGGTTGTGGGTTTACGTTATTTTAATGTGTATGGTGCGAGGGAGCAGCACAAGGCCCATATGGCATCTGTTGCGTATCAATTGTTTCATCAGTATCAGGCGACCGGTCAGGTTCGTTTATTCGGGGCGTCGGGTGGGTATGGCGACGGTGAGCAGCGCAGAGATTTTGTCTCGATTGAAGATGTTGTAAGCGCCAATCTGTTTTGTATGGACCATCCTGATTTCAAGGGAATTTTTAACCTGGGCACTGGTGTCAGTCGAAGCTTTAATGACATAGCTCTAGCGGTTGTCAATAGGTGTCGGACGATATCAGGTAGCCAGTCCTTGTCTTTGGAAGAGTGCCAGGCTCAGAAGATCATTAGCTACTTTGATATGCCCGCCACCTTGACAGGTAAGTACCAAGACTATACCCAGGCTGATGTCGGTAGATTACGCGAGGCGGGCTATGACAGGGAATTTGCAGTGCTAGAAGCCGGTGTAGGCCGTTATGTTGACTGGCTTGAACAACACGGGAGCTCCGATTCCCCCCAGCCCGAGGCAGCGCAGTCAATTTCATGAGCATGACGTTAGGTCCTGAGTCAGGCACCATCATTGTGACCGGTGGTGCTGGCTTTATTGGTTCAGCAGTGGTGCGAGAACTGCTCGCCAGCACGGATTGCTGCGTGGTCAACGTAGACTGTTTGACCTATGCCGGCAACTTAGCGACCCTCAGTGATATTGCTGAGTCCAAATGTTACGTTTTCGAACAGGTGAATATATGCGATGCGGATTCAGTGCGACGACTTTTCGAGACGCACAACCCAACAGGGGTTATACACCTTGCTGCTGAATCTCATGTTGATCGATCGATCGATTCTGCGGGCGATTTTATTCAGACAAATATACTAGGCACCTACACATTGTTGGAAGCTGTCAGAACGCATCAACTTGAACAAGGACGACCCGATGGGTCAGGCTGTCGATTTCTACAGGTTTCAACAGATGAGGTATTTGGGTCTTTGGGTAGAGACGGTCTCTTCTCCGAACAATCTGCTTATGAGCCAAATTCACCGTATTCTGCGAGCAAAGCCAGCGCCGATCATCTGGTCAGGGCGTGGGGCGAAACTTATAACCTGAACACGTCAATATCAAACTGCTCGAATAACTATGGACCGTACCAATACCCCGAGAAGCTTGTTCCGGTTGTGATTGATAAAGCTATGACCGGGCAACCGATCCCTGTTTATGGGGCAGGGCAGAATGTCCGAGACTGGCTATATGTCAATGATCATGCGCGAGCACTAACAAAGATTTTGTTCGACGGGAAGCCTGGAAGACGATATAACATCGGTGGTAATTGTGAAAAACGAAATATTGATGTCGTTAAAGCGATATGTAATATCCTGGATGAGCTTAAGCCACTAGAAGCATTGCCCAACCGGGAGACGCTCATTCGGTTTGTGGAAGACCGCCCTGGCCATGATTATCGATATGCAATAGATTGTCGTCGTTTGCAGGAAGAACTGGACTGGTCACCACGAGAGACTTTTGTTACCGGACTTCGCAAGACGGTTGAGTGGTATGTATCAATCTGCGGTCAGGACTGGGTTCAAACAGTTAGCACGGGTTCCTGCGGTAGCGAGCGACGAGGATTGGGACGATAAGATGAAGGGACTAATTCTGGCCGGTGGCGCTGGTACCCGACTGGCGCCTGCCACAAATGTCTTGTCCAAACAGTTACTGCCAGTTTACGACAAGCCGATGATCTACTATCCGTTATCTGTGCTAATGCTTGCGGGTATACGGGATATCCTAATCATCTCCACACCAGAGGATGTGCCTCGGTTTGAAAACCTTTTGGGTGATGGTACTTCCTGGGGCCTGAATCTGTCCTACGCGATTCAGCCTTCACCCGATGGGCTTGCTCAGGCTTTTCTTCTCGGTGCAGAGTTTATCTCGGGTTCTGATTGTGCATTGATCCTGGGCGATAATATTTTCCATGGCCATGACCTAAGCAATATTGTTCAAGAGGCTGCTGAACACCCCCGAGGAGCAACGGTTTTTGCCTACCGAGTTCAGGATCCTGAACGGTATGGTGTAGTTACCTTCAACAACGACGGTGTGGCGATAGCTCTGGAAGAAAAACCAGAAAAGCCACAATCCAGTTTTGCCGTTACTGGGCTCTACTTCTATGACTCGCAGGTGGTTGATTTCGCACGATCTCTGAAGCCATCGGCACGCGGAGAGTTAGAAATTACATCCCTAAATCAAAAATACCTAAACCTGGGTCAACTCAACGTAAAGACCCTGGGTCGAGGCATGGCATGGCTGGATACCGGCACACACGAATCGTTATTGGAAGCATCTATATTTATTCAGACGCTTGAGTCTAGGCAAGGGCTGAAGATCTGCTGCCCAGAAGAGATCGCGTTTCAGATGAAGTACATTACTATCGAACAACTTGGAGCACTGGCTGATACTCTGAAAAAGAGCAGTTATGGCCAGTATCTTCAACAGGTCGTCAGCGATGTATACGAAACCTAGCTCGTTTGCTTGAAAATAGTCAGCATGCCACAAAGAATTGTCTCAATCGCTAATACACAACTGAAGGTGTCTTTTGGCTCTGTTCGGTAGTTACCGGTCGAACTATTTTGTCATTCACCAGTTGACCCGTCGTGCTGTTCTCTCGCGCTACCGGGGCACAGCATTGGGTCTGGTGTGGTCGCTTCTTACGCCAATGCTTATGTTGGCGATCTATACGTTTGTATTTGGTCTGGTTCTAGAAATTAGATGGCCAGTCCAGGAAGGTGGCCAGGCGCAATTTGCAGCGATACTTTTTTCGGGGATGATCTTACATTCCTTGTTGTCGGATTGTCTCATTCAGTCGACCACCCTCATCTCGGATAATCCGCAATACGTCAAGAAAGTGGTGTTCCCCCTGGAAGCGCTCCCGTGGGTTACGGTGTTGTCCGCTTTGTTCCAAGCAGGTATCAGCCTTGCTGTTCTAATTTTGTACTTGCTCGGACTGTACTTGTTCGGGGGAGGTCATCTTTTTGGCTGGTCAGTAATATTTCTGCCGCTACCATTTGTAATGCTGTTCATTGTGTGCTTAGGAGTCGGTTGGTTTGTGTCTGCCGCGGCAGTTTACTTTAGGGACATCGGCCAGTTGATGGGCGTGATCAACACAGTACTGTTTTTTATGGCCCCAATACTGTATCCCAAGAGTGCGTTGCCCGAGAGTATTCAGTTCCTACTGTATCTAAATCCTATTACATTCCCGATAGAACAGCTACGGAACTTTCTACTATGGAATACTGGTCCAGACATGTTGGGCGTCGGTATTTATACAGTCGTTGCGTTGGTGTTCGCCTATCTTGGATTCTTGTGGTTTGAAAAAGTGCGAAAAGGATTTGCTGATGTGCTCTGACACAGTATCGGCTTTGACAGTCTCTGGGTTAGGAAAGGTCTACAAGATCTATAACCGACCTATGGACAGGATAAGAGAGCTGTACTCAATACGCGGTCGAAAATATCACCATGAGTTCACTGCGTTGGAGAACATTACCTTTGATGTCTTTCAGGGCGAGACGATCGGAGTTATTGGGCCCAATGGATCTGGGAAATCGACCCTGCTTGAGATTATCGCAGGCACCCTGTTTGCGACGAGTGGCAAGGTGATACAACAGGGCACCGTGTCTGCTCTGTTGGAACTTGGTGCGGGATTTAATCCAAGGTTCACAGGCCGTGAAAACGTCTATCTCAATGCCTCGATATTAGGCATTCCAAAAAATAGGCTTGAGGCTAAGTTGGATGCGCTTCTCCAATTTGCCGATATTGGAGAATTTATTGACCACCCTGTCAGTACCTATTCCAGTGGGATGTACGTGAGGCTGGCTTTTGCGACTGCTATCAGTTCAGATCCAGACATCCTGATCGTTGATGAGGCACTGGCTGTGGGTGATATCCGGTTCCAGCGTAAATGTTATAGACGATTCCAAGAGATGCAGGCATCTGGGAAAACAATACTCTTCGTTTCACATTCGGTTGAACTGATCCAAAATCATTGCTCCAGAGCTATCTTCTTGAATGCGGGCAACATCGAAGTGATCGGCGAGCCCAAGGTCGTGATTCAAGCCTATCTGGAGCACTTGTTTGGGAGTGAGATTCAACAGACGGGCGAGGTTGATTACAGTGAGGTAACTCCAGCAATTGATCCTGCCGATACTGGTACCAGTTCATCCAGAGCTGTGTCGGAACCATCAAGCCTAGATCAGGACCACTGTACTCAGCGGCGATCGTACAACCCTAACGAGTATCGTTGGGGGGATCGGCGCGCAGTGATAATTGATTACCAGCTTCGGTCCAACTCCGGTAATGATCAGGTCGTGTTCGAGTCGGGGGAAAATTTAGAGTTGATGGTCTATGTCCGCTTTTTCCAGGAATTAACTGACCTGATCTATGGTTGCACTGTTAAAACTGTCGATGGACAGACGGTCTATGGGACCAATACCAGGCAACGCGATATAGACGTCAGTCATGGCGAAGTTGGGGCGACTATCGTCATTCGTTTTCAATTTGATCTTAACCTGGTGCCTGGTGAATATTTCATATCGCTTGGTGTCGCGCTAGATGATGGTGAACGCGACAATATTGCGATAGATCGTCGATACGATCTGATACATATCACTGTCAGCGGCGACTATGGCGGATTTGGTCTTGCTCAGATGAACATGTCCATTGCTGAAGTTTGATGGACTGTCCAGGGATTGATTCTGGCTATAGACAGAGCAACAGGGCAATACGTATTGCTTTGTCGAGTAGTGGGGATGTTGCAGTGTTCATGCGATCGACCAGGGGCCGATTGTGAAAGCGGTTAAATTGGTTTGAAATGAGCTCAGTTACGCGTCCGACTATTTCTGCCATCGTAGTTAATTTTAATGCTGGCGGGTTCCTTGAGCTATGTATAGATAGAATCAGAAAATCGGCCCCTGCAGTAGAGTTGATCGTGGTAGACAATCACTCAAAGGATAT
>Ga0208128_1000061_pt1 | contig 38579 bp, 34 predicted proteins | sample ETNtaG_35_FD_185758 | JGI IMG/M metagenome (GOLD analysis project Ga0208128, IMG submission 185758) | Marine microbial and viral communities from oxygen minimum zone, Eastern Pacific Ocean - ETNP201306PF51B (SPAdes) (version 2) | ecosystem: Environmental > Aquatic > Marine > Oceanic ... | reverse complement strand
TTGTTGGCTGATTGTGGTCAGTAACTCCTGGTTTAAAGTCGGATCAGAAGCGTTACCACTTTCGACCGAGCCTAAAATCGGGCTGTCATCATCAACACATCATGTGGTCAATACAATCGGTTTCAGATCCGGCCGATGACCTTTACGGCAACCATGTTTGGGTCTAAAAGGGTCCTCTCTAGTCTCCTCTCGAGCGGATTCTCCATTGAGGCGGCAACGGGTTATCTGAAAGTGAAAAGCAAGATCAATCCAGTGCAAAGACATCACCAGCAGGTAAGGCACAACTGGTGAAAGACCCATACTCTCTGTTTGATAGACGGGGTCAAGAAATCGTCCTGCCGCATCATCATTGTCCCCCTCGGCTGAAAATGAATCACCCAAGAACAGATCCAGATCCAAAGTGTCTGCCAATCTGGAGAGATGATGTAGTGGACTTCGACCACTCAATGTGTCGACTATCATGAGAGATATCCAAGTTGCTGATCAGATCTCTGGATTCAGTTTTACTTGTGGCTCAAACTGTTGAGGGATTCCAATCGCACGAATAAAAGGATTCACAACAGGTAGAAATTTTACATTATTGACCTGCAACCCGGCGGGAATCTGGCACATCGAACTCTCCACGGTGAATGGTCTGATCATTCAAGAGTATAACCCTGTTTCAAAATTAAGAACGCCCCTTGCATTATCGTGCGAAATGTGAGCTTTAACATTTCAATTATGGCCAGTTTGACCGGCTCTGCTCCCTTACCTTCAACTTTCTTTTGCAACGCCAACTGCAATTTTCTTTCGGTTAATGAGACGATAGCTTGATAATTATCCCTTACTCAGAATGGTATCTATCTCCAATAGTTCAACCTTTTGTTGGTGGACTTGACTAGGAGACGGCAACCTGACAAGGCATCATTCATTCTGGTTGGTGCTAATCTCGTCCTCAGAGATTTTGTGAACACTTTTGGGATTGAACGTTTGCTGGGTATTAGATCTAAGAGCAACTTCGATTCGTCCACCTGTCAGCACAAAAAACTGGATCAGAAAGCCCCCGCCCTGCATTGACTCGACCTGGTAGTCATCGCTGGGTAGATTGGCGAACCACTGGTTACAGACCTGATCGAAGATAGGATCGGCAACCACGTGAGGAGGTAACGCAGCGATCAGTGTACCGGGGTCGTCGCTAATGCTGGCGCCGATACGCTGACGAATGTCTATCATAAACGGGATCAGTCGATTAGCATAAGCCAGGTCGCTTTCCTCCGTTTGCCGTTCGGGTGGTACAATTCCCCAGGTCAGATGATGGATACACGGGTTTCCATATCCCTGCCGCATCATGTTGTCGTGAGCCTCTTGGTCAACTGGATGTACAATTGCCACATGTTCAAACCAGCCCCGTTGCCAGGCCTCTGTTTGCCGATCTAACCGGGCCGGAATGTTAATGTAGTCGCATTCGTCGACCGGTGAAGGATAGCAACGCATATCCCACCCTTTGACATAACCAATCGCTTTCAACGGTCCGCTGACCAACCGAGGAGGATCGCAAAAGATAGCGGCGTGGTCTGAGTTGCGCATCAGCGGAACACCAACTGCCTGAATTTTCTCCGCCACCATTCTGGCTTCGGAGAATCGTTGTTCAGCATTATCAATTGGCAGATAGTCGGTAAAATTATTGGGAAGAAGAACGGTCGTCTTCACTTGAATGCTCCTTTAGGGCGGACAGTGTTTAGCCTTTGAATCTACCGCAGACAATCATCTTATTGCGATAACTCTAGGTTGCCCGGATTACAGCCTACTTTTATCGGGTTGCTGGCACGAAGTCTATCATAAACCGTAGTTTCAACCAACGATAAAACCAACCGGTGTTATCGCTTCCCTGATAAGCTATCCAAAAAGTTCCCTGAAAGTTAATCGACTTTCCGTATTCAGAAGATTTTATAGATTGGCAATAGGTGGCTATCAATACAGGAACTAACCACGGATGGCTTACCAAAAAGCCTTGTGGATCAGTAGTTGCTGTGATAGAATGAGCCAGCGGATTCCCCTGAACAGAATAGACTTAGGCGTAGCGATGAGACGACTCTTGGTTTACCTGATCCTCTTTGTTCTCGCCCTGCCGGGCCTCTGTCAAAACCCGAAAGCAGGAACCACCGGAGGCAGTGCCTTGCGGATAGGTGTGGGAACCCGGACCGCTTCTATGGGCAATACCTTTACCGGTATCGCTGACGATGTCAGTTCGATTTACTGGAATCCGGCTGGTCTGGGCCAGTTGGAACGTCCACAACTATCGATCATGGGGGCCAACTGGTTGGGTGGTGTTCGTCACGGATGGATTGGATTTGCCCAGTCGATGGGCAGATGGCTATCGGTAGGGGCTGATATCTCCTATCTATGGACAGGTGATATTCTACGAACCGTTGAATCTGAGTCCGATGTCGGCCGTTACCAAGAGATGGGTACGTTTAATTACAGCGATATGGTGATCCGAGCCGCTGCCGGTAGTGGCGAGTATAAAGGGGTTCGGATTGGGGCTGCCTTTCAGGTTTCTCAGCAGGGAATAAACTACTCGACCACGTCTCCTCTCCAGCAAGTTCGTTGGAATCACGTGAACTTGGGCCTGATCTATCGCCCGCCGGTTAAAAACCTGAGATTGGGATTGGGCATCTTCAATATCGGTTCTACGGAACAGAGTTACTTGGATCAGCAAATTTCGATCCCTAGATCAATCCGCTTAGGCGGGTCTTATACGGTTACTATCGATATGCCGGGCACAACTTCTACGACTGGAGATAGGTCTATGCCTCAATTATCACAGAACTATCTGACAGTGGGCGCCGATCTCGATTTTCGACAGGATGATTCGATGCAGACGCATTTAGGGCTGGAGTATGTTTTTAACAACGGTTTTGCAGTGCGGGGCGGGTATCGTGGCCGAACCGATTTTGAGTTTTTGTCAAACCTGAGCGGCGGCTTTGGTTACGCTACCCGGGCCTACCAGATCGACTACGCTTTTGTTCCTTTTGGGGAGATCGGTAACGCTCACCGGGTTTCATTGTCCCTTGATTTTTAGGTCTTCCCTGATTTTGTCTGGGATAGTCCTGATAGACTACTTTAGAGATGACTCATAGTGTACGGCATGCAGATGAAAACATCCACCATTGATATTATAGGTGATATTTATAGGATCGTGTTGCAATCAGGAAAGGAATTAGATGAAGGTAAGAGTTGTATTGGTTGGTTGTGGAGGTATGAGTGGTGCCTGGCTTGGCTCCGCTCAAAAGATGGACGATGTGGAGTTGGTCGGCCTGGTCGACATTCGAGAAGAGTCCGCGCAAAAACGGGCTGAGGATTTTGAACTTACCGGGGCCGAAATCGGTACCGATCTGCAGAAAATGTTGGATCTGACCTCACCCGATGCAGTCTTTGACTGCACGGTTCCCGAAGTACACGCGGAGGTGACAACGACGGCACTCAGACACGGTTGTCACGTCATGGGCGAGAAACCGCTAGCTGACAGTATGGAAAAGGCTCGGCAGGTGGTAAAAACAGCCGAGGAGGCAGGCCGTATCTATGCGGTGATCCAAAATCGACGATACAGTCCGCAGATACGCCGCTTGCGAAAGTTTCTCGATTCGGGTGCTATTGGCAAACTCACAACCCTCAATTGCGACTTTTATCTTGGGGCGCACTTTGGTGGCTTTCGAGATCACATGGAACATGTACTATTGCTGGATATGGCCATTCACACCTTGGATGCTGCTCGCTACATCAGCGCTGCTGATCCGGTCTCGGTCTTTTGTAAGGAGTGGAACCCATCTGGATCCTGGTACGATCACGATGCCTCGGCTATTGCTTTGTACCAGATGACAGATAATATTGTCTACACCTACCGAGGGAGTTGGTGTGCTGAAGGCTTGAGTACCACTTGGGAGAGCGATTGGCGGATTATCGGTGAGAAAGGGTCTGTCAAGTGGAACGGTGGTGACCAGATGGAGGCACAGGTGGCCGTCAAAACAGGCGGATTTCACTCGGAGTGTGAAACTGTCGAGATTCCACCTTTCGATGGCGAAACCAATACCGGTGGCCATGCCGGCTTGATCCGGGAGTTTATCGATTGTGTCAAAAATGGGGGTACTCCAGAGACAGTCTGCACTGATAACATTAAGAGTCTAGCCATGGTCTTTGGTGCCATCGAAAGTTCTCAGAAATCTCAGTTGGTCGATATTAATTGGTCGTGAGAAAATTGTTAATTCCCGTCTATCGTCGAACACACGTCCCGTCGCTGTCTTTCGTAGAAAGGAGAGATCGAAGATGTCTCTAATTACAGTCATCGGCCGAGGTCATTCCGGTACACGCGCCATCTCTCATACCCTTTATGCCAGTGGTGTCTACATGGGCTCGACCCTCAACCCATCAGGCGATAAAGTGCCACCACAGAAGATGTATCAAGCCTGCCGAGTCTTGGCTCAATATGTGAGGTGGAAAGGTGGGTTATCGTGGGACTTTTCCCGCTTGTTCACAGATGAAATTCCGCAAGAGTTTACAGAGCTGATCCACGATTATCTACAAGATGTCCTCAATAGTAGATCTGAGCACAGGGGCTGGAAAATTCCGGAAACCACACTGGTTTACCCCTGGATTCTACGGATGTTCCCCGACATCAAATACATCTACTGGATTCGCGACCCGCGGGATGGAATTCTAAGCGGTCACAAAACGGATGATCTGCGCGATTTCGGCATCCAGTACCAACCAACGGACGATATTCGAGAACAACGCGCCATCTCCTGGATCTACCAGTATCAATTGATGAAAGCTACACCGGAGCCCAAATATGGGATTAAGATTCGGTTTGAAGATTTTGTCTTGCGTCAGGAAGACACGCTGGCTAAACTGGAAGCGTTTTTAGGCTTTCCGCTGGGTCGAATTATTGTTCGTCAAACCCCTATTGGACGCTGGAAACGCGACCCAGACCATCGTGAACTTGATTTCCTGCAGGAAGCCCTGATGGAAAACGGCTATTTGTAACAATGAATCAGGGCATAAAAAGAGGCGTTATCAGAGTTGATAGAGGGCTAATACAATGCGTTATCGAGATCAAACGGGTGTTATTCGAATTCACCAAACCGGTGGAGTGGATGTTTTACAGTGGGAATCGATTGAGGTGGGACTGCCTGAAGTCGGCCAAGTCTTGATCCGGCAGACGGCCATCGGTCTTAATTTTATCGATACCTACTTGCGCTCCGGTTTGTATCCAACTGACCTTCCCACTATCCTTGGATTTGAAGGAGCCGGTGTTGTAGAGACAGTTGGCGAAGGGGTCGAAACTATCGCTGTCGGTGATCGGGTGGCCTATGCCACTGGACCGATTGGCGCCTACAGCCAATATCGGATTTTCCCGGCTATTCATCTCGTCAAGATTCCGGATGCGATTTCAGACCAGGTTGCAGCCTGTGTAATGCTGAAAGGGATGACAGTTGAATATCTACTGAATCGTACCTACGCGGTGCAAAATGGAGATATTATCCTGTTCCATGCTATCTCTGGTGGAGTGGGGAATATCGCCTGTCAATGGGCTAAGCATTTGGGAGCAACGGTTGTCGGCACGGTTGGTAGTCCAGAGAAAGCGGAGTTGGCACGAGCCAACGGTTGCGATTATGTGGTGGAGTACCGTCGCGAGAGTTTTCTAGACTTAGTGATGGAGGTTACCAACGGCCAGGGGGTTCCCGTTGTCTACGATGCGGTAGGACAATCGACCTTTGAGGATAGCCTAAACAGTCTTAGAATGCGAGGCCTGTTCGTTTCGTTTGGTCAAGCCTCCGGTCCCATTCCCGAAGTCGATCTGCGATGTTTTTCGCCCCGAAATCTCTATTTCACCCGCCCCAGTTTATTTGGCTATTGCAGCAATCCAACCGATTTGGCCAACAGTGCTGGGCAGCTTTTTGATCTGATACAGCGAGGTGTGATTCAAGGTGTTGAACCCAAACAGTCGTTTACACTAGCCGATGCTGCTAACGCCCACACCACATTAGAATCTCGCCAAACACGGGGATCTACCATTCTCATTCCTTGACCTCACCAACTCAGGTTGGTATTGATTGATTGTTGAAACGAGCTTGTTTTGATAGAGCCGAAAAGGAGATAACGGATATGCTGGAGCAGAAAATTGTCCAAATCGAATGGGCTGGCCTGCAGGGACAACGGCCTCGAGAGGCTGGTTGTAACTCTCGCTTAGCGATACACGGCTTATACGTTCGACCTGGAATTGCCGTTATTACCACTGACCAAGGGGTATCTGGTTTTGGATGGTCACGCATCAGTCAGTCGGAGGCAGAAAGCCTGATTGGAACGCCGATTGCAGATCTGTATGGTGCGGAGGATGAGGGGGAACAAAAATATGTTCCAGATGCATATCGGGCTATTGAGTATCCGGTTTGGGATTTGGTCGGACAACTAACGGGCAAGCCGGTCTATGCCCTAGTTGGCGACTATCAAGGGGACGGTTATACGGCTCCCTGCTACGATACCTCACTCTATATTGACGACCTACATTTGACCGATCACCAGGAGGCAGCGGACCTGATCGCGGCAGAAGCCCAGGAAGGAATCGATCAAGGTCATACCACATTCAAGATCAAGATCGGTCGAGGGGCAATGCACATGCCGCTGGAATCTGGGATGCAACGGGACGTTATGGTAATCAAAGCGGTTCGTCAAACCGTCGGTACTGAGGCCACGATCCTGTTGGATGCCAACAACGGCTACAACCTGAATCTGACCAAAACCGTTCTGGCAGAAACGATAGAAGACCAGGTTTACTGGATGGAAGAGGCATTTCATGAAGATGGACAACTGTATCGGAATCTCAAAGATTGGATGGCAAAACACGGCATTGAAACCCTGGTAGCTGACGGTGAGGGCGGTGCGTCTGCTAATTTGCTTACCTGGGCTGAGGACGGATTGATCGACGTGATTCAGTACGACATTTTTGGCTACGGCTTTTCGCGCTGGCTGAAACTAGGTCAAAAACTTGACACTTGGGGTGTTCATACTGCACCCCACCACTACGGTGGATACTATGGCAACTTTGCCACCTGCCATTTGAAAAACGGCATTCAGAACTTCGGGTTTGTGGAGTGGGATGCGGCGGTGGTTCCCGGGATTGATGACTCGAGTTACACCATCCAGGATGGGCAGGTGCAGGTCCCGAATCGTCCCGGTTTCGGCTTAACCTTAGATCGGCAGGTGTACGATTCAGCTGTTAAAGATGATGGATTCATCGCCAAAGGCTGAGAACAGGTAGGAGGTCTCCTTGATTCAAGCCAATCGACATCAAATCTGCGTTGTTGGTGAGAAGAGCAACGACCTCTGTACCGCCATCTTGAAGGTCGTTTCGACCATTGGTCGAGCCTCGGCTGAATTATTCCCGCATCAAGAGCCAAATACGCTGGCGGTCAGCAATCAGGTCTCATTCCAATTCACCAGTGGAGATTACGAAACCAGTGGTAAGCGCTGTACACTAATCGATGCCCACGGCTACACCGATGCCGTCAAGATGCTGACCACGGGTGCTTTTGCTGGGGTAACCGCCTTTTCAGCGGCCATCTTACTATTTGAGGTTAATGAGGGCGTGACTCCAGATCTGGTACATTTGTCGCAGCTGGTACGAGAGGTCGGCATCCAAACGGTCCTAGCTTTTATCGATCAGCCGGACAAAACGGAAGATCCAGAACTAATTGAAATGTGCCGGATGGAGGTGGAAGAGGCCACCCAACTCGAATCTGGTCAAATTCTATCTGGGAACCTAAATCAAGCCGTCGACTATCAAGGATCAGATCCAAATGCGTTCGAATGGCAGCCAATCGTAGATCTGATTACTAGCCTCAACAGCCTATTGGATGATCCGGTAGATCTGACTAATCTGCCACTTTTTGCTCCCATCTACGAAGTCGATGACCAGGAAGATGGCACCTCGACTCTTGCTTGTTGGATTGAACAGGGGAGACTTAGCGCCGGGCAACCTGTGGATATTGTTGGATTGGGAGATCGTATCCGAACCCAATGTGTGAGTGCCGACCAATCTACTCGCATCGGTCAGTCTAGGTCGATAGCACAGACAGTTTGTGTTGATGCGGAACCAGGCTGGATCTCACCTGGACTAGTGATTACCACCCCCAAGAAGACGCGTGCTCATCCCCACTTTTCTGCTGTTATCTATGCTCTAACGGTGGAGGAAGCCGGACTGCATCTACCGTTGGTTAGCCACGACCAAGTCCAAGTCTGCCTGTGGTCGATCGATATAGAGGCTAATCTAGCGTTCGAGAATCCGGATAAAGTGTTGTCCCCTTCAGAAACGGCAACTGCCGAAATCTCAATGGAGGCACCGCTGGCTATGTTCGTCGGTGCGTCGTTTGAGGTAAAAAAAATGGAGCAGATTGTGGCTATGGGAATTGTGACCCAAATCCTCGATTGATGGTTTGTTAAAACAATAATAGCCCCCTTTGAAAAGTTATTCCCGTATACCTGCTAATAGGAGAGCGCCCTACTCCCTCTCCTTCTCTTTATGTAAGAGGCTTTTTTTGAAGGCAGATGTCTGAAGGGCAGGAAGGGGAAAGTAGTACCTGAAAAATATTGTAAAACAGGTACAAGACATAATTAATTTTGTGAATCTGGAGTATAATCCCTGAATGGAAACCTCTGAAAAAACTGAACAGACAGCGAAGGTCCCGTGCCAATTGCTGACGTTGGATCTAGACGGCACTCTCCTTAACAGCGATCACGATATTAGCCCTGGAAATATCGAGACCTTACAAGCCGCTGAACGACAAGGGGTGATGGTAACCTTAGTGTCGGGCCGAATGCACCAGTCGATCTTACCGACTAGCCGAAAGATCGGTCTCAGCAACCCGATTATTTCCTACAACGGTGGGATGGTCAAGCACGCCGAAACGAATGAAGTTTACTTTCACCTACCGGTGCCTCGACCTACTGCCGTTCGATTGATCGAGTATTGCGAACAGACAGATCTACACCTTAACTTTAGCTGGAACGATCAGCTTTACGTCAAGGAACTCAACGACTGGAGTCAACTTTATCAAAGCCGAACAGGTGTAGTAGCAGAAGCCACAGGTGGGTTACTCAACCTGCCAGAAGTTGAACCGACAAAAATGCAGGTCCTAGTCGATCCTGAACTGGTTGTAGATCTCTTTGCGCAGTTTCAACGGCAGTTCGGTCGAGATCTATATATCACCCGTACAATGCCCGAATACATCGAATTTATGAATCCACAGGTCTCTAAAGGAGGCGCCATTATCGCTTTAGCAGATCGACTCGGTATCCCGATTGCAGAAACGATGGCCTTTGGCGATGGGTTCAACGATGAGAGCATGATGCAGGCGGCCGGATTTAGTGTGGCTATGGCCAACGCCGTAGACGAAATTAAGCAGATATCCAACTATGTGACCACCACCAACGATGAGGATGGCGTAGCTAAAGCTGTCCAAAAACTGGTCCTTAACTAAGATATCTCCGGCTCGAGCCAACTGTGGTTGGCTTGAGGGCGGATTTTTGTAGCAATCTAACACATGAAGCGACTCAAACCGATTTTCATCATTGCGCTGCAAGTTTACTTTTGGCTGAGCACCGGCCTCAGTTTGGCGGTCGGCCAATGGCTGTTAGTGCCAATGGATTTAACGCAAACCAATCACCTCAGAGCCTATGGGCTGACCTACTGGACGCTTGAGCCACCACGATCCTATCAAGCCAGGTGGTTACTGAACTATCGAGGCGGTGCTTTTCTGCTGCAATCGTCATCAGATGTAGCCGAACAAGCCGGGCAGATGGGGGTTATGCTGCAGCCGATTACGGATTTAGAGTATACGGCCATTCAGCAGGAGATGAACCAAAACAACATGGACGAGATCCTGCTGGAGAAAGCGCCCAAAATTGCGGTTTATCGGCCGCCCGATGATAGCCCTTACCGAGACCCGTGGGATGATGCGGTGAGAATTGCACTCGAATATGCTGAAATTCCCTACGACTCGATTTGGGATCGGGAGTTGATTTCCGGCACCTTTTTCACAGACCGGTACGATTGGCTTCATCTACACCACGAAGATTTCACCGGTCAGTACGGGAAGTTCTACGCCTCTTTTAAGAGCGCAATCTGGTATCAACAACGGGTACGCATATTCGAACAGGCTGCTACTGAAGCCGGATTTAGTCGAGTGGCCGAATATAAGGGCCAGGTAGCGAAGCTGATTCGTGACTATATTGCCGCTGGCGGCTTTATCTTCGCTATGTGTTCGGCCCCTGAAACGATCGACATTGCACTGGCAACCGATGGTGGTGTCATCGATATTGTAGCCGCTGAGTTGGACGGCTCCCCCATCGATTCAACCTACCGGCCCAAACTCCACATTGATGGGACGCTGTGCTTCCACAACTTCAACCTTTATACCTCACCCAATCGCTACGAATTTTCTAACATCGATAATCCGAGTCCAGATCTAAACGCGCTGTCCGGTGTGGAGGATTTTATTTTATTTGAGTTTGCAGCTAAACACGACCCAATTCCAACCATGCTGACCCAAAATCACGTTGGTCGAATTCCCGGTTATTTGGGGCAAACGACCTCCTTCAATAAAGATACCATCCGGGATACTGTCGTTATCCTGGGTGAAATCGACGGTACTAACTACGCTAAATATGTACACGGGAAACTAGGTAAAGGCACCTTTACATTTTTGGCTGGGCACGATCCAGAGGACTACCGCCATCTGGTAGGTGAGGGGCAAGTTCCCACTAACTTGGATTTGCATAAACATTCACCTGGCTATCGACTGATCCTCAACAACGTCCTGTTTCCTGCAGCTAAGAAAAAGCCAAAAAAGACCTGATACCGGTATTTTCTTTTGCCAGTGGCGAGAATTTAAGCTTCCGATTGATCGAAGAGTAATCTGGTTTGCTTGGCGTGTAGCAGAGTCGATAAATCCAGGGCTCAAAATTTGATAAAGACGTTAGCCAAACCAGTAAAGACGTGGCGCCTTCCACCGGGAAAGCAGTGAACTCAGGCAAAAGCAAAAGATTTGGCTTCATTTTTGGGGTGTGTTATAATAACTGCTGGAATTAGCCCTCTATTCGAGGGCGATAACTGAGGAAAAACGATAAATTATGGCACATACGCTTCCAGAACTTCCATATTCATACCAAGCGCTCGACAATTTTGTTGGCGCACAAACCATGGAAATTCATCACAGCAAGCATCATCAAGGGTACGTTAATAACCTCAATGCTGCTCTAGAAGGACTTGACGATTTGGCGGAATTATCAGTTGAAGATCTGCTCAGACAAATCGGTAGTGTTCCCGCAGACAAACGACAAGCCGTCATCAATAATGGCGGAGGGCACGCTAACCACTCTCTGTTCTGGGAGATCTTAGCGCCAAGCGGCACCGGCGGTGAACCTTCGGATAAGTTGCTAAACGATATTGTCTCAACTTTCGGATCGGCCGATGCTGCAAGAGAACTGTTTTCAACTGCAGCTGGAACCCGCTTCGGTTCCGGTTGGGCCTGGCTGGTGGTCGACGGCAGTGGCGGTTTGCAAATCTATTCCACTGCTAATCAGAACAGCCCCCTGATGGAAGGCGATACACCGATTATCGGACTCGATGTTTGGGAACACGCCTACTACCTTAAGTACCAAAATTTGCGCCCGTCTTACGTCAGTGACTTTATTGATGGTTTCATCAATTGGAAGACAGTCAACGAACTTTACGCCTCCGCAAAAAGCTAGCGTCGCTGGTTACTCCGCGGCTACAAAATCTGTTTGACAGCCCCCGCTGATGTTGCACACACTTGGACTTATGCGAAGAGGCTATGGAATGAGAGGCATAGGTCGTGCTAGCCTGCTAAAAAAAAGGGATTCACCAGTTAAAAGACCTCTTCAGGCACAACGGCTGAATATCGCTCAGGAGTTGTCATCTTCAAGCTGTCGATCAGCGAACGGGATAGCCAATTGATGTTTGTGGCCGCGCCTGAGTAAGTTCCCACCGACAGGTCAGAGAAGTGAAGTGATACCGCGGAAAAGACTCGCCAAGCCTTCCTCGTCTCCAGGTCTGGATTAACCCCAGTCGGGAACGAGGTGGGCTTTTTTGTTGTCAATTCCCGCCCTAATATCGATTAGAATGATACTGATGCAAATCGACATTGGTATCCTCAAAGTTTATTGAAATAGTAAAAAGGAGAAGTTTGGTCTCCAGTTGGCGTTCTCTTTGTATCTAGATGGGCCTTGATAGACTGCTAATAATCGCCATTTTTCTCATTTTCCTCTCTACTCTATTCCAACCAACCTCAGCCGGAGACGCCCCCGCTCATCTGCAAGATCTTCAATTCATCCGTTCAGCCGGATCGGAGATTGTACCCACATCTCCACATGCGCCGGCTCGTATTTTAGATCCAGCTATCGGGAGGACCAATAAGCTCAACTTGGCACAAGTTGTGGCTTCGGGTCTAATTCGCTTTTACCAAAAGTTCATCTCATCTCAAGATCTACCCGTTTGTAATTTTACCCCCAGTTGCTCCCGGTTTGGTCAACTGGCAATTCAACGCTACGGGTTATGGAAGGGCTTAATGCTGACCGGCGATCGGTTATACCGGTGTAACGGATTGGCCTTCCAACACTATCCCCTTGACCATGAAACTGGTCGCTGCTATGACCCTATCGAGGTCTACGCCCCTAAGGAATTGAAAATATCAAAATAGAAGGAGACCATCACTTTGTCGAGTTTTAGCACAGTTACAACCCATCAATTAGAGAACGGATTAAAGGTATTGACCAAAGAGGTTCACGCTACGCCTGTAGCCAGCCTGTACATCTGGTATCGAGTTGGTGCTAGAAACGAGCGGCCTGGCCTAACGGGGATCTCTCATTGGGTGGAACATATGCTGTTCAAAGGAACCGAAAAGTTTCCCAAAGAGACCATAAAGCGGGTGATCGAAGGGAATGGAGGCAAGTGGAACGGCTTCACCAGCATGGACTATACCGCCTACTACGAAGTGCTACCGGCAGATAAAATCGAAGTTGGCTTGGCATTAGAAGCTGACCGTATGCAAAATAGCATTTTTGACCCGGAAGAAGTCGAAAACGAACGAACCGTTATCCTTTCCGAACGAGCTGGGGCGGAAAACTCGCCCCAGTTTGCCTTGCGGGAGGAGGTGCAAGCCACTGCCTACAAAGCGCATCCCTACCAGTGGGGTATCATTGGCTGGAACTCAGATCTACAGACCATGACCCGAGATGATCTCTACAGTTACTACCAGCGGTGCTATGTGCCAAACAACGCTACCCTGGTGGTGGTCGGCGACTTTACAACCGATCGATTGATGGAGCAGGTAAATGCACACTATCTACACCTCCCGGCCGGGCAGCCGATTACTGGCCCAACCACTGTCGAGCCACCACAACGGGGTGAACGACGGGTCACGGTACGCAAAGAGGGGCAACTAGCTTACGTCTCGATTGCCTATCATATTCCGCCAGCCAGCGATGCAGACCTGTACCCGCTGGATGTGCTGTCGACTATTACCAGTTCCGGTAAAATCTCTCGCTTCTACCGAGAATTGGTCGATCGGCAAATCGCCACCTCAGCCTACTTAAGCCCAACCTTCTCCAAAGATGCGGGGCTGGCCTGGGTCACGGCCGAAGCCTGTGCCGATATTTCAGCTGAACAACTGGAGGTCAGCCTGCTGGAACAGATGGATCGGCTTCAAAACGATCCGGTCAGTGAAGAAGAGCTAAGGCGGGCTATTCGCCAGACAGAAGCTCAATTCATCTTTGCCATGGATAGCGTCTCTAGCCAAGCGGCACAGATCGGTTATTATGAGACCCTCGTTTCGTATAATTACCTCAACACCTATCTGGAGCAGATCGGTTCCGTTACTCCATCGCAACTACAGGACGCCGCACAAAAGTATTTCGGCGCAGATAACCGAACCGTCGGTCACTTTATCCCTCTACCGCCAGAGATCGGCAGTTCAACTGGGTTTACGGAGGTAGCATAGATGGCCGAGATTAATCAAGTACGAACACGGCGTCAACTATCCAACGGGGTAACGCTGATTATCCAGGAGAATCACTTTAACCCCACAGCCTCGATTGTAGGTTATCTGAAAGCGGGCAGCATTTACGACGGCACATTATTGTCCAACAGCGAGCAAAACTCACCATCACTGGGCACGGCTGATTTTGTGGCCGAGATGCTGATGAACGGAACCACTACCCGGACCTGGCAACAGATTGCCGGTGAGGTGGAGTCGGTAGGTGCCACCATCGACATTTGGGGACAACGGGAAACCATCGGTATTGTGTCCGATCTGCTAGTTCGCGATTTCGATACCGTTCTGGATGTACTGCAAGATGTATTACGCAATCCTAATTTCCCGGTTGAACAGATCGACAAACACCGTTACCAACTCCATAGTACCTTTATGGCTTGGGAGGACGACACCTACAGTATTGCCAGTCGAATGTTGCGGGAATTAGTCTATCCAGAAGGTCATCCCTACCACCACCGTGTGCAGGGAACAGAAGATTCCATCAACCAGATCACGCAACAGATGCTGATAGATTTTCACCAGCGACTCTATCGACCCGACCGGTTAGTATTGGTCATCACCGGTGATGTGGACACCAATCAGGTGATCAGTAAAATGGATGATGTTTTCGGTGATTGGTCGGTTGATCTGGGCTCAGAGACAGAGAGCGCAGCGGATCTATCGATTCGGATTCCAGAGGTAGTATTGAGTAAGCCGACAAAACAGATCCGCTCCATGATGGACAAGTCACAAGCCGACATTGCGCTGGGGCATAAAGGTGTGACGCGCTCCAATCCAGACTGCGAAGCCCTCTACTTGATGAATCAGGTTTTAGGGGGAAGTGCGGGGATCGCTCGTCTCTTTAACCAAGTTCGTGATATCCAAGGATTAGCCTACAGTGTGTGGAGCTCACTAGCTCCGGCTACCGGCGAAGGGGCATTTACGGCCGGTGCGGGCGTGGATCCAAAAAACGTGGATCGGGCGGTAGAAAGTATCTTACAGGAAATCAGGTCGATCAAGGATCAAGGAATCACAGCAGAAGAGTTGAGCGATGCGCAGAACCTGACAGTGGGTAATTTTGTGCTGACACTGGAGACCAACAAAGGCGTTGCCTCCGCTTTATCGATTGCCCAACTACACAATTTGGGCTTAGACTATATCGATCGGCACGAGGAGATCTACCGTCAGATAACTCTGGATCAGGTCAACGCTGTAGCTCAGAAATACCTGTTTCCCGACCAGATCTGCTTAGCTATTGCCGGACCGTATCAGGCCGATACAACCGCATAGGCCTAGTGGCACTCCGGTGTAGTCAAGTCATTTTAGTTGGATAATCACAACAATCACAGTTAACACCTCTGCGCATAATTTAGATAACGTATACCCGCCAATAGGAGGAACTGATGCCCAGTGACGAAAAACGGTATAAAGATACAGCTGTTTCTATTTCTGAGATCGAATTTTTTGCCGGCGATATCGATCCGGTTGAGGCCAGCCGGGTTTACCAGACCTATGGTTGCCTGATCGTGCGAGGGTTAATGAAAGATTAATCGAACGGATTCAGGTCGATATCGAAACCATTGCCCAGGAATCGATTGCTCAACTGGATCAAGCCCAGAAGATTGTCGAGGGCTGGCGAACACCAAACGGGACACTATTTTTGCCTGCGCCGGAGGGCTACCACCGGGACCAGCAGATCATGGTTCTGGCCATCCACTATCACAATAGCGACGTCTTTCGGCAGACCTCTCAAGACCCACGTGCCTTAGAGATTGTCCAAGCTATTCTAGGCGACGACTGCGAGGTATTCGGCAATGGCCAGAGCCTCTACAAAGAACCTACAGGTGGTCATCCTAAGTTTTTACACCAGGATTCAGCCTACTTTCAGCACCGTTACCAAGGCCCTGTCGCTATCCTCAGTTATGTAGTAGACACCAATCTGACTAATGGGGCTTTATATGTGGTGCCTAAATCCCATCTATTGGGACAACTGAATCACATCGACACCTTTTCTCATCTTGGCTTGGCACCAGAAGAGTGGGGTTGGGAAGATGCCTTGCCCCTCGAAGGTCAGGCGGGCGATTCGATCTTCTTCCATGTCCAGGCCATTCACGGCTCCAAACAGAACTTTTCCGACCGTCCACGTCCGGTCTTTATCAATCGTTACCGTGCCGGAAATGACGAAACCATTATTGGTGGTACCACGGTCGCCAATCGAGCTGAATCCGAAAGGCGTTACCGACAGTTGATAGCTTCTAAGTCCGATTCAAATTGAGTCTAGCCCTGTCGAACATCCTAAATTTCGGCCAGAAGTTGGAGGCAGGTTCGACCGTTTATCAGTTGTCGATACAGCGAAATCAGCCGATCCACAAAATCGCTGTTTCGGCTCAAGTCGACGGATAAGACCGAACCGGGCGACGTCCATAGCTCGGTCTGAGCCAGGATTTGGCACAGTCGTTGCCCAACGTCCTCCTGCCCAAACGCACCGATTAAAGCGTCCTGGATAAAACGGTTCGGATCTGAAATTTCGTACCGTTGTCCCAAATCGGTCTGCCCGATATAGACGCCACCATTTCTCTCAATCGGCGTCAGGAAGCGAAGTACAGTGGCAAATGAATAGGCAAACTCCGATCTAAATTGCGTGGTGGTGGTGTGGTAGCTTTCAGAGACGATAATATCTGACGCCCTCTCCCTCAGCTTGACCGTTTCATTGACATTGATTCGGGCGTTGCTGTCCTCAATTTCACGGATACGGCGTACAAAATCCATGGTGTAGTCAAGTGCCTGACGACCGGGAATCGGAATATCCTGTGAAACCACATCTGCATATCCGTTCATTAACCGTTCCAGATGTGGCCCAAAAAGCGGATGGGTTGAGGCTTCATTGACAGTTTCAATTCCAGACAAAAACCCTTTATGGGTGATCCCCGGAACGTGAACCGCATTCACCAGCAATAACTTCCAGTCGTGGAAAGGATCAATTGAAGTTTGACTGACAATCACCCCGAATTTCTCCAACTTCTCAAAAGGTACTCTCAATCTGCAGTGAGAGTCTTGCAAAACCAGTGAAATTAGCGGTAACGACTCAGTATAGGTAATCAGTTGATCCGGTCGGTCGATTTGGCTGATGGCCTCTTCCTGAATAGCGGTTGGTACCGCATCCGACTGCGGAACGATCCGGTCCCCCATTTCATCCAAAAAATCGACCCGATCTTTTAACCAATCGGTAACCTGAGGACTGGAAGCCGGGTAATCGTTAATCATAATCTCACGCAAAGCATGGCCATTATTGCGGATATTATCGGTATTTATCACGCTGATAGTACTTTTGGATCCGTGGTGGGCATAGTAACGAGACAGAGTTTGGTGCAAGACATCCATAGCGATTTCACCTTTAGCGACACCAGCCTCAGTTACACCGACCAGAATCAGATCCAGCTGATTTTCAGCTTGACTATAAAACCGCTTTTGTCCCTCCGTTGTGGCCAAAGTGGTTGCGCCGACCACACTCTCGATTTGCTTAATCTCCTTGATGCCGTTCAGGTCGAAGGTAACTACGTGATAGATTCCATCTTGCTGATTAAAGGCCTTCGCCTTCTCTGATCCGCGAGGTTGACCGATATAGATGCCGCCGTGGTAAAGGTTATTTTTATTGAGATCATCGACAAACTGGTGGGTTAGCGCTCTTTGCAACCCACCGGCACCAAGAGCTAAAATTTTGACCGGGTATCGATTCATTTCGTAGTTCTCTTTCTATAGAACATTAAGGCTCATTAAGAAGGTGAAAGGTAATAAATTCTCACCTCTAGCTCTATCTCCCTGCCAATCGAAGATAAAGACCAGCCAGTGGTCGGTTAATTCAGTGGTCACTGACCGCTAAAAGCGGCCATGCGCGTCAAATTTCCAACGTCCTAGCTGCTGCCAATAATTGTCAACTGCTTCATTTATCCCATACTCTCCTCCACGATCGCAATTCCCTCCTCCGTCAGGCCATACAATACATACACCAGTTGGTCTATTTCGGTTTCAAGAGCAGTGGCGTCTGCTTGCGGGTTGAATTTCTGGGCGGTGAGAATTTGGTCGACTATTTCTGGGATAATTTTTGTTTGGAATACTTTAATTTTCTTATTGGAATTGAATTAATAAATGGTATTGGATACTTTAATGAGCCTTCTGGAATACGAACGGTATAAAATTTTACCACATGATACCAATTCATTAGTTTACTGTTTATCAATCCAATAACATATTTTGGATTGAACACGTTTAATTGATTAATGATTGAATATTGAATAATGTACTGCAACCAACAGACTAATCCCTTCTTCATTCTAGCAAGCAGTTAGTTTTTTTGCAACTCCTCTAGGGCCTGTTAACATTCAGGCCAAGCAGATGACGGTAGACACCAAGTTGAGCCTAGACCTGAAGTTACGATCCCGCTTTTCATCGCCCTTGGCAAGATGGCCAAACTGTTTCATTTTATGGCAGAAACGCTTCACCAGGTTACGGCCTTTGTCGCAGTGATCCTCAGACTCTGGTTGTTGGTTGCGATTACTGTCCACTGGTCTGACCACCATCGCTCCCATGTCTGGGATCATTTGGATCAAATCATTGGCCTCATATGCCTGGTCGGCAATTACCATCTCAGGGTTCAAGCCTTGGATGATATCGGAATCTTGATCGGCGGTCAAAATAGAACCTAATGGATTGCCTAGCCCATCAACGGCTGAATCAATTTGTCAATCCACCAGGCGACCAACCGATGGCCGGAGGCCCCTCTTTTATTGCACCTGCGCTAGGCTGATCAACTGGAATGATTGTGCTATGGAGGAGAAGTTGTTGCCGATCAATATCATCGGGGACCTATTCCAGCAAAGGTTTCCAAACCCCCTTTTTGCCCCAACGGGACAATCCACAGCACAACTTCAATCAACAATCGGTTGTCCCGCCGGTCTGGCCAGGGTCACTCTTCTTCTGGCCTGGCAGAAGATCTTTGATGCCTTGCCACTGGTCGTTTGGCAATAGTTTTCTGTTGATATGGTCTTTCCTCCAATGGCCATAGAATACACTAACGATGAATGAGTGTTAACAGGCCCTAATCTAGCTACACATCAGTTAGAATGAAAAAACAAGTTGGACATCAAAGCGGATAAAATACTTCTCGTATCAAAGCCTAATTCGGAGGAAATTGATCGTCCGTGGGCAAGTAGTGGAAAGCCGCATTCTTGCGAGCCCGTGTTGAAGTCAGAATTTTAAATACTTGCGACTATTGAAGCCTCGATCGAAGATTGTTCGGCCGGTGGGAATCAGCAACACGATAGGCTCTAAGGTGGCTAGCGCCGATCCCTCCATCTGTTTATCATCCTAATAGCCCCGGTAAAACTTGGATTGGTTGCTGTTGCCTTTATAGTAGCAGTAATTACGAAATAATGCTAACCAAATTGATTCTGGTCTCTCTTGATCATAGGGATGTGATCGGCTAAACCAACTGGGTTTGCCCCCGTTGATCCTAGCGGAGAAACTTTACTTCCAGTCAAACTTATGTTGTTCATAGTGTTAGCATAAGCGATGATGGTCGTTATATTACCTTTACTTCAGATGCCAGTAACCTGGTAAACAACGATACCAATAGTGAGGACAACATGTTTGTCTTTGACACTTGATATTCCAGTTTTTGGGTGAGGGAAAAGACGGATAACTTCCTGTAGGCTTAACCTTTTATTGTTTATTGCCCCAATCCAACCCAGAGAGAACGGAAAAGAAGTAGAGTCGCAACTACAGAAATACAGAAACGAGGAATGGCTAAGAAAGAGCGATCAACACCTCCAAAAACAGATTCACCATTAAGTTCTGTAACCCGGGGTACTTAATGGTAAAATATAAAACAGTTTTAGCCCGAAAACCCCTTACTTAACCCTTGGCTCGGATGTTAGCGGTGGTGGAACTGACTTTGGCTTAGCCTTGTGGCATTAGCTATGCTATTGGAGGAAAGACCTGGATAATTGGTAGTTTCCTCTAAATTCCCATTGTAGCCACAATTACCGTCGTTATTATTTAGTTTCCACTCATTTGGCACCGTTGATCGCAACCTTAATGTGTATGATTAAGGTTGCTTAACAGATCCTCAACCAAACAATAGGTTGCGATAATTCTTTCTAGCATCAATTTTCTGTAGAGCTCTTTCCTCAACGCTTGGGTTAATAGATGTTAATATATAAAGAAATGGAAGGAGAATTTCAATCGATGATGACATCTGAACAGCGGTACTTTTTCGACGTCACCGGTTACTTACACTTAAAGAATGCGCTCACTGCTGAGGAACTGGCAGCTGGGCAGGAAGCTAGCCTGCGGTATATAGAGACTCCGATAGACCAACTGCCGGAGGGATTTGGTAAAGACGGTAAACGACACCTGAATGGTTTTGCCTTCGATGAATCGCTGGAGTGTCTCGTTTTTCACCCTTCGATCTGGCCAATTATTATGGAACTGACCAATGGTAAACCGCGATTAGTCAGCGGTACTTTGCAGGTGGATCTACCGGGAGCCGGAGGGGGAGCCTTGCATTGTGCCCGGGATGATTACGGTTGGGAAAGTTGCCGTTATGAGGTGCGAGAAAACCGTATCTACTGCGATAACTTTGTGATTTTCCCCTATTTCGATGATGTTCTACCGGGGGATGGTGGATTGCTGGTTGTTCCAGGATCTCATAAATCCGCTTTTTCCCGTCCACGCCACCTGTTCCAAAACGGAAATCCAACAGACCTGGACAATTTACCCCAAGGCATTATCAATCCGACCCCGAAAGCAGGCGATATTCTAATTATTTCGGAGTTATTGACCCACGGAATTTTACCTTGGCGACCAACCGACCGGATCAGACGGATTCTAGTCTTACGATACGCACCGCAACATTGCGGCAGCGGTAGCATTCCAGAGGCGTTGAAGTCGAGATTGCGACCGGAAACTCAGGAGTTGATGGCTTCTGCTCACTATACACATATCAAGGAGATCGCTAAACAGAATCCGGCAGGTCAAATCGAGAAATAGGGTTGAAGATGATCCAGAGTACGTTCGGTCGCACCCAGATTGTCTTGGATCACCCGCAGGGCGGAACGAGCGACCTGCTGACGTTGCTGAGGTGAAACTAACCAACGGCCGAGGACATCCACTAGTTGATTAGCGCTATTGACGATCTCTGCACCGCCGCACTGGACTAACTGGTGGGCTTCGTGGGCGTTGTCGATAGTTGGCCCAAACAAGATTGGCTTTTCCATGGCAGCCGGTTCCATTACGTTATGAACGCTGCCGTGAAAACTCCCCCCGACAAACGTCACATCCGCCATTCGATATAATTTGGCTAAGATACCAATAGTATCGATGATGATCACCCTGACCTGAGACAGGTTGCTCTCTTCAACCAGTTCGGAGTATTTGACGTAGGTTAACCCGCTTTTTCCCAGCCGTTCCGTCAATTGCTGTACGTGAACCGGTGTCGGTTCGTGTGGTACGATAATCAAGTGGGGGGAGACTGTGGTCATTTGATTCAGGCTCTCGATCAGAATCACCTCTTCTTCGGTGTAGGTGCTTCCAGCCACAACTACCGGAGCAGATAGTGTCGATTGCCCCGGTAAAAAAGCTTCATCCTCAGGCACTACCAATGCCTGATTGTAGACACGGTCAAACCGAGTGTCACCGGTAACTTCGATTCTGGCAGCGGGTGGACAGAGTTGTTTGAAACGAACGGCGTCCTGTTCGGAAATAACACAGTGCAGATCAATCTCCTGATGAACAGATCGAAAAAAGGCACTAGCGACAGGTTGGAGTCGCTTGGAGTTAGGTTGCAAAGTGCCAGCGATTAAGGCAACCGTGATTTTTCGTCGCTTGGCCTCCCAAACTAGATTAGGCCAGATATCGAACTTGGAAAAAATTAAAATAGAAGGCTGAATCAAGTCGAAGAGTCGATGCGCGTTTTGTCGACTGTCTAAAGGCAGGTAAATAGCAGTGTCAGCCAATGGGTATCGATAGGCGTTGGCTGCAACAGAAGGAGAAAAGTAGGTTAGGACAATTCGGGTTTGCGGATAGAAATGATCAATCAGTGGCTTGGCTTGCTCAAATTCACCGACAGAGGTAAAATGAAACCAAGCAGTACGATCGAAGGATCGAGCAATCGCGAGCTGTTCGGTTAACGATTCAAAAACGGATTGACGACCTAACAAGCCCTGACGTACTTTAGGATTAAAGAACGCCAGAGCTTGAAAGCCGGTGTAGAGAGTCGGAACGGCAACCGTGTTGTAGAGGGCTTTCCAAGCGGTTTGCATTGAGCCGACAGTTGGGTGGTGAGACTTTAGATGGCGCTACTGATTTTCTCGCCCAGAACGGCTTTCGGCATTGACCCAACCAGTTGTTCGACCACCTGACCGTCTTTGAAAATTAGTAAGGTCGGGATACTCCGCACGCCAAAATCCGTAGCGTATTTTTGGTTTTCGTCGATATTGAGTTTGCCGATCTTATAGGTGCCGGCATTTTCTGTTGCCAGTTCCTCTAACGCGGGTGCAATTTGCTTACAAGGGCCACACCATTCAGCCCAAAAGTCGACCACAATCGGTAGATCCGATTGCAACACCTCTTCCTCAAAATTTGTGTCCGTGATTTCAACAGTATTACCAGCCATATTATTTTCTCCTTGTCAAGTTAGATTTTCTAAAGTAGGGTATATAGTTTGAGACGAATGCGCTCGAAACAGCATTATCCAACCTTACGACAAACGATAAATTGTTGTTAGGTAGATGTTAGTAATAATACCGTACAGCCCCCTACAGGTCAATCATTTCACTAAGATGACAATCGAGCATCAGCAGTTTATCAATGAGAATTGAAGTTCAACAACTCTCGCTGCGTTACAGTGAGAAATCGCCAATCTTTGAAGACCTATCCTTTCAGGTTCAACCAGGCGAGTTTGTCCAGATTTCAGGGCAATCCGGTAGCGGTAAATCGAGTTTGCTACGCCTGTTGAACAGACTTCAGACACCGACTAGTGGGCGGATTTATCTGGATGGGGAACCGATTGAGCATTTTGAAGTTCCTGTGCTGCGCCGACAGGTTGCCTATCTACAACAAACACCGATTATGGTCCCCGGATCTGTCAAAGACAACCTTCTGTTGTCGTACCAGTTTCGCGTCTCGCGGGTGCAATTGCAACCGGCTACTGACCAATTAAAACAACTGTTGTCTGACTTTCTATTGGATCAGGTCAGCCTAAACGACGACGCTGAAACTCTATCAGTAGGGCAAAAACAGCGATTAGCCCTGATTCGAATCTTGCTAATGAAGCCCAGAGTTCTGTTGTGTGATGAACCGACCTCTGCTTTAGACCAGTCCTCTAAGGCGGTGGTCGAAGACCAAATCCAACACCTGAATCGAGAACAACAGGTAACTGTCTTTCTGGTTACACACACCGATTTTCAGCCTACTGGCAGCATCCAGCCCAGACGATTCCATCTTCAGAACGCCATCCTGACGGAAGCCAACGCATGAATACCTTGATTCATCCGGTTGAAATTGGAATCGACCAACTGCTGATTTGTCTGGTTCTAGTCATGGCCGCGGGGCTCGTGTCGATCTTGCTGAAGTTGAAATTGGAAAAAGATCTGCTTCTGGGCACCATCCGTACATTCGCTCAACTACTGCTCGTCGGCTACATCTTGGGATATATCTTTCGATTGAACCATCCGGTACCGGTGCTGGCATACTACGGCTGGATGATTTTCTGGGCGGCGCAAGCGGTTCGATCCCGAACACAGGAACAGGAGGTGCAGATTTTCACCCCCACCTTCATCTCCATGATCGCTAGCTACATGGTGATTACGATCATGGTTACACGGGTGATTATCCAGGTTGAACCATGGTACCAACCTCAATACTTTCTGACGTTAGGTGGAATGATTATTGGTAACTCGATGACGGCTATCTCTATTGCTGTCGGTCGTTTGCTGTCCGATATTCGTCAGCAACGACAACAGGTCGAACTGGCGCTCTCTTTGGGCGCAACCTATCGGGAAGCAACTCAAAATCTACTGCGAGATGCGATTCAAGCAGGGATGATCCCTTCCATTAATGCGTTAATGACGGTGGGGTTAGTTTCTCTACCGGGGATGATGACAGGACAGATCTTAGCCGGTCAACCGCCGACAGAAGCCATTCGCTACCAGATCATCGTGATGTTGATGATCGTGGCCTCTGTCGCTATCGGTTGTGTAGTCGTGGTTCACATCATTCGTCGCCTCTGTTTTAACACCGCTCATCAGTTGCAGATCTGATCGTGCTGATTAGTGCGGGCTGAGCGCGATGTAACGATCCTCTTTCTCGTAGTGAGGGGCGATCTTGGTGATAAATTGAGCGACGGCTTGCTTAGCTAAGCGCTTGAAGGTAGAATCGGAGGAGGCAATTTGCGATATGATGAGCGTTCCCAATGAATGGGCTTCGGATGCAGCCGTCCGGTAAACATCGTCCCAGATAATCTTCTGGCTTTCAACATCCATAATAGCCACCCGCAAAGTCAGAATATAATTTTTCTGCAAATAATCCTGATAATCGGTGATGTAGCGTTGCAAACCTGGCGAGTAACGTTCGGTATAGTGGCGACGAGGTTCATTGGTAGTAAAGAAACGAAAGTTACCCGTTATTACCGCATCGGCTTCCAGATACTCTCCGATCAGTGCAACCTGTTCCAGGATCTGCGCCTCAAAAATACTGCCTTCCAAGACTTCACCCGCCAGCATTTTAGCCGTCTCTTTACTGTCCACCACTTTAAATGCCTCACGACGGTTCAGTCGATAGCGGAGCATTAGCGCAATTTCATGCCCCATATTTTCTAAAGCAGATGAATTATCCAGAAAACCACCCTCATATTTGTCTGAGTTCGCGGCCTGGTTGGTAAAAGGTAATACAGCTAACCGTTGATACCGATCGACATCTATTTCGGAGTCAACCTTGACCGGCACCTCAATTTCCATTACCCGTTGACCGCATCCGGCCAGCATCAGCAAACACAAAAAGGTCACTGCTCTCATTCTTGTACTTCCTCGATCGAGTCGGTTTCCTCTGCCTGGGTCTGGTCCAGATCCTCTAACGCCCGGTTACTGCGATTCTTTTGGATCGATCGACACCGTCGATAGTTATATCGATAGTGTTTATTTTCTGGCTCTATTTCCACGGCTTGCTGATAGGCTGTCAGGGCTTGCTCGATCTTTCCTCCGGCTTCGTACGCAACGCCTAAATTGTTATAGGCAAAAGCGGCTTCCGGTTCCTGTTCGATAACCTGTTCCCAGCGGAAAGCCGCTTCGTTCCACAGTTTGGCTTTGGCCACTTTAATAGCAAAGCGATTGGTTGGTGTCGTTCCACAACTGGTCGCCAATAGAATAGTAGATATTACCAGAAGGCAGGCTGGGAAATTACCAAAGTTACAGTGTTTCAAATCTCGAACCCGGATACAATCTAATTCTACAGCCAGATAGTGTCGGCGTCAAGTTAAACCCCAACGACCTCTCGATTAGAGTTTGACAAATAGAAGGATCTATTGTAAAACAGTATCGAAACCTGAAAGGAGTGTTACAGATGAAAAATTACTTCAAAACGATAGCGATGATAGTTGCTGTTTGTATTTTTACCGCTGGCTTGCTTACACCGACCTGCTGGTCGGCCGAAAGCGAACTGGTTCTTTATTTCCCTCTGGATGAAGGTAAAGGGAACTCGGTCAAGGGTCTTTCCGACCACAAGCATGTAGGGAAGTTCGAAGGGAAGCCGAAGTGGGCTGGCGGTAAGTTTGGCAAAGCGCTCGAATTTGACGGGGCCAGCCATGTGCAAATTCCCTTAACCAAAGCTCTCGAATCTCTGAATAAAGACTTTACGGTTGAGTTCTGGGTCAAAAAGTCAGACAAACAGGCAGGTACTTGGAACTACATGGTAGCGGCGGACCGGGTTCGTTGGGCGGTCATCTACAATTCCGATCAGAGTGTGTACGTCTGGGCCTCTAATCCGGGTTGGTCGATGCAAGCCAAAACTAAGGAGCCACTGCCCAAAGAGTGGACGCATATTGCGGTCACTTTCGATACTAAAGACGCCGTCAAGATCCGATTCAATGGTCAGGTCAAAGCCGAAAGTGGCTCGAAACCAAACGAGACCATTCCGATTCAGCAATGCTACCAAATCGGGTCGATCGCCACCGGTGGTGGCTGTCCAGCCGGAGAACAGAAATTTACCGGCTTAATCGATGATCTGGTGATCTATAAAGGGATTTTGAGTGAAGCTGAAATCAAACGGGATATCGAAGGCAGTGATGTTGGCGGGTTAGCGGTTGGTCCCAAAGGTAAATTGACAACCCTGTGGTCCAGTATCAGAAAAGGCCACTAATTCCCAGGATCTATCTGATCTGGATCTTCTACCTGACGATTACAGGCTTCAGTTGGGGGCAACTGGTCGATGTCACGGCTCAATCTGGAATTGATTCACGGCATTTCGATGGGCGGAGTGGAGAGAAATACCTGCTGGAGACACTTGGAGCCGGAGCGGTGTTTTTCGACTACAATAACGATAGACTACCAGACCTTTATGTGGTCAACGGCGCTAATCTGCCGGGTAGCAGGTTATCCCCCCCACCGACCAACACCCTCTACCACAACAATGGGGATAGCACCTTCACCGATGTGACGGTTGAGGCTGGCCTCGGAGATACCTCTTACGGTTTCGGGGTGGCCGCTGGTGACTACGATAGCGATGGGGATCCGGATCTATACATTACCAACTTCGGACCGAACAAACTCTACCGCAACAATGGCGACGGAACCTTTACCGACGTTACCCAGGCGACCGGTAGTGGCGACCCGCGTTGGAGTACCAGTTGCGCGTTTCTGGATGTAGACAATGACGGCGACCTGGATCTATTTGTCGTCAACTATATGCAGTTCTCCTTTGAGGATCATAGCTGGTGGGAAACCGATGGACTGCGAACCTATCGAAGTCCAGCTGACCAAATCGCTGGCACCGTTTTTGTTAGTCAACGGGATACACTTTATCGTAACCACGGTGATGGGACCTTCACCGATATCAGCTTGGAAGTGGGCGTTGTCGAAGAGGGGTTAGGACTGTCGGTGGCTGTTGGCGACTACGATAACGACGGTGATCCTGATATTCAAGTAGCTAACGATATGGAACGTGACTTTCTCTATCAAAATAACGGTGATGGTACTTTCGTTGAAGTTGCCAGTTTGGTTGGAGTCAGCTATGATGAAAACGGTATGCCCGGTAGCGGAATGGGATCTGGATTTGGCGACTACGACAACGATGGTGATCTAGACCTGGTGGTTAGTAACGCATCAGCCTTGCCGGTCTTGTTGTACCGCAACGACTCGGGCCTTTTTACCGATGCCTCTTATAGTGCTGGTATTGGAGCACCAACGTTGACCTCCTTTACCTGGGGAGTTGATTTTTTCGATGCTGATAACGACGGTTGGTTGGACATTTATGCCGCCAACGGTCATCTGCAAGAAAATATCGCTCTTATTTCCGATGAGGTCTACGCTCAAATCGATCATCTGTTTCTCAATCGGCAGAACGCTCGCTTCGAACTGATAGAAATTGATCAAGCGGATACCTCCCCGCCACAGGTCAGTCGCGGTGCAACGCTGGGGGACTACGATAATGACGGGGATCTGGACCTCTTCTTTAACAACTCCGGCCAACCGGCCAGACTACTGAGAAATGATTACGGTAATGCCAATCACTGGATTGTCTTCCAACTTGCTGGAACCCGCTCCAATACCGATGCTATCGGTGCCAGGGTGATTCTGAAGACGAGCGGCCAACAGATGGTGCGAACTGTCCATAGTGGGTCAGGTTATTTGTCGCAGAACGATCTGCGTCTCTTTTTCGGGCTGGGTCAACAACAGCAGGTAGATCAGATCAAAGTGCGCTGGCCCAGCGGAACAAAACAGACCTTCACTCATCTGGTCGCCAATCGATTTTATCGGTTGGTTGAAGGAGAAGCCCGGTTAACGATTATCGATCAGTCTCGCCTCAACTAGTGATCCTCATTTTCAACCACCTCCAGCAATTATGTGAAAGTTTGTTGCAATTCGGCAGATTGGGACTCGCCAGCCAAAAGATCTTGGTCTAAGCCGGAGTATTTGGTTCGGCGGAACTGATCGAAGACCTCCAGTGGTAATTGTGACACCACGTCGCTAGTCGGAGCGTCCGTCGACGTTAGTCTACTGGCCGGAATATGTTTGCTCAAGCCCGGTGAACGATCCATCCTGGATGGTAGATATCGCTTGGGTTGTGATTTCAGTGTGAAGTCGATGCAGAAAAATCGTAATATAACTGCATCCACTCCGAGTAGGGCTGCGCGGTATCGAACATATCGCCAGCAACCAGCAGAACATCGACCTGGTAGGCTGCGATTGTATCCAGTCACCAATCCGGAAACTGGCAATGTTCTTCAGCCCGGTCGTATTAAGACAACCGTTTGCCAATATGCCAATCCGCCGGATATAAGATATTCACTGCCAAGTGTTAATCACGGGACAGGGTTAATTGACCTTAATCCGAACCTGCGAACAAAGGGGATATCGTCCCGCCCGTTGCGAATAGAAGGTGATACCCTCGACATTCTCAGCCTCAGCTTGAACCCGATATTCGATGTTGAGCTTACCACTACTCAGGTCTAGCGACCCCGGATCGATTGGCAATCTAACCAGGTGACCGTACTTACCAGGAATCCCATTGATATAGGAGAGTGCTCCGCGAGTATCGGCCGGCGCATTCGGGAATGTCACCGTCTCTATAGTGGTACCGTTGATGGTAATATTGGCATCGCTCGGTGAGCATTCATGATCGGTCTGCGGGGCGCCGTCTATGGTGGAGGAGGCTTCAAACCGGAGCTCTATCGACTGAATAGTTCCTCCTTCTACAGGCAAGTCAAAGGATTGGGATAGATCGTTGACCTCAACCAGCCCACCCTCTAAATTATGATTTATAATCCACTGGTTGCTATCCTGTTCAACGGCTGGAATCTCTTTCAAAATCTCCAGATTGACGAAGTTGCGGGCGACAGTTGTGCCCCCCTGATCTGTTACCCAGAAGTGTAGGGTTCCAGCCAGCCGGAGATCCGGTAGGTGCAGCGATAGTCGATGCACCTTCTCCACCTGGTAAGGATTGAAAGAGATCGGTGCTGTGCCGGAGGCTAGATCGACCAGTAACTCACCGTGGTGGTCCAGCCCATCCAGTCGCCAGTGCAAATTAGCCTGCGAAATCTGGCGGTGCGAAAAGTGGCTGGAGTAGATGTCGGCTTCAAAGATCTGATTGGGGGCAAAGGTCAGACCCGGATGGTGATCGATGGCGATAAAGTCCAGCGTATTGATGTCGTTATAATCGTAGCCAAACTGCTTGACGCTCCGATCGTAGTTCATAAATCCGTTGTGTTCCCATTCGATATCCTGTAGTTCGGTATAGACATAACCGCCAATTTTCTGGTAGAGGCGCATTTCATTAGTCAAAAACTTGAAACACCACGAAATGTCTTTGTCGCCGGATCCGGCCGCAATGCCACCATACTCGCTATTGATCAGTGGTGCATTGGTCTGTTTGTTGCCGCCAACATAGTTGAATTCAGAACCGGGATAGGTCTGTTCCACCACATTGGCAATATGTTCCTTGGCCTGCTGGTAGTCGTTGATGTAAAAGTGCCAAGAGTTAATGTCGGTCTCAACGTGATCATAGAGGCAGGGGGAATTCTCTTCCGCTAGCCGGGTAGGATCGAGTTCCCGTGTCAGGTGATACATCTGCCGCACCCATTCCTGTCGATCTTTCAAATTGGCGTATTCCCTACCGCCTAGCCCCCAAGTTTCATTAAAGTCACACCAGGCGATAATGGAGGGGTGATTGAAATCGCGGTCGATGGTACCCCTGAGCGTCTGTTCCCATCGGCCTTGTGCCGTTTCACCATATCCATCGTTGCCGAAGTTGGGTATGTCACACATAAACAGCATACCCAGTTTGTCGGCCCAATAGTAAAGGCGGGGTTCGTCGACCTTGATATGCAGACGCAGGAAATTGAAGCCAAATTCTTTGGCCCGCACGATATCGGTCTTGATCTGTTCGTCGTCGAGGAAGGTGTAGACTCCCTGCGGATTGAAGGATTGATTTAACGCGCCCAATAGATAGGTAGGTCGGTCGTTGATAAAAACATACTCATAATCGGTGCCGGGTAGCAGTTGACGTGAGACTTTTCGCATACCAAAATAGCTCGACACCCGGTCGATCACCTGCCTGTCTTGACACAGGTTGAGGGTCAGATCGTAGAGGTGTGGTGAGTCGACGTCCCAGAGCCGCACCTGTTCTCGGTCCAATTTCAACAATATAGTAGCAGTGCTCCTGGCAACATCAATCTCAGTTTGGCTAACAGGGGCATCAGTTTCAACTGCTGGAGCCAGACCATCTAACTCTCCTCCACCAATTTCCAGCTTAATTTTGACCTCTGCTGCGTCAATATCGGTGTAAACCTTGAAGGTTTGAATATAGATCTCCGACCTCGGCTCCAGATAGACGGTCTGCCAGATACCACTACAGCGCGTATACCATCCGATTTGCTTGCCAGCCGGTTGGGCTGAATGATCTTGCGCATCATAGGCGCGAACTACCAGCGTAGCCGCTTGGCCCGCCACTAAAAAGTCGGTGATATCGATCTCGAAGGGCAAGTAACCGTTTTCGTTCTGGCCAGCCAAACGGCCGTTGACCCAGACCTTGGTCTGCCAGTCGACAGCACCAAACTTGAGGATCACTCGTTGCTTCAGCCATCCTTCCGGTACGGAGATAGTTCGTTTATACCAACCTATCGTATGTCGGTCAGCGTCGCGATAGTTGCCCTCGCGGCCTAAACCACCGCAGGTGACAGATTCAGGTTCCAGATAGGCTCTGGGACTCAGGTAGTTGGCACTAGTGGCTTCGTCGGCTTGGCCCCAGGCGGCTAAGCTTTCCCATGGATAGGGTACGACAATCTGATCATCGTATACGTCGGCATCGTTACTGTACCAGTTCTCTGCTTCGCCCACGTCTTGTGGATCGAACTGAAAATCCCAAACACCGTTCAGGTTGATCCAGTCCAGGCCCTCACTTGATCCGCGCTGAAAATCGGGGCGTGGGTACTCAGGACGAGGCGTTTCAATGATGTGTGACATTTTTTATCTCTAATCTTTCTTAAAAAATAGGGTCTTGGTATACAATCGCCAATCTTAGCATGATTTACCCAGGATGTCACCCTCAACGATACTGAGAATCTATTTAGTACACAAATGTAGCGCCAGCCATCCGAACCACGATTATTATGACTGGTTTTCTGGTGATGAGGGAAAATATAGCAAAACGTAGGAGCCATGCAATATCGACGAGTTTGGTTTACCGTTGATGTTAGAGTTAGAGAGCAATATGTTTAATGAGGGAGCCCGTATACGTTGCCTGGAAAAAGCCCATTCAAACGTCCAATTATGGATAAGGAAAGTGCAACTTGTTGAAATAACACCCCTTTTATGGAAGATACTCTACCTACATTTTTATTGTCTGGTCGATGAATTTGGCCCGCAGTTTTGGCCCCAATGGGATAAAACTTTACTCTCAAATGGCTAGCGGAAACGGCGACGTCAAACCATCTTGGCCACCGTTGAAATTATGACCATTGTGATTTACTTTTACCAAAGTCATGACCGAAATTTTACACTTTTCTCTCTTCAACAATTCCCAAAATATTGACGCGGATTGGTTCCAAATTTGGTTTCTTGCCCACCATTCATTACACTGGTCAAAATATCAATGTTGTTTCTCCCAAATCGGCCGATGGGGTCATGTTTGTCGGCAGCGACGACTCGATTATGGTTTGGTTAAGTGGTGAAGCAGCCTAGAAAAATAACATCAATCGAGGTGCAGGTGATTTTCAGGAACACTTCAAAGTTTCGCTGAAAAAGGGCGATAATCCCGTGCTGGTTAAAGTCGTTGAGTGCGGTGGCGGTTGGAGTATGTTCGTCGGATTTGACGGGAATATCCAGAAAGGGCTCAAATTTAATACCAAACGGGCAAATCTGGCTGTTAGTCTTGGCGATAAGTTTCCCACCGCTTGAGGCGAAATTAAAGCCCGGCCAGATCGAACCCGACCTGGTAACGAGGGGCATAAACCTAATATTTCCATTGGTTTAAGAAGGAGTTAATGATCTTTAAGGCTTAATATCTTGAAGTTGTCGAATTTCGCCCCTCTGTAGGATGCTCCGGCGTTTATTGTCCAAACGCCTGCTTGACCACTTTCATAGCGCTCAGAGGAGTGGTCCGAGGCTTCCAATAGCCAACTCCCAGGCTCTGTTTCTCCCTTCTTCCAGACTTTCCCCTTCAGATAGACGTAGGAGTGGTGAGTTGTTATCTCCAACCGGAAGATCCACCATTGACGATCCTCCAGCGTTAAAGGTGCTTCGTTCAAAGTGATCGTCACATACCTACTTCTATCTCTGGGGACACGCTTGACAATCTGAATTCTGTTGTGTTTATTACTAGTCCGGAGCCGGTAATTTTCAGTATGCGAATTCCAGTAAGCAAACACCCCGGCATCCCCACTGTGCTCTATTCGAAGTTCCACCTGAACAATGTAATTGGACCAGCTTTCCTGTCCGACTAAAGCCGCACTGTTAGGCGCTTTTCGGTCAGCTTGTTCCAATACCCTACTGCCCAGAGGGGAGATACGCCACCTACCACTAGAAGGGAAGAGCCAATCGGTTGGCTGTTTATCCAGTTGGTAACTCTCAAAATTGTCCTCAAGCAGGAGTTGGTGGCGGAATATCCGAAGTTGGGCAAGCTGCCTCTCAACCACTTTTACTCTGGCTTGTAGGCTCTCCTGTTCCTTGCCCTTTAAGAGCAGTTGTGCTTTAGTGGGGATGACTATCCTCTGTCTGGTTTTGATCAGGTTGGGGTTTGGGATGCTGTTATACTTTGCCAGTTGAACCCACAATCTAGCATCCTGTAACTTGTCCTGAGCTATCTTTCCCAGTGTATCTCCCTTTTGAACTGTGTAGATTTCCTGTTGTGCGATGACAAAGCTACCGAGCCAAAGGAATAACAAAATCGTCGAACGCCGACCTAATATCATCATGTTTTAGTTCTCCCGCTTTTATTGACTTTCCCATATGGTTTAAAACTAACTCTTTATAGTAACCTGACCCACACCATCCCGGCGAACACCAATTAGTTTAGTTTAACACAAGTTGTTCTAGTACTTGTAATCTGCATAAGCTACTTCACTGTCCCTTCAAGTTGGCCGGAAATTGTCACTTAATACGCCCCCACGAAATTAAATTATAAGTCTATCGGGTGGCTGTATAGCAAGACCAGGCGCAGGCTTATTAATCTCCTGTTTGGTCTTGATCCGTGGTGAAAATGGTTGAAAAGTTGAAATGAGGATCCTAGGGGGTTTCCGAAAAGACTCATTCTGACTGTACCTGAAAAACAGCTAGCTAGTCAAACCCGGATGACTGTGATATAATGACGATCGTTGCAATGGCGCATTGTGGCGAAAAGTAATAGAGATTAAAACTGAGAGAGGTTTAGAAGATGGCAAATATACCGATAGCCTTAGAATTATACTCTGTTCGCCAGGACCTAGCAGGGGATACGGCTGGCACGCTAAAGGCGGTGGCAGAAATGGGGTACGCTGGCGTTGAGTTCGCTGGACATCCAAACAACGAAGCACCAGAACTACGAACCATGTTAGATGACCTGGGGCTTGTCTGTTGTGGCTGGCACACGCCTATCGACTTAGTACAAGGCGACAAACTAGAGGCCACCATTGAATTCAATCAAATTCTAGGTAATCCGAACGTAATCATTCCCGGGATTCCGCAGAATCTACGGGAGACTCGGGAAGACTGGCTAAAGATGGCTGATTTTTTCAACGGTGTAGCCGAGAAACTAACGGTTCACCAAATGGCAACCGGTTACCACAACCATCATATCGAATTTCAGGAACTGGACGGCGAGTTGCCGTGGGATACGTTCTTTGGCAACACCAATCCAGAGGTAATCATGCAACTGGATACGGGGAACGCCTTCTATGGCGGAGCAGATTTAGTCTCAATCCTTGAGAAATATCCCAATCGAGCGGTAACAGTCCATCTAAAGCCCTATTCCAGGTCGGACGGGTTCCGTCCCTTGATCGGCGACGACGATGTGCCGTGGGATGACGTTTTCAAGGCTTGTGAAACAAACGGCGATACCGAGTGGTACATCGTAGAATATGAGAGCGATCTCTACGAACCGCTGGAGTCAGTCAAACGATGTTTGGACAATCTGAAAACAATGGGGAAATAGGTCGGAAGAAACAGCATATAGCTGTTTCATGCCATTTAGCCAGATACTACAGTCGGTTTCTCAGTAGTGTCGGGATCGAGGGGTTCCAGCAGGACAACGAAAAAGCGGAGTTTATAGCCAAATCTAACCGAAGGGGTCATTTTACTGGTTGACGATATGGGTATTGGGAAAGCCCACATCGTCTGATTATTTGGGCTTCGTCCGTTCCAATTTTGAAAGTATGTACCGAATGGCTTAATATCGATTGATGAAACGGTATAGAGATACTGTTTCTGGGCCAAGAAACAGTGCGATAGAAGTCGACGTCTACCGATACAACGGCTTTTTGTGGGCGTCCCTTCGCCAGTGCCAGACCTAACTTTATTCCAATAGGTTCTAAAAATTATCGGTAGATAGGGAGTTAATTAGGTCTGCGTCCACCCAGCCGCGATGGATTACCACCCGGTAGGAGAGAGAAAGCGTCTCCTGTCCTGCTAATTGGATTGGTTCATAGTAGGTCAGTGAGGGATGGATCAAGCCGTAATTCTTGTCATTTCTCACCCACCAGGTAGTAGGATGTCGTGGGTTAGTCGGTTGATCGATAATCGTGATACCATAGATCTGTGCATTCTTAGCGTGGGTGCCAGCCAGACCGCACCACTGGCTTTGTTGACCGAAAATCTGGTCGGCTTCGGTGCGACCATTCGCGTCAAGTAACTGACCCGGCGTAAGTTGATTGTCGAACCGGACCGTAAACCCACTATAAAAGAGTCCCCCATGCCCTGGCGTTCCCCGCAGCAGATCGAGAGTGACAGCATCATCCAGGGCTTGCAACTTAAAATCGACATCGATGACCAGGTATCGGTCTGTTGGAGCGTGAATTATTGTGGACCGCTGCTCCGTCAAATGCTGTTTCCCTTGCCAGTCGATCCAAGAATTTACAGCTTCAAAACCGCATGAATTCCCTTTTATATCAGGAGACAATGATTGGTGAATGACCTTGCCGAAACCTTCTGGATCTCCGCCAGGTGAAGGTTGCTCCCAAAAGTTAACCCCATTAACTTTTTTCCAGGCCAGCCATAGACCTTGGTGATGTACGTGGTCACTCGGCTCATTGGCGGTAAGTGCCGGCGAATCGGGCAGTTGCAGCGGATGCCAGAAACTACGGCTACCGTTATCTGGATAGTTGTAAGACAGTAGCAATTGCTGATTCCAAAGGATATCCAGTTTTTGATTGGATTGTTGGGAAGAAAACATACGTGCTCCCTATGACTCTAAAACAACTCGATTGTTAGAGATCTAAGACTTGACCGTCAAAACAAAGCTCGATATTGTCGGGTAAATCAATTCCTTGTTCCCGACATTGCTCAGGGAAATATCGGTGGTCGAGACGGTGCATTATATGAGTTAGATAAGTTGCTTTTGGTTGGAGTTTCTCAGAGACTTCCATCGCTTGCTGAACAGCGAAATGAGTTGGATGACCGGGATTAAAACTAAGCGCATCGATGATTAATAGATCTACCCCTTGCAGCAATTGAAGCGAAGCTTCGGGTAGAACCTTGACATCCGGTACATAACCGAAGTTCTGGATCCGGTATCCGTAGGTAACAACAGTACCATGTTGAACAGGAATCGGAATAACCTCCTGGTCAAATAGACTGAATGACTCGGCGACCGGGTGAGGTAATAGATGCGCTACACCTCCACCTTGAAAGGTATCTTTGAGAAACATATAGTCGTAGTTTCGCTGGATAATCCGTATCGTTTCCTCAGGTCCGTAAATCGGCATGTCTATCTGCTGTTTCCTGCACGGCATTACCAAATCGTTGGTGCCGCTAATGTGGTCTGCATGGCAGTGTGTGTAGATCACTGCGTCGATGTGGTCGATTTTGTTACGATCGATCTGATCAATGAAGTTAGGGGCAACATCGAATTGGAGATGCTTACCTGCGGATTCGACATGAATCGAACTGCGGGTTCGATAGTTTTTAGAACCGTAGACACGAGCGTCCTGACAGGTTTCACATTCACATTTATACTCTGGAACACCAGTTGAAGTACCAGAGCCGAGAATGGTTATCTTCAAAGGATCTCCTCCAAATTAGAATCGCTTGCGAGTCAATAGATCTTAATTAATCGTAGCCGCGTTGATTTCTCAGTTGGGCAATTTCATCCATGATCCGCTCGCTAATTAGCCGGTACTGTTGTCGACGCGGTTCTGTTGCCAGATCTGAGAAATCGAGTGACGTACCAAAAGTAACTGTTATCTTAGTCCTAAGTGATAAAAATCCGCTACGGGATAGTATTTTCTCTGTACCACCGATAAAGGCAGGAATAGTCGGAACTTGGGCGTGCTTGGCAATAAAACCGACACCGTCTGTCGCAGAACCAAGTTGCCCATCGGTACTTCGTGTTCCTTCTGGAAAAAGCAGAACACGTTTTCCCGAGTTCAAAAGTGAAATTGTATATTTAAGGGCCTTCAGATCTGGAGTGCCCCGCTTAACCGGATAACCGTTGAAAAATTTCAGCATACTACCGATCAGTGGCCAGGTGAGTGCATCGTCCCTGGTCATGAAATGAAAATCCTGATTAGCTGCAGTTGCAATCACAAAAGGATCAACATAGCTGACGTGATTGGCTAATAATAAGAAATTGTCCTTAGTCGGGAGATTTGCACGGCCGAAGGACTTCAACTGTCCCAGGACAGAGAATAAAACGCTAACCACTCGGAAGCCCCGTCGAAATCGGGTGCTACTGATGGGACGGTGTACATAATCCATTACCTGTTCACCTGGCTGATATATCCGTTCTTGGGTTCCCCTTTGTGGAGATGTCATCTTGTTAACGAATTATTAGCAAAGCGACCACTGCTCAATTTGCGTGAGAATAAAGGCGATGACTTCATCTATCGTCAGGTTGGTTGTATCGACTACGATAGCATCCTCCGCCATTTGCAACGGGCTATGTTCTCTTGATTGGTCGGCCGTATCTCTCTCTTGAATCTCTCGAGCAATCTGTTGTTCTGAGCAGTCGATGCCCTTGGATTGTAATTCCTGAAAACGTCGTTTGGCACGTTCCTCAACGGAAGCCGTGACATAGAATTTCAGATCTGCTTCCGGTAGCACGACAGTAGTCGTATCGCGGCCTTCCGCTACGACGCCACCTTCACTGGCAATTCGCCTCTGTTGACATACCATCTCTTGGCGCAAAGCGGGGATCCTAGCAATGGCTACGATTTTTTCCTCAATGGCAGGCGTGCGTATCTGCTTCGAGACATCGGTGCCGTTTAAGAAGGTTGTCTGCCCATTATTGCTGAACTCAATTTGACACCTCTTTGCCAACGCTATCAGACGTATTTCATCTGTGGGGTTAATCCCTTCTTGAATCGAGAATAACGTCATCGCCCGGTACATTGAGCCCGAGTTCAGATAGACATAATCGAGAGCCTTTGCAATAGATCGGGCAACAGTACTTTTACCTGATCCGGCCGGACCATCCATTGCAATTGTCAGTCGCTTAACCACTAACTTTCCAAGGCCTGCCGGATCTGTTTAGCTGAAGTCAAACAGTCTCGAATTTGGTCTTCGTCATTGTTTTGTAAATCGGTTTGGAACTGACGGAGTTGGCCGATCAGATCTGAAATTAACGGAATTAAATATGTCCGATTTTGCAGAAAGATACTGTTCCATAGATCTGGTGAGCCAGCCGCAATTCGGGTGGTATCTCGAAAACCGGTAGCGGAAAACTTGATTGCGGCTTCTCCGTCGACCGAAACCCGACCAACAGTCTCTGTCAGAACCGATGCGATTAGATGCGGCAGATGGCTGGCCGCTGCTAACAGTTGGTCGTGTTGATCTGGTGTTAAGATATGGACCTTCGCCCCAACTAACTCCCACAGCTCGGTCACTGTGGCTACTGCCGTTTCGGAGGTAGTGGCCGTTGGTGTCAGCAGACATTTTGCCGATTGATAGAGGTCTACCTGGGCGGATAAGACCCCAGTCTTCTCAGATCCAGCCATTGGGTGTCCGCCGACAAAACGAAATTGAGGAAAGGTTTCTAAGATCTTCTCAACTGCCTGAATGGGTTTGGCCTTGACACTACCGACATCGGTTAGGATTAGTGGCC